>Ga0137431_1000622_pt1 | contig 12090 bp, 7 predicted proteins | sample EasRivERMZT800_2_FD_104646 | JGI IMG/M metagenome (GOLD analysis project Ga0137431, IMG submission 104646) | Soil microbial communities from meander-bound floodplain in the East River, Colorado, USA - East River MetaG ERMZT800_2 | ecosystem: Environmental > Terrestrial > Soil > Floodplain ... | reverse complement strand
TGAATCATTAATCGGTAAGGAAGTGGAAAAGGCCGTGATACCCCTTGAGCTGGGCTCGTCGCCCTCATACCGTCCGCGGCCTCAAAAAAATAATAACGGGAATAGACATAATGGGAAAAAGTTCTACCGTAAGCCTCAGGGTCGATAAACCTGAAGATAGTTTACGATGCTCTTCCCTGGTTGGACGAAATACTTTCAATCAATTCTTTTATTCTTTCTTTGCTAAGGTGCATTTTCTTTTCCAGGCGCTCCAATAGTTGTTCTTCTTGTCCCGGCCGGTAGTCAAGATCTTCATCAGTCAGGGTTATATTGTTTTCCTTGAGATCTTCTTTGACAACTTCCCAGGGCTGCTCGAGCTTAAATTGATAAGAAGACATACCAGGTATTTATTAAATTAAAGAATCAATCAACACTGGGTGAACTATCTGTTTCCCTTACTGTAAGTTACAAAAAACAGAAATCTTTTTATCTTTCCATCCACACAAAATAACTCTCATGAAGTTCAAATTTTCTGCCATTGTGTTACTGGTCGTTTTTCCTGAATTGATGCAAAGTTGCGCACGACATCCTTACGTTTCCTCTAACCGGGTTTACAAAAAGCAGGTAAAAGAATTTTCAAAATTGTTGCGCAGGTATCCATTGGAGGATTCGGTTAGAAGCGAGCCTTATTTCGTGGGAACGACCAACTTTTCAATGCGTCGCCCCAATTATGTGATCATTCATCACACGGCACAAAACAGTTGTGAACAGACCCTGAAAACATTTACCCAAAGCCGTACACAGGTAAGTGCACATTATGTTATTTGCAAAGACGGCACCGTATATCATATGCTTAATGATTTGTTGCGGGGACATCATGCCGGTGTGGGCAAATGGGGCAGTGCAACCGATTTGAACAGTTGCAGTATAGGGATTGAAATTGATAATAATGGGACTGAAGCGTTTACCGATGCACAGATCACAAGCCTGCTTGATGTATTGCAGCGATTAAAAAAAGCGTTTAATATACCGGTGGGCAATTTTATCGGGCATGCCGATATAGCACCCGGCAGAAAAGTGGATCCTAACAGAAATTTCCCCTGGCAACGACTCTCCGAGCAGGGTTTTGGATATTGGTATGACACGACGAATGTAAAGGTTCCTCCGGATTTTAATCCTGTCCAGGCATTGCGGTTGATTGGTTATGATATTAAAAATGAAACCCAGGCTATTCAATCTTTTAAACTACATTTTGTTCAAAGTGACTCGTCAATGCTGCTCACTGATGCGGATAAAAAGATATTGGTGGAGCTGATAAAAAAATATTAACAGCACTTTCTTTTAATAAAGGATTCCCTTATAACGGCCTTTAGATTTGACTATTATGAATTAATTTCACCGCAGAAGAATGATCTGCAAAAGCATTGATCATTTTTTCCTGGCGATTGATTGCCGTCTTTTTAATAAATAACCTGAATGACAGCAGAACATCAGCGATTGGCAGTCAATGCCAGCAAGGAAACTCCTCTGGCTCAATGGGGGCCTTATCTGAGTGAAAGGCAGTGGGGAACTGTTCGCGAAGATTACAGTGTTTATGGCGATGCCTGGCAATATTTTCCTTTCGATCATGCACATAGCCGCGCTTACCTCTGGGGTGAAGATGGATTAGCCGGTATGTCTGACTTTTTTGGCAACCTTTGTTTCTGTATCGCATTGTGGAATGGTAAGGATTCGATTTTAAAGGAACGCTTATTTGGTTTGAGCAATCCCCAGGGCAATCATGGAGAAGATGTAAAAGAGTTGTATTACTACCTCGACAATCTGCCCACGCATTATTACATGGAGTATTTGTATAAGTATCCCCAGCTGGCATTTCCATATGAGCAATTGAAACAGGAAAATAGAAAGCTCAGCCGCGATGATCCTGAATATGAAATCCTGGATACGGGTATATTTAACAATAATCACTATTATGACGTATTGGTTACGTACGCCAAACAAAGTGCGCAGGATATTTTTATAAAAATTGATATCACCAACAGGTACAGTAAATCAGCGGAAATTCATTTGCTGCCGACTCTTTGGTTTTACAACAGGTGGAGTGTGGGCAGTTTCAGGGAAAAACCTTCCATCAGCTACCTCAATAAAATAACGGTAAAAGCAGAGCACGAGCGGCTTGGTGATTATTTTTTTTATTTTCAGCCACCCGATAAATATTTGTTTACCGAAAATGAAACCAATACCGAAAAAATCTCCAATATACCCAATGAGTCCATTTTTGTAAAAGACGCTTTTCATGATGCAATCATCAGCGGCAAAAATGTCAAAGAGCTTTCATCGAGAAAGATCGGTACTAAGTTTTCACCAGTATATAAAATGAGGGTTGCGGCGGGTGCCACCAAAACAGTGTATTGCCGGCTCAACAATAAATTAACAGAGAATCCATTTGCAAGAGGATTTAAAGATGTATTCGTAATACGAAAACAGGAAGCTGATGATTATTATGCGGCTATTTTGCCGAAAGGTATGAACGAGGATATGGCACGGATACAGCGCCAGGCATTGGCAGGCATACTATGGAGCAAACAGTATTATCATTTTGATGTGGAGCAATGGTTGACGACAAGCGATGGCGTTACTCCGGTTAATTCTCATAAAATGACGGGGCGCAACCACGATTGGAAACATTTGAAGAACCAGGATATTATCATGATGCCCGACAAATGGGAATATCCCTGGTATGCGGCATGGGACCTGGCCTTTCAATGTATTTCTATGGCCGTAGCCGATCCCACCTTTGCCAAACACCAACTATTGCTGGTGATGCGGGAATGGTACATGAAGCCAGACGGTCAATTGCCGGCGTATGAATGGAATTTCAGTGATGTTAATCCTCCGGTGCAGGCCTGGGCCGCCATGCAGGTTTATAATATAGAGAAAAAGCGGACGGGGAAAGGAGATATAAAGTTTCTGAAAAAAGTTTTTCAAAAACTCCTGATCAACTTCACCTGGTGGATCAACCGGAAAGACGTTAATGGCAACAACATCTTTGAAGGCGGATTTTTGGGCCTGGATAATATTGGGGTATTTAACCGGAGCTTTCATTTCCCGGGGGAAGTGCAACTGGAACAGGCAGATGGTACCAGTTGGATGGGAACCTATGCCCTGGATATGATGGATATAGCTATTGAAATTGCGATGCATGATGATTCATTTGAAGACACGGCTACCAAATTCTTTGAACACTTTGTGCTGATTGCTGAATCGCTGAATCAGCATGGATTGTGGAACCAGGAAGATCGTTTTTTCTATGATGTACTCTGTGTTCCCGGTGCCGATCCTATTCCGCTTCGTATACAGTCTATTGTTGGCATTGCTCCATTATATGCAGTTTCCACCATCAGCAAGAAAGTGATGGACAAACTGACCGATTTTAAGAAACGCATTACCTGGTTTGAAAATTACCGGAAGAAAAATAGAAAATTCTGGCCCAATGAAGAACGAAGTAAGGATGGCGAAGCATTACTCTCATTGGTGCCCAGGGAAAGACTTATTGACCTGCTCCGCCGGCTGTTGGACGAAAATGAGTTTTTATCAGGTGGAGGAATAAGAGCGTTGTCCAAGTATCATGAAAACAATATTTACTCCGTAGTAGTGGAAGGCAACACATACAGTATCCAGTATGATCCCGGCGATTCAACTTCTGATCTTTTTGGAGGCAACTCAAACTGGAGAGGCCCGGTATGGATGCCCATTAATTTCCTGATCATCCAATCCATAAGAAAGTACGGAGAGTTTTATGATAATTCATTACTGGTTGAGTACCCCACCGGCTCCGGAACGAAAATGAATCTCGTGGAAGTGGCCAATGCATTGACAAAGAGAGTAATCAGTTTGTTTGAAAAAGATACCGATGGGCACCGCCGTTTATATGGAAAGTATAGTTGGTTCTACCAGCAACCCGGTAATGAGCATCTTTTGACGTTTTATGAATACTTCCATGGTAACGACGGCAGGGGATTGGGTGCCAGCCATCAAACTGGCTGGACGGCATTAGTGGCAGAATTGATAAGCGAGTATGGAAATAAATAGAATATTTCTGATCCAAATACCCATGCTTTGAAGTTTATAATCCGTTATTCAGGTAAATAAACGAGCGGATTGGTAATTTTGAGAAGATATGCCGCTATTTTGTAAGTAAACTGCCCATGTTAATTCAGTTATTGTTTCTATCATATTCCCAAAGCCGGGTTCACTGTTTACTGAGAAAGTTAAATAAACGACTAAGTTTCTGGTTATGATGAGACACGACAGACTATCGATCCTAAACATATTAAATGAGAAGGGTAATTTTTACGCTATTCTTTTTTTCGTCGTTATACAGCAGTGGGCAATCTTTGGATACCACAGGTAACTTTTTGTTGAAAGTATCCGACAGCATTTCCAATTTATATTTTACAAGCCAGAAAGAATCACTGCCTGTCTATAGTGGAAGGGTATTTTATCCAGAGATGCTGACCCTGGGACATGCATTTGTATTTACTGACGACTGGCAGAAGGGCACAGTATGCTACGATGGTATCTGCTATCATAATATTTCGTTTAAGTATGATGTTTATCACCAGGAACTGGTGGTATTGACTCCTAAAATTGCTTCAATTCGACTGATCAGCGAAAGGATACAGCGATTTGGATTTGGCGATTCAACTTTTTTCCGGCTCAGTCCGGATAAGGATCATGTGCTCAAAACCGGGTTTTACCGGCAACTTGAGTCGGGTAGTATAACTATATTGGTCCATTACCAGAAAATAATCCAGGAGAAGATTGTACAGGTTACCCTGGAAAGAAGTTTTATATCGCTTAATTCATATTATGCGCTTAAGGAAGGGAAGTATTACCCGATCAACAGCCAAAAGTCTTTGCTTAGTTTATTTGGAGATAGAAGGCAAGCGGTAACCCGGCATCTTAAGCAACAGAAAGTAAAGTATAAGCATGATAAGGAGAAAGCCATTGTACTGGCAGCCAAATTCTATAATCAATCTCATAAGTAGTATGAAAGTTGTTTTATCCATATTTTTTTCATACTGTTTGTGGCCCGCCTATACATTTTCCCAGGAAAAAAGAGATAGCCTGATCACCGGTACTTTTGAAAATATGCTTTTGGTTGACTTTTTTCGTAACCTCGAAACCCGCTCACCCTATTTCTTTTATTATAACGAATCACAACTTGATTCCGCCCGGGTAAATGTTGTAGCACAAAATGAATCGATACAAACTGTGCTTGAAAAAGCATTACAAAACACCGGCCTGTTATTTTCCATTGACAATTATCAAAGGGTCTATATTACAAAAGGATTAAAGTTCACCACAAAACTACCGCCGGGTTTTTTCCCCTCTCCGTCCGAACCGGGGCCCGCCCCTGTTGCAAAAGACAGCATCATTGATTATGGACTGGGACCTTCGCGAAAAGAAAAAGTAACCTCGGAAAGCAAGCTATATGAAATAGGAGTAAAAACAAACACGGCAAAGGGAACTGCAATCATTACGGGCATAGTAAGGAATTCCAAAACGGGAGAACCGCTGGTAAACGCTTCTGTATTTATCGACAATAATTATTCAACGGTAACGGACGCCTACGGATATTATTCACTTACAGTTCCTGCAGGTAAGCATACTTTAAATATAATGGCTATCGGCACGAGAGATACCAAACTTCAGATTGCGGTGTATTCCGATGGCAAACTGGATATTGATATCCGGGAACAGATTACTACTTTGAAGGAAGTGGTTGTTTCTTCAAAAAAACTGGTCAATGTCAACCGGGTGCAAATGGGGGTGGAAAGATTGAGTATTGATAACATCCGGCGGGTGCCTTCTGTTTTTGGTGAAGCAGATGTGTTGAGGGTTATTACCAGTCTGCCTGGTGTAAAAACAGTAGGTGAGGCGAGCACAGGGTTTAATGTACGCGGAGGATCGGCCGATCAGAATCTTATTCTTTATAATGATGCCACCATTTACAATCCGTCTCATTTTTTTGGAATGTTTTCATCATTTAATCCCGATGTAATAAAGGACCTGGAATTGTATAAAAGCAGCATGCCGGCTAAGTATGGCGGTCGTTTGTCCTCGGTATTGGATATTAACAGCCGCGAAGGAAATAAAAAGGACTTTACAGGCTCTGCCGGAATAGGGCCAGTAACTGCCAGGGTTCATCTTGAAGGGCCTATCGTCAAGGATAAAACTTCATTCATTTTTGGCGGCCGTAGTACTTATGCAAACTGGTTACTGAATTTTTTACCGCCAGAGTTTGATAACAGCAAAGCATCTTTCCAGGACTTCAACCTGGGTATCAGTCATAGAATTGACAGTACCAACAATCTTTATTTTTCAGGATATTTCAGCAATGACAGGTTTGCATTGGACAGCGACACTACCTATGGTTATTCCAATATGAACTTCACCGCCAAATGGACAGGAAATCTTGGGAACAGGTTAATCGTGGCAGTAATAGCAGGGTTTGATCAGTATAAGTATAAAGTTTTCCAGGATGAAGATAAGGATACTGCGTTTACCCTTCAGTTTGGCGTACAACAATTGCATGCAAAAGCCAATTTTGTTTATTATCTGAACCAAAAAAATTCATTTGATTTCGGGGCGGGTACTATTCGTTATGAATTGCAGCCGGGAATTTATGAGCCTTTCTATGAGAGTTCGCTCATCACTCCAATAAAAATTGAAAAGGAACAAGCCCTCGAAAGCCATGCTTATTTGGCTCATCGGTTTAGCCCAAGCAATAAATTTTCGATTACCTACGGAATACGATTTTCTTTATACAATTATTTAGGTCCAAAAACAGTCACCCACTATGCTCCGGGTTTACCAATAACACCGGCCAATGCGATTGATACACAGCAATACGCTAAGGGTAAAAACATTCAGAATTATTCTGGACCTGAATACAGGTTTTCCGTCCGGTATTTATTTAGCCCGGATTTTTCAGTAAAAGCTTCTTATAATACACAGCGCCAGTATATTCATATGTTGTCAAACACTACCGCCATTGCTCCAACTGACATTTGGAAATTAAGCGATCCCAGCATTAGACCCCAGCAGGGCGACCAGGTTTCACTTGGTTTGTACAAAAATTTTAAATCCAACACCATCGAGACTTCAGTGGAAGCGTATTATAAGCGTATCAAATATTACCTGGATTATAAGCCGGGAGCCAAACTGTTATTGAATCATAATGTTGAAACTGAAGTGATCAAAACAGATGGAAAAGCTTACGGGCTCGAGTTCCTGGTAAAAAAACCAGGAGGAAAAATTAATGGTTGGGTCAGCTACACGTATTCCCGCATTTTATTGAAAACGGACACACAAGATCCGGATATCCAGGTTAACGATGGGGAATATTATCCGGCCAACTATGATAAGCCTCACGATGTGACGTTAGCGGGTAATTTCAGGGTTAATCACCGCTTCAGCACGTCACTAAACTTTGTTTATAATACGGGGCGACCCATTACAGTGCCAATAGGGCGGTATTACTATGCCGGTTCGCAAAGGGTGTTATATTCCGACCGCAATACTCATCGTATCCCCGATTATATACGCATAGATGTTTCGATGAACATTGATGGCAATCATAAAGTAAACCAGAAAACTCATAATTCGTGGACAATTGGTATTTACAACCTGTTGGGAAGGAGAAATCCTTATTCGGTATATTTTGTTTCTCAGAATGGACTGATTTACGGATACAGGCTGTCCATTTTTGGAGCTATGATTCCTTTTATAAATTTTAATATTCGATTCTAATGAAAGGAATAAGATTTTTACCTGTTTTTCTTTTGCTCTGGATCGGTTTTGCGTGCAGGGACCTGTATGAACCTGGCATTATTTCATCTTCTGCTTCATATTTAGTGGTAGAAGGAGTGCTGAATGCCGTAACGGGGCCTACAAACCTGAGGTTAACAAGAACTTTTAAGCTGGGTGATTCTGCTACACTCAGGGGAGAACTGAACGCAATGGTGACGGTAGAAGGAAAGGATAATACCACGAGGCAATTGACGATGAACGGTGAGGGAATTTATACTTCTCCCAATCTCAACCTGGTACTAAACCAGGAATATCGTCTCCGGATAGTGACAGCGAACGGTAAAGAATACCTGTCAGAATATGTAACGTCCAAAAAAACACCATTGATCGACAGTGTCAGCTTCCGTCAAAATGATAAAGGTGTACAGATATATATAACCACGCATGATAATACAAATGATACCCGGTACTATCTATGGAACTATGATGAAACCTGGGAGATCAGGACCTATTATTTTGCATATTACAAATATGAATCTGGTGATTTATTTCCAAGGGAGAGGACCTTGGCGGAGGATGTATCGACTTGCTGGAAGTATGGGTCTTCTCATGATATTATAATAGGTTCGTCTGCTTCTTATCAGGTGGATAGTTTACCCGAGGCGCCCGTTAATTTTATTGGGAATGGAGACGAAAGGCTGGCAGTCAGGTATAGTATTTTGATTCGACAGTATGCATTGGATAAGAAAGGATACGAGTTTTATGAATTGATGAAAAAAAATACGGAAAGCCTGGGCACTATTTTCGATGCGCAGCCCTCTGAAATAAAAGGAAACATGTATTCTGTTTCTGATCCAACTGAACCAGTGATAGGGTATATTACTGCTACCACAATTGAAGAAAAAAGAATTTTTATTGAAGGAACTGATCTTGACGGGTGGCGGTTTACTCAGAATTGTTTGAGTTATAAAATTGCAAATCATCCAGACAGCATTCGAATGGCATATGGAACTGGTTTTGAAGTTTATAACGCTGCAACAATGGGGATATTTATAGTTGGATGGTTATTTTCTGAGCCGGTTTGCGTTGATTGTACCAAGAGAGGAGGATCACTTACACGCCCGCCTTATTGGTAATTCGGAAACCTTGATTTTAAAATATGAGTTTGATTAAATAATCACTTTGTATCCTTGAACCTTTTTAAATTTTAATGTTCGATTTTAATGACAAGAATAAGACTTTTACCTGTTTTCCTTTTGATGTGTATTGGTTTTTCATGCAGGGATTTATATGACCCTGGTCTTGAGTCATCTCCCGCATCCTATTTGGTGGTCGAAGGAGTACTGAACGCGGGAAACGGTCCCACAAACCTACGGTTAACCAGAACTTTCAAGCTGGATGATTCCGCCACCCTCAGGGGAGAACAGAATGCGATGGTGACAGTAGAAGGAAAAGACAATACCACAAGACAACTGACAATGAATGGCGACGGAATTTATACTTCTCCCAATCTCAACCTGGTGTTAAACCAGGAGTATCGTCTCCGGGTAGTGACTGCGAACGGTAAGGAATACCTTTCGGAGTATGTAGCTGCAAAACAAACACCTTTGATCGATAGTATAAGCTTCCGCCAAAATGATAAAGGAGTACAGGTATATGTAACCACACATGACAATACAAATGATACCCGCTATTATTTATGGGGCTACGAGGAGACCTGGGAGATCCGGACATATTTTTTCTCTAAATACAAGTATGAAAATGATACAGTGATTCCAAGGGGTCCCGCGGACGACGTATCCACTTGCTGGAAGTATGGCTACTCACATGATATTTTAATAGGTACATCGGCTTCTTATCAAACGGACACGATACCGGAAGCCCCTATTAATTTTATTGGAAATGGAGACGAAAAGCTGGCGGTAAGATATAGCATTCTCGTGCGGCAGTATGCCTTGGATAAAAAAGGATACGAGTTTTATGAAATGATGAAGAAAAATACAGAAAGCCTCGGCACTATATTCGATGCACAGCCTTCTGAGATAAAAGGAAATATGTTCTCGGCTTCAGATCCAAACGAACCGGTGATAGGAAATATTTCCGCAACCACCATCGAAGAAAAAAGAATTTTTATTGAACGAACCGATCTTGACATGTGGAGGTTTCAGCAATATTGTGATAATTACGACATTATTAATGATCCTGACAGTATAAGGTTTGCCTATGGTAATGGCTATTCCATCTATGAGGCAATTTTCTCCAGAACGGCGCCTGGAGTAATAGACGCATATAAATTTTCATTGGCGGCTTGTGTGGATTGTACAAAAAGAGGAGGAGCACTTGGCCGCCCGCCCTATTGGTGATTCGGAGCATTAATTTTAAAAGTATGATGGTGGCTAAAAATAGTATTTTATCCTTATTGGTGATGTTCCTGCTCTTGGCGATTCCCTTAACATCCCCTGCACAGGATGAGCCATTCAAAGGAATACAACGACGGTTCCAAACATTCAGCAGCAATTCCGCGCAGGAAAAGATCTATGTGCATACCGACAAGAATTTTTATCTCGCCGGCGAGATTATATGGTTTAAGGTGTATTATCTTGATGGCTCCACACATCAGAAGCTTGATCTTAGCAAAGTGACCTATGTTGAAATTTTAGATAGAGCCTTCAAACCTGTATTGCAGACAAAAGTTTCCTTAACCGCTGACGGAGGGTCAGGCTCATTTTACCTGCCGCTGACTTTCAATTCTGATAACTATATTTTACGGGCCTACACTAGCTGGATGAGAAATTCAGGACCCGCTGTTTTTTATGAAAAATTTATAAGCGTTGTCAACACGGTAAAACCGCCAGAGGCAATTCATAAGCAGGATACTACCAGTGCTGCTGCTCATTTCTTTCCTGAAGGCGGCAATATGGTTGATGGAATCGAAACAAAAGTTGCTTTTCGTATTGCCGGCGATAATGGCAAGGGAATAAATGCCCATGGAATAATAACAAAGGAGAATGGTGACACAGTAGCAAGATTCTCAACTTACAAATTCGGTATCGGACATTTTATGTTCAAACCAGTTGCAAATCTTGATTATAAAGCCACGATCACGCTGCCTGGAGGGAAAACCTTTTCAACTGTGCTTCCAACGGTGTATGAACACGGTTATGTGATGAGTGTTACCGACAATAAAGATGGTAAGATAAGAATAAGAATGAAGGTCAACAAAGATGAAAGTAAAGAAAGTGGAGAGAAGGTGTTTTTGTTAATGCATAACAGGCAAGTGCTTAAAGCTTCCGAAGCTGGTTTTATCAACAATGCAAATGACCTCGTATTTTATGTGGAAAAAAATAGACTGGGAGAAGGAATAAGCCATATTACGTTGTTTAACAAAGAGGGCCGGCCTGTTTGTGAGCGTCTTGTTTTTGTTCGTCCCAATCTGCAAACAGTAACAAGTATCAATACAGATAAGAATGTCTACGGAAAAAGACAACAGGTTAATCTTGCCGTAGCTGCTGGTAGCAGTGAAAATGCAAATAATATAAACTATTCTCTTGCAGTATATCAAATTGATTCACTCGGTAAGTTTGAACTGGATGATATTACCAGCTATTTATGGCTTCGTTCTGATATTCGTGGTGACGTAGAATCGCCTGGATATTATTTTGCCGGCGGAAAAGATGATATTGAGGCTATGGATAACCTGCTGCTCACACATGGGTGGCGGAGATTTAAATGGGAGAATATACTATCGCCTGTCGCTTCCTTCGCGCCCAAATTCATCCCTGAGCAAAATGGCCACCTGATAACGGCCAAGGTTGTTAATGCCGCTGACAAAAGCGTGGCAAAAAATGTAGAATGTTTTCTTTCATCTCCCGGTTATCCCTTTGTTTTTTGTATAGCAAAAACTGATGAACGTGGAATAGTGCAGTTTGATGCAAATAAATATTTTGGACCCGGTGAAGTTATTGTTCAGGCTGGCCGGGATTCTGTCAGCAGATTCCAGGTAGACGTTTTAACGCCTTTTGCTGAGGAACATTTGCAAAGCCAGCTGCCTGCTTTTACTTTAGAAAGAAGAAAAGAAAAGAATTTGCTGGATAAAAGCATTGCCATGCAGGCCCAAAATATCTATTTCGCAGACAGTATCCGGAAGTTCAACCCGCCTGCATTGGCCGACACATTGCCTTTTTTTGGAAAAGCAGAATTTTCTTACCCGTTGGATGAATATAAACGGTTTACCACAATGGAGGAAGTATTAAGGGAGTATGTCCAGTCTATAAACGTTGTGTTGCGCGACGG
>Ga0137431_1000619_pt1 | contig 12139 bp, 15 predicted proteins | sample EasRivERMZT800_2_FD_104646 | JGI IMG/M metagenome (GOLD analysis project Ga0137431, IMG submission 104646) | Soil microbial communities from meander-bound floodplain in the East River, Colorado, USA - East River MetaG ERMZT800_2 | ecosystem: Environmental > Terrestrial > Soil > Floodplain ... | reverse complement strand
TACAAAGCTACCCCTTTCCCCATTTAAATGGCTGTTAACGAATCATATCATTTTTTAAGGCATAAAAAACCTGCGTGAGTATAACATTAACTATTTTGCATTCCTATGAAAAGAAATTTCTTCTTCCTGGGAGTCATACTGGTGATGGCATCCTGCAAGAGCATGAAGGATCCTGAGTTTAAGGGAATTGAAAATGTAAAGGTAAGTGAGGTTGGGACGACAGGGTCAACGGTTACGCTTGATATCCGTTATCATAATCCTAACAATTTCAACGGAAAATTAAAACAAGCTGAAGGCGATGCCTGGATGGACAGTACCTATCTGGGTCATTTTGTTGCTGACAGCTCCGTTCATATTCCTGCAAACGGCGAATTCCTGGTGCCCGTAAGACTTTTAATGGACATGAAGCAAATTTTTAAAAACTCTCTTGCGGCATTGCTAAATGAACAAGTAATGCTTCGAATAACCGGAAGTGCCAGGGCTGGCAGGTCCGGTTTCTACAAAAATTTCTCGTTGAATTACCAGGGAAAACAAAATCTTAGACAAATGTTCAAATAATTCTTGCATCCATTTTATTGTTGTGGTTCTGCCGGAGCAGGGGCAGGCGTTTTTGATTTCGGATGACCTCCTCCATCTTCAAATTTTTTGCAGGTTAATGGCAACCGCTTATAAGAGTCTTCATTGGCAGGAATATCATCTGCATCAAATCCCGAATTGGCAATAGCAGTTTTTATTTCTTCAATATTTGTTCTGTCTGTCAGGTATTTTACCGTCGTTTCGCCTCTTTGAATGTTTACACTCACGGATCTTACTCCATCAATCCGCTTCAGGTAGGTTTCTATTCTCGATTTGCAAGCCTCGCAACGGGTATTCGGCGTCTTAATTTTGGCAGTCTCCAGGGGTTTTTGCTGGGACAAAGCAATGGCATTAAATGCAATTATCCCAACGATTGTAACCATGATTTGTTTCATTAAGCCAATTTACAAAACTCCCTTCCAATTGGCAGGGTCATCCCGCCATTTTAACAAAATATCCTGTTCATAAGGAGAAACAGCGCCTCTTTCAAGTGCCAGGTCTAACAATGCAGTGTAATTGGTCAGCGAATAATATTGAATGCGATGTTTTACAAATGCTTCCGCGGCAACAGTAAACCCGTAAGTGAAAATGGATACCATACCCAGTACATCTAAGCCTGCATTATCTAATACATCAACCACCTGCAAACTGCTTTTACCGGTTGATACCAGGTCTTCGATTACAACCGTTTTTTGCCCTCTTTCATAAAAACCTTCCAGCTGGTTTCCCAGCCCATGTTTTTTTGCCTCTGGTCTTACATAGATAAAAGGAAGTTTTAATTGATCGGCTGCCATAGCGCCCCAGGCTATTCCGGCCGTAGCTACGCCCGCCAATATTTCAGCGTCAGGAAATTTTGTAAAAACTGTATTACACAATTCTGATTTGATAAAATCACGGATGTATGGAAAAGAAAGGACTTTCCTGTTATCGCAATAGATAGGGCTCTTCCAGCCACTTGCCCATGTATAAGGTTCTTTTACGTTTAACTTTACGGCATTAACCTGCAGCAATTTTTCGGCTACCAATTTTGTGTCTGTCATGCGGCGAAGGTAAGGAAGGGAAGGATACTGGATAGCAGATACTGGCTCACCGGTTATTAGATGATAAATATTTTATGACATATGCAATTACGCTAAGTCAATTTGAGGAATCCAGCATCCAGTATCCAGCATCCAGTATCCAGTATCCAGCATCCAGTTTCCAGAATCCAGAATCCAGTATCTTTATTTTACAACTATGTACATAAAAATTTATTTCAACGACAAGCCGCTGTTTCTCTGCGATAACATCGATGACTTCATTGAACCTTACGTGCATCATGATGATGCGGTTTTCATTGATGAACTGGATAACCACACCGTCAAGGCCATGATCCATGAAATGGAGTCGGAAAAAGTCCATGCCGGTGTTTTCTTCTATCCCAACCTGGAAGAATTAAAGAAAGCTTTTTTAAAAAAATTTGTTGTCATTCAGGCAGGCGGTGGTTTGGTAAAAAATGAAATGAATGATATACTGATGATATTGCGCCGGGGCAAATGGGACCTTCCAAAAGGTAAATTAGACCGGGGCGAAACACTTGAAGAGTGTGCTTTACGCGAAGTGAAAGAAGAAACCGGGCTTGAAAAAATTAAGCTGATAGGTCCTTTACTAATTACTTACCACACCTACAGGGAAGGAACAAGATTTATATTGAAGGAATCGCATTGGTACCGGATGAAGACCAAAAGCGGCCAATCTTTTACTCCGCAGGCTGAAGAAGATATTCAGGAAATAAAATGGGTGAAGCCGGAAGAGTTAGAAAAGTATCTGAATAATACATTCCCTTCTATTGTTGATGTATTACAAACTGGTTTGCCTGTATGATTCATTACGGGGGATAACGGCAACTGTAAGCCGGCTTACACAAACCAGCTTTTTCTGTTCGTCATAAATTTTTATATCCCAAACATGGGTATTTGAGCCCAGGTGCAGGGCCGATGCCACACCGGTTACATATCCCTTTCGGGCGCTGCGAACGTGATTGGCGTTTATTTCAAGACCCACACAAACAAACCTGGAATGATCTACAACCAGGGCCGAAGCAATACTGCCAACCGTCTCTGATAAAACACACGATGCGCCACCATGCAATAAACCATACGGCTGCTGGGTACGATGATCGACTGGCATCTTTGCCTTTACAAAATCATCACCTACTTCCACCCATTCAATACCGATATGTTCGCCCATGGTGCCTTTGCCAAGATCTTTGATGTCATCAACAGTTACCTCTTTATTAAACCAGATGCGCATAGCATTATTTTTTGATTGATTTATATACTATTTCGGGTAAAAATAAACTTGCATCTCCGCCATTCCGGATAATGTCCCGCACGATGGTGGATGCTACCGAAGTATATTTAGGCTCCCCGGTAAGAAAAATTGTTTCTATCGAATTGTCTAAAGTACGATTGGCATCGGCAATAGCCTTTTCATATTCAAAATCACTTACGTACCGGATTCCGCGCAGGATAAATTTAGCCCCGATCTTTTTGCAATAGTTTACCGTCAGCCCTTCATACGAAGCGCCCTTTACTTTAGGCTCAAGCTTGTATATTTCGTCTATCCATGCCACTCGTTGCTCTGCAGAAAACATGGGCGCCTTTGCGATATTGGATCCGATTCCGACAACTATTTTATCAAACAATGGCAGGGCCCGGTTGATAATGTCAACGTGCCCTAATGTTAATGGATCAAAGGTGCCGGGGAATAAGCAGATTCGCATTGCCGAAGATTTTTGATTGCCGGTTTTAGATTTTAGATTGTACCAATCCGCAATCCAAAATCTAAAATCTAAATTTAATTATGCTGTGCTGCGGTTTGATAATAAATACAACACCGCCATTCTCACCGCCACACCATTTTCCACCTGCTGTAAGATAATGGATTGTTTGCTGTCTGCCACATCACTATCCAGCTCTACGCCGCGGTTGATAGGCCCCGGGTGCATAATTACAATTTCCTTGTGAAGGCCATCGAGCATTTTTCTGCTAATGCCGTAAGCAAGATTGTATTCACGCAATGATGAAAAAAGAACCTGGTTTTGCCGTTCCAGCTGAATCCTTAATACATTGGCCACATCACACCATTCCAGGGTTTCTTTCAGATTATAACTCACGTTTACATTCAGCGCTTCGGCAATATATTTGGGTATTAATGTGGGAGGTCCGCACACGGTTACTTCGGCCCCCATCTTTTTCAGCAAATAGATATTGCTTTGTGCTACCCGGCTGTGCATGATGTCGCCGATGATTCCTACTTTAGTACCTTCAATCTTCCCTATTTTTTCCCTGATGGACAAGGCATCAAGCAGGCCCTGGGTAGGATGTTCATTGATGCCATCACCGGCATTGATGATTGCTGCAGGAATATGCTTCGCCAGGAAATGGGGAGCTCCGCTGGCGCTGTGTCGCATCACCACCATATCCACCTTCATCGAAAGGATATTATTTACTGTGTCGAGTAAAGTTTCTCCTTTTGAGACCGATGAAGAAGATGCAGTAAAACTGATGGTATCAGCAGAAAGCCTTTTTTCGGCCAGTTCAAACGATATCCTTGTGCGGGTGGAGTTTTCAAAAAAAAGATTCACTACCACAATATCCCGCAGCGAGGGTACTTTTTTCACAGGTCTTTGTAAAACTTCCTTAAACTGCTCTGCCGTTTGTAAAATGAGGGAAATATCCGATGACGAAAGGTCTTTAATGCCGAGTAAATGTTTGGTAGATAGTTGCATTAAAAAGCGAAATTAGTGTTTTCAGTTTTTCCTGATAAAAAACTTTGATTCCGGGAGCAAATTGCATGAAACCAAATCAGTTACACGTCTTTAACACATGTTCCCCACTTTTTTTCCGGCTTCCAGGCCCCCTGTCCAAACTGAACCGGATGCTGAAATGCGGAGTTCTTTTTAGAAAAAAATAATTGATCCTAATCATTGAGAAGGATTACTTCTTCTTTTCCATCTTTAAGTTTCCAGTACACTTTTACTTTTTGCGAAAGGATTGAATCAATGGATTTGCCGGTATAATCGGCCTGTATGGGGAATTGCCTGCTGAACCTCCGGTCAATCAGGACGCAAAGCTCTACTTTTTCCGGTCTTCCGAAATCAAGCAGGGCATCCAGCGCCGCCCTTGCGGTGCGACCGGTATAAAGCACATCATCAATCAGCACTACATTTTTTCCCTCAACTGAAAAAGGAATATCGGTTTGATTGGCTATATGCAGTTCTTTACGGATATCATCGCGGTAAAAAGTAATGTCCAGTTTTCCGTATGGAATTTTTCCGCTTGGTATTTCTTTCGTGATTGCTGCAACGATCTGGTCAGATAAAAAAATTCCGCGGGGCTGCAAACCGATCAATACCGTATTTGCAAGATTGACATGATTCTCCAGAATCTGGTGGGCCAGTCGTTTTATCGTTATTGCAAGTTGTTGTTCGGAAAGGATCGATTTCAATTGGATGTTTTTTGTAAAAATAACAAAGCCCTTCGAAAAGGGCTTTGAAAAGAAGTTGCCATTTTGCTATCAGCGTCCTGAACTATTTTTTGTTCATAAACTGGTAAAATACTCCCAGTTGAAAAACACGATTTCGAGCTTCAAAACTTTCATCGTCACTGATATTACTGATGCCAAGATTATACCTCGCGTCTATTCCAAAACCGGAGCGAAAAAGATAGCCTGCTCCAAACGACCAGGAAAAATCAACAGTTGAAACATCATCATCCGAGTCAATTTCCACATCACCGAATTTTGACTTGGCACTGGCTAAAATGCCCAATTGCGGTCCTGTCTGCAAGCGAAAACCCTCATTGGTCATGTATTGAGCCAGCAGGGGGATATTAATATAGTTCAACTTTAATTTCATATTCTCACTTTCATCTTCTCCTCCCTGCATGGAAAAAACAAGTTCCGGCTGCAGCGCAAAGTGCCGGGTAATATGAATATGCGCAAGACCTCCAAGATGTATTCCTGTTTTGCTTTCATAATCATCCCCATCGTCTATTTCAACACTTGAAAAATTCACACCTCCTTTTAGTCCAAAGTGAGTTTGTTGGGCTGCAACCGCACATGCTATCAGTATGACGGCCGATAGGGTGCAAAATGTTTTTTTCATACTTAGATGATTTTAGGTAAACAATTCCACATAAACCAGATCACACCTTACATTTTTGCAAAATCATGCCAAACCGTCAGTTTTGCATTGTCAAATTTGTTTTATTAAACTAAGTTTATAGAAACCTGCGTATAACAAAAAGAATTGATTGATGCCCGGCCCTTGTCAACCACTAACCAGAAGCTTTATTTTTTTACCGAATGAGACAAATAATACCCAATTCTGACCCCGAACTTTTCTCAAGGGTCGATATTTGAATTTATCCGGCTATACTACCTACGCTGAGTCAGCAAAAATGTCGGATAATAAAAATGAAATCCGTCCGGGTTATTGAATGATACATTTTTCGATCTGGGCAGAATGAGTAAAAAGGTCAACGAACGTGTTTGAAATAAAAAGAGTGTTGCTTCACCTTGTGAAACAACACTCTTGAAATACCATCATCAAAAATATTATTTAGCTCCCCCGAATTTAAAACCGATTCTCACACCGAAATACCGGTTCTTAAGGGAATTGTCACTGTCACCACCAACACCGATATTACTGAGCCCGGCATTATAGCTTGCCGCTGCGTAAACACCATTTGAAAACTCATAACCTGCCAATATATTACCGGCAAATTCAAACGGTTTGTAATCATCTTCGGCCTCATCGCTTCCAAATTTTATGTCTTCGCTTACTTCAGGTTCTCCTGTCATTTGTACTTTAACTTTACCGCTTATTCCATAATTCAACACCGGGCCAAGACCGGCAAAAAACTTCCCGTTTCCTGCAGGGGCACGATAAAGAAAGTTCAAAGGAAGTTCCAGGTAGTTTAGGGTTTGAGTTGTTTTTATTGACTCTCCACCGTCAGAAATGCTAAACTTAGATCCTTTCTGAGTAAAGTTTAGTCCTGGTTGAAAAGTAAAGTTTTCTGCAACCGATATATCTGTCAATACACCGACCGTAAACCCAACTTTCCCATCTGAAGTAATTGAGATTCCACTTTGTTTTGCTTTTTGAGATGCCATTGCAGCTCCTGCCTGGATACCAAATTTGATATCCTGTGAAAAAGCTGCTGTACTGATAAGAGCGAGGCATGAAAATGCTAAAAGAGTTTTTTTCATAGTTAACTAGATTTTAATTATGGGGCAAATGTATATACGGGTATCTTGAAATAAAAACAATTGCAAAGCATTTTATTAATGCGATAGAAAAATTACTACGAAGAATTATTTATTTTACGCATTTGTAAACGCAATTGCGCTGACGTCATGTTAATTATATTAACTAATTATAAAATAGATTAATATATCTGAAGGAACTGATTAGATAGTAATTGCTAGTGATAAATACCCAACTATTGTTCCCCCATGAAAGGATATCGATAATCTGTTGGAGGATTAAATGTTTCCTTTATTGTTCTTGCACTTAACCATCGATATAAATTCAGGATGCTTCCGGCTTTATCATTAGTGCCGCTTGCCCTTGCCCCGCCAAAAGGCTGCTGCCCCACTACCGCACCAGTTGGCTTGTCATTTATGTAAAAATTTCCCGCTGCATTGCGAAGCTTATTAGTCGCCAGTTCCACAGCCGACCTGTCCTGTGCTATTACCGCACCGGTCAAAGCATAAGGTGAAGTGGTATCCACTAATTCCAATGCTCTTTCAAAACCATTAGCAGGATAAACATAGACTGTTAGTACCGGTCCGAATATCTCTTCGCACATGGTGACATACCGGGGGTCTTTGGCTTCTATCACGGTTGGTTGAATAAAATAACCTTCAGTCTTATCGCATTTGCCACCTACCCATATTTCAGCTTTTTTATCTTTCCGGGCGTTATCGATATAAGCCTTGATCTTATCAAAACTTTTTTCATCGATAACGGCATTCACGAAATTGGAAAAATCTTCTACCGTTCCCATCTTAAAGCTTTTTACACCCGCAATCATTTTCTTCTTTACCTCGTCGGCAATATTGGCCGGAATATATGCTCTGGACGCCGCCGAACATTTCTGACCCTGGAATTCAAAGGCGCCGCGCAGCAATGCCGTAGCCACCACATCGGGATCCGCACTTTTGTGAGCGATAACAAAATCCTTTCCTCCCGTTTCACCAACAATTCGCGGGTAAGAACGGTACATTGCCATATTTTTTCCGATCGTTTCCCACATATTATTGAACACACCCGTTGATCCGGTAAAGTGCACGCCCGCAAAATCTTTATGATTGAAACACACCTTACCCAAAGTAGGGCCGTCGACATAAATAAGATTTATCACACCATCAGGTAATCCGGCTTCTTTTAAAATCCGCATGGTCATTTGTGCAGCATAAACCTGGGTATTGGCAGGCTTCCATACCACCACATTTCCACACATAGCAGCCGAAGTAGGAAGGTTGCCGCCAATTGCGGTAAAGTTAAATGGCGTCACAGCCAGTACAAATCCTTCCAGCGGACGATACTCCATGCTGTTGTGCATTCCCGGGCTGCTGATTGGTTGCTGTTTATATATCTCACTCAGGAAATGAACATTGAAACGAAGGAAATCGATCAGTTCACATGCGGCATCTATTTCAGCCTGGTAAACATTTTTACTTTGCCCCAGCATCGTTGTTCCATTCATATAGGGGCGATATTTTATCGCAATCAGGGCAGCGGCCTTTAAAAAAATATTTGCCCTGTTTTCCCAACTCATGGCAGCCCAGCCATTCCTTGCTGCCAGCGCTGCATCAATTGCCTGCTGTACATGTTTTTCATTGCCCGAATGAAAATAACCCAATACATGTTTTCTCTCATGTGGCGGATGCAATGCAATTTTTTTATTGGTCCTTACTTCCTTGCCGCCGATATACATGGGAATATCTGCTTTTTCGTTCTTCAATTTCTTTAGCGTAGTTTCCAACAGCTTTCTTTCTTTTGAACCAGGAGCATAATTTAATACGGGTTCATTGTGTGGTAATGGAAAAGAAAACGTTCCTAAACTCATTTTTGCTTGTTTTAGATAATCACCTGCTCTAATAAACGTATAACGTAATTAATAATGACGTGCGGAAGACTAAGAACTTGCTTCTTTCTCACTCATCAAATACGCTTTAATAAACCCATCCAATTCACCATCCATCACCGGTTGTACATTGCCCACTTCATAGTCCGTACGGTGATCCTTGATCATCTTGTATGGATGAAAAACATAGCTGCGTATCTGGCTGCCCCACTCAATTTTTTTCTTGCCGGCATTGGTAGCGTCTCTCAGTTCATTCCGTTTGCGTAGTTCTTCTTCATACAACCGGCTTTTGAGCATGGTCATCGCTTTTTCCCGGTTGCCTAATTGTGAACGTTCGGTCTGACACACCACAACGATTCCGGTTGGAATATGTGTCAGCATCACTTTCGTCTCGACTTTATTTACATTCTGCCCGCCGGCTCCCCCGCTACGTGCCGTTTCCATCTTCACATCAGCATCCTTTATATCAATGTTAATGGTATCATCCACCAAAGGATACACAAACACGGAACTGAAGGAAGTATGCCGTCTTGCGTTGCTGTCAAAAGGTGAAATGCGAACCAGCCTGTGCACGCCACTTTCCGCTTTCAAAAAACCATAAGCAAATTCGCCATCAAATTGCAGGGTACATGTTTTGATACCTGCACCATCACCCCATACCCAATCCAACTCTGTCACTTTCCAACCCTGTTTCTCGCCATACATACGGTACATACGTGCCAGCATTTCTGCCCAGTCCTGGCTTTCGGTGCCACCCGCTCCCGAATTAATCTGTAATACTGCAGGTAATTCGTCCTCCGGCTCATTCAATGTAGCTTTGAACTCAGCATCATCAAGCATATTTAATGCTTTCTGGTAAGCCTCCTTTGTTTCTTCCTCGGTTGCATCACCGGCTTTCCAGAAATCAAAAAGTACGGCAAAATCTTCCACGGCCGTTTCGGTCGCTTCGTACAATTTTACCCAGTACTCGTTAAGCTTAATGTTTTTGAGTATCTCAGTAGCTCTTTTGTTATCATTCCAAAACCCGGGACTGAGGGAAAGTTGTTTGTCTTCGGCTATCTTATATTGTCGGTTCTCGACGTCAAAGAAACCTCCTTATCGCGACAAGTCGCGACCGCATATCCTGTAATTTTTCTGTTGTCATGGGTGCAAAAGTAAGGGAAAGTCGGGAAGTCGAAGACTTAACGGAACACAACAAAACATTAAAACCCGGTATTGATAAAACATATGTTGGATGGATCGGCCCATACGAGGGATAAAAATGTACTGAAGAAACATTGCCTGGCGCAAAAGCATTGATGATAAAAGATCGGGGCAGTTTCCTTCCTAATTTTCTCATTACGGATTGACTCAGTCAGGAAACTGTGTTTTGTCGATGTTCGGGATAATTCTTAATGCGTTTTTGTAATAGACTTTTTTCAAAATGTCATCCGGCAAGCCCATACCATACATGGCCCAGAAAGCGTGGTATTTTTTATGATAGGGGAAGTATTCATCTTCTGTCTCCAATGTCCGAAAATAAGTGGCGTATTCTTCCGGCACCCAACTGTCTTTTCCAAATAATATGCGGTCCTGGTATTTGATAAAAAATTGTTTGGCGGCTCTTGGTTGCCGTCCCAACTCCGCAATGACAGCACCAAATTCTACCACCACGTTCGGCATTTCATCAAGCAATTGTCCCAGCTTTTGCAGGTCGTTGGGATACCAGCCAAAATGCGCAGCAATGAAAATTGTATTAGGATGTTTCCGAAACAAACGATGTTGTTCCGCCATCAATGTATCCCAGGGAGCAGGATTAGTGGCCTCTTTTTTACGGTTGGGATGAGTAGAGAGTTCAAGCCAGCGTTCATTATTTGCGTCCATTGGATCCCAAAAAGATTTCAGATCGGCTGTATGAATCAATACCGGTATTTTTAGTTCGCCTGCTTTTTCCCATACTGCGTCAATCCGCGGATCATCCACCTTTACCCTTTTGCCTTCGAGATCAGTCACAGAAAAGCCAAGGCTTTTATAAATTTTAAGCCCATTAGCACCGTTCTTTACGTCGTCCTCCAGCTGCTTTGCGGCTTTCTCGCCCCATTCTGCTTCTCCTACTCTTTTAAAATCAACGTTCGCAAATACAATAAACCGTTTAGGATAATGCTCTTTAATATTTGTGACAGATTTCCTGATCTGCTCCCCGCTTTGACCACTCAGGTTAACCATCACCTGCATATTCAGCTTGTCCATTTCCCGGATAAGTGTGCCAAGATCCTTATCCGGCATATCAAACTGGTGATTATGTACGTCTATGAACGGAAACTTTGCTTTCATCACTTTGTGCCCGGGCACTACCAGCGTTGAGGGAGGATTATAACTCTCAAAGTCCATTTTGCCATTTGACTGTCCGCCGGCGGTACACGCAATTGCCATAAAAAAAGGAACAAAGTATTTTTTCATTGACCTGATTGCTGATAAGCTTACAAGATAATGGAAATGAAAATAAATATCCCGCCGGCTATAGAAAATTCGCTATTTGCTCAATTCATCACATGAAAATGACACTCCATGTCCCGACCCGTTTCGCGATCGCCTGCTTTATCCAAACTTTGTGATACTAAAATGATGTTGAATGCTGAGGGCAAGAACGACAACATAAAACATTATTTGACATCCATTAAACCATTGAACCTTGTTTATGAAAAATTGGATTTTAATTTTAAGTACTACGTTACTTTTTTTCTCCTGCGACAAGGAAAGACAGGAATGTCCCGGCGCAACGGAAAAAACATTTGCCATCACCGGTTTTACAAAAGTCAATGTCGTTGATGCTCACCACGTCACCATTACCAAAGGAAATGAGTTTAGCATAAAAGCCAATGGCTGTGCTACTGATTTGAATGATCTGGAACTGACCCTTGAAAACAATCATATATTGAATATCAAATTCAAAAATTTTAGAAATGACCGATACCGGGTTGATTTCACCATCACTATGCCATTGCTTGTGTCAGCTAATTTATCCGGGGCTTCAAAAGGCATCGTTAGCGTCTTCGGAGGACAAAATACAGTGATCAGAACTGTCGTGTCCGGCGCATCGGAATGCAGCATATCCGGAACAGGCATCAATGCGTCACTCGACATTTCTGGTGGATCCAGGCTTTATCTTTCAGGCAATACCGAAAGTCTTTACGGAACTATTTCAGGTGCTTCAGAACTCCGCTCATATGACGTTACCGCTACAGAAGTAGATATTAGTGTGTCAGGAAGCTCAAAGGCTTATGTCAGGCCCCTTAATGTTTTTTTTGCTGAAGCAAGCGGCAACAGCCTGGTGTATTACAAAGGCAGCCCCAACACTACTCATTTTGAAACAAGTGGCAATTCAAAGATCATCCACGAATAAACCAATATAGAAGAGGTCATTTTTTGAAAAGGATGATCTCTTT
>Ga0137431_1000618_pt1 | contig 12147 bp, 14 predicted proteins | sample EasRivERMZT800_2_FD_104646 | JGI IMG/M metagenome (GOLD analysis project Ga0137431, IMG submission 104646) | Soil microbial communities from meander-bound floodplain in the East River, Colorado, USA - East River MetaG ERMZT800_2 | ecosystem: Environmental > Terrestrial > Soil > Floodplain ... | reverse complement strand
CGAACATGGAAACCACAGGGCAGGCGTGGAGCCGGCCAGGAGCGGCAGCGCTAGTGATTTCCATTCGCGCGGTCATAACCCCGTCCCCAAGCCAAGAGGGTTCGTCCGCAGAAGCCCCCTTTTACCCTTCAACCCAATAACGCCACCCCCGATCGGCAGATTCTAGAATTCGACCGATCACCCCCTGCCATGCCCTACTGCGGGCCTTGGGCCCATCTGTCGCGTTAGTTTCCATCGAAGAATCGTATTTGGTTGCTCGCGATCGTGAAGCGGTGAAACGCGGGTGATTTGCCGCGCAGCCTAAGCGCTGCTGCGGGTCACCCGTTGGGATGCCCCCGCGGACTTCGTCCATCGCTTCAACCACCCAGCGACGTGTCCGTTCGGCCGTGAGCAACGGCAGTCGGCGGTAACACGACCAGGTGAGGAAATGGGCGTGTCCCGGCTCATCCCGCGCGCGTCGTGTCTTCCGAGGGCGCTCCACCAACCCATCATAACAGGAGTCACGTCGGCTACACGAAACATCCGACCGAGGCCGGAAGACCACTGCACACAGCACACAGGCCATGAGCGATTCCTGATTCCGAAGGAAACTTGGCGGATTCGATTGTAGCGGGACGATGGTCAACGCGAGAGGGGGGTGGACGCGCGGGGACCGGAATCATCGCGCGGGCTGCGCCACGGCAGCAGACCACTGCTCGAGAGCAGTGGCACCCCGGCCTGGCCTGAATCCGCCTGTGGCGGGGAAAGGCCGGTGAACCGGCCTGAAGAAACGCCCGCGTAAAGCTCGGAACGGGAATATCGTCCGGCCTGGAAAACGCCAAAGCAAACGGCACGAATGCATGGCCACGCGAGCGTACGGCCTCGGCGTCAAAGCTCACTGCTCAAGAGACTCCCGAGCAGTGGCACCCATGTGTCACTATTTGTCGTCCTTGGGGAAGACCCAGTCGCTGCCGGCGGGGGCGTATTCGAGCAATTCCTCGGGCTTGAAGTACAGGCCGATCTCGAAGGCGGCGGATTCGGGAGCGTCGCTGCCGTGGACGAGGTTGTACGAGCGGCTGGCCCCGAAGTCGCCGCGAATCGTGCCGGGTGCGGCCTCGTAGCCGAAGGTCTTGCCCATGAGGGCGCGGGCGATCTCGATGCAGCGCGGGCCTTGCAGGACCATGACCACAACGGGGCCGCTGGTAATGTACTCGATCAGGCCGGGGTAGAAGGGCTTGCCCTTGTGGACGGCGTAATGCTTCTCGGCCAGGGGGCGGGAGACGGTCATGAGCTTCATGGCCGCCAGGGTCAGGCCCTTGTCCTCGAATCGTTGGAGGACGCGGCCGACGAGGCGGCGTTGAACGGCGTCGGGTTTTAAGATGATGAGGGTGCGTTCCATGTTCGGGATACCTTTTTCCTGAGGATCGATTGGTCTTATATTTCAGGCGACAATGTATGGCCGGATGCCGTCGGAGGCAAAGCGGCCTCGGGCCGAACAAAAACGGTTTTGTTGTCTAGTTCGAGTTCGGACAGGTAGTCGGTCGAATTGTGGGTTTCCCAGAACCGGGCGTCCTCTTCTTCGCTTCGGAAATTGGGGATTCCGTTTTTCATGTCGGTCATTCGCTCAGAGTGCGTCAGGAGACGCACCCTACCAACCAACCGCTCCCTCACGGTCGCGGCTCTGTTTCGGTCGCGGCTCCCATCTCAAAATGCCGACACGCCGGTCAGTTCCCGGCCGACGATCAGTTGATGGATCGTCTCCGTGCCTTCATAGGTAATAACGCTTTCGAGGTTGAGCATGTGGCGGACCGGGCAGCATTCGACGCTGATGCCGCCGGCGCCGAGGATGTCGCGGCATTCCCTGGCCACGTCCAGGCCGAGGCGGATGTTGTTCCACTTGGCCAGCGACACCTGCGTGTGGTGCATCTGGTTCTGATCTTTCAAGCGGCCAAGCTGCAAGGCCAGCAACTGGCCAAGGGTGATGCGGCGGACGATGTCGGCCAGGCGGATCTGCATGTGCTGCTTGTTGATGAGCGGACCGCCGAAAAGGACGCGCTGGCGGCAGAATTCCAGGGCCTCGCGATAACAGGCCATGGCCGCTCCGACGCCGCCCCAGGCGATGCCGTAACGAGCCTGCGTCAAACAACTCAGCGGCGCGCCCAGCCCTTCCGCCTTGGGCAACTGATTTCGCAAAGGAATCTTGCAATTGTCGAAGAAAAGTTCGCTCGTGACCGACGCCCGCAGCGAAAACTTATGCGGGATGTCGCGCGTCGTGTAACCGGGCGTGCCCTTCTCGACGAGGAAGCCGCGGATGCCGCCGTCGGTGTCGGCCCAGACCACGGCCACGTCGGCGATCGAGCCGCTAGTGATCCACATCTTGGCCCCGCTGAGCACCCAATCGCCGCCGCGTTTGACGGCCTTGGTCTTCATGTTGCCGGGGTCGCTGCCGCCGTCCGGCTCGGTAAGGCCGAAGCAGCCGATCTTCTGGGCCTTGGCCATCGCGGGGAGCCATTGCTGTCTCTGCTCGTCGGAGCCGTAAGTGTGGATGGGGTACATGACCAGGCCGGATTGGACGGAGGCGAAGCTGCGGATGCCGGAGTCGCCGCGTTCCAGCTCCTGCATGATGAGGCCATAGGCGACGTTGTTGAGGCCGGCGCAGCCGTAGTCGTGGAGGGTGGGGCCGAAGAGGCCGAGTTCGGCCATTTCGGGCACGAGCTCGGTGGGGAATCGCTCATGCTCGAAACATTCGGCGATGATGGGCAGGACGCGGTCATCGACGAACTTGCCGACGGCGTCGCGGACCTGGCGCTCGTCGTCGGAAAGAAGCGATTCGATGTTGTAGAAATCGGGGGTTTTGGTGTCGGGCATTACCGTTTCTCTCCGTTTGGGCGTGGGTTGCTAATACCGCCAGTCTAACGCAATGACGCGGAAGTTCGATCTTCCGGCACCGGCTTGCTCTTCTCGTAGAGTACATCAGGGCAGAAATCGGCTCCGTTGGGCCAGACCACGGTGCCGATCTCGGGATTCACCTGAACCTGGCGGAAAAAATCGCTATCGCGCAGTCGTTCAAAGACCCCTTCGAGAGGAACGAGGGAATCGACAGCGATTTCCCGGCGCTCGCCGCCCTCGAAGGTCAATCGCAGGCGCAGGGGTCCGATCGGTTCGGCCGCTACGACGTCTTTTCCCATAATCACTCCAGCGGAGGAATCGGTTCCAATGGTTGATGCCGCCGGGCGCGCTCCCAATCGCGGCGTAATTCTTCCTGGTGCAGGGTCGCCCACTCGACGATTAGGCCGCGGGCGCGGGGGCCGACGCTCCCGTCCAGCATCCTCAAGTCGTCGATGGCGAATCGCCCTTTCTGCGAACCGTAACGCACGTGAAAATGCGGCGGTTCGTGATCGGCGTAGAACATGGCCACGACGATCCCAAAGAAACGGCTGATTTCAGGCATTATTCGGGGTCTCCCGCCGGCGGCATCATAGCGAAGTTGCCTTTGTGAGGTCAAAGCGTGCAAAAACGCTTCACGTGTTGCAGCGGGGAATCTTCTCGCGCCGTCGCCTTGACGATCCGTGTTGCGCGGGTGGCAACACTTCATCCGCCAACCAGACGTTTGATCCCTTGTTCGAGATGGGTCGGGCCGTCGAAGCCGTGATGGACGTCGGCTACCGTGCCATCCGGTCGGATGAAAAGCACGGTGGGAATGTGCGTGAAACCATAGGATAGGAACGTCTCGTTGCCGTCGAGCAGGACGCGGTGCTTGAGACGCTGCTCTTTCACGTAGCGGGCCACGTCGGGCTGGGGTTCGTTCCAAGCGTTGATGCCGAGAATGATCAATCCGCTGCCCGCGTATTTTTCGGAGAGGCGGCTGAGGTGCGGAGCCTCCGCAGAGCAGGGCGGACAGCCATAGGCCCAAAACGCGACGACGACGGGTCTTCCGCGGAGCGAGCTGAGTCGGACCTTGCCGCCGTCGAGAGCGACGAGTTCGAAGTCGGGGGCGGGTTTGTTCTTCATCCGGCCCGCGACCCGTGCGTCGCCCATCATGGAGCAACCGCTGGAGAGCAACAAAGCCAGCAGAATTCCGGATGCGTAGAACGATCTCATGTTCGGCTCCATGAGGCGAAGTTTCGTGCCAATCGGCCTCGGATGGTACGGCCCTTCACATAGGCTCGCAAGAAATGTTGGACAACGGCGGGGCAGATGGTCGTCGTGCAGCCGAATCGATGAATCTCAGATTTGAAATCTCAGAGATGCATGGTCACGCAGCCCGCTCCCTCACGGTCGCGGCTCTGATCGAATTCAAGCGATAGCAGTGCCTAGCTAATCGCCTTGGGGGCGGGCGTCGCGAGCTGATTCGATCGAACGAGCGGCCGGCTCAGGGTGACTGGCCAGGACCGGTATGGCCGGCGACAAGCGGGTCACCGTTCGAGGTTCCTTTTCGAAGCGGTCGCTCAAGAGGCGCCCCGCTGTTTCGACACACCAGGTTCGTTCTTCGGCGCGCTCGGTCGGCGAAAACTGATCCTGCCAATTGTCTAGGATTTCGTATCGAATCACTCCGATGGCGCGGAGGGCCTCTTCGCGGGGTTCGGGCTTGATCCACCAGAATTGGCATCGCTCTTCCATTTGCAAAAGCAGGGCAAGGGCCGCGGCGGGATCACCACCGGCGGCGAGCACGCGGCACCGCAGCATGCGGGCGAAAAACGCGTAGGGTTGTTCGGAGCTTTTGACGTCGGCGAGGGCAAGGTCGAGACGGGCCAATGCCGCGGCGGGGTCGGGCTCAGAGGCCCGAAGGCAGGACTGCCAGAAGCCGGCGGCGGCGGCGACCCGCGGGTCATCGTCTTCGAGCAAAGGTGAAAGACGCGAGGCGGCATCGCGGGAATCGGCCGGTTCGGCGGCGCCACGTTCGCGGAAATACTCAGATAATGCTCCGGCAAAGGGGGTCAAGGCAGCGACGCGACGCGAAGCGGCGGTGAGACGGGCCGGATCCACTTTGGGATGTTCACCGTCTACGTTACCCGCCTCCTCAAGCGATTTTAGCAGGTCCTGGGCCTCACGGAGTCTGATCGCCGCTCGTTCGATCGCCGCGCGAGGGTACTCCGCTTCATCGACACCAGTGGTCAACCGTAGCCCAAGGAACTTACGGGTACACGCCGGCTCGATCTCGAACGCGAGCGTCAGATTGGCTGCCGCCAGCAGGAGTTCAGCGCGAACCAGCGGGTCGGCGGATTGCTGAGCGGCCAGTTCATCGGAACGGCTGTGCATGGCCCGGATGTATTCGGCGTCGGTTTGGATGACGTCGCGTATGGAAAGAGTCACATCGGGCAAAGGCGGGAAGTCCGAGTCGCGGGTTTCGACGGTGGATGGCGTGGGTGGCGCCGCGGCGTCCTGTGGCTGGGCGTTCGCGGGTAGCGCCGTGAACACGGACATGGTCGCGGCGAGAGCGATCCCATGCGCGGCGCCGGCGAATCTACCGCGCCGTTCCCACGCCGTGGGCCGCTTATGGCACGAGAGTTTCATCAATGTGAGTGTACAGCGCCGGCGTGAAAGATGAAACCGAGGTGTCATTTCATTGACCGGGCGACAGGGTGGTCCTACACTTGAGCGTTGTTGAGCCTAACCCCATATTGAACCGGCCTGATGATTCCCGCCAATCCCAGTCATCCGATCGAAGTCGCAATTGATCCCGATGGGTTTGAGGCTCATCGCGGGTCGGCGTCGACGACGCCCACGGGAGGAGCGGTGCTCACGGCGTGGCTGCTGTCGATCGGGCTGCACGTGCTCGCGCTGTTCGCGATGTTCCTCGTGGTGTTTCCGTATTCGGGCCATGTAAATGATCCGATTCCGTACGAAGTCGGCGCTCAAATCGTGGGTCCGATCGATGCGCCGATCGGTCCGATCGGGCCGCCCGCGGACATTCCGAAGAACCTGGTCGCCGGATCGATGGACAACGCGGTGGTTCGGTTTCAACCGTCTGCGGACATGCTCGACCTGTCGGCGCTCCAGCCTGCCGGCACGGCTACCGGGGGCGGTGCCGATCTCAAAGTCGTGGGGGTTGCGGGCGGGGGTTCCTTCGCGGGCCTGAGCAGCGACCCCAACGTGGTCGGCATCGGGACCGGCGGCGGAGACTTTGGCGAACTGGGGCTTTCGATGGGCGGGGGGGCAGGGCCGGAGTTTTTCGGCATCGGTCCCTCGGCCCGAGGCGTGCGCAGCATTGTGTACGTGGTGGATCGAAGCGGCTCGATGATCGACACCTTCGGATACGTGCGCGATGAGATGAAGCGCTCGGTGGGGGCGCTGCGACGGAGTCAGAAGTTTCACGTGATCCTTTTTAACTCGGGTGCGCTGCTGGAGAGCCCGCCGCAGCGGCTGGTCAACGCGATCGAGGCCAACAAACGAGAGCTGTTTGCGTTTCTTGATGAGGTCGAGCCAAAGGGGTCCACCAAGCCGGAAAACGCGATGGCACGGGCGTTCGATCTGGAACCGGACCTCATCTATCTTCTCTCCGACGGTGTCGACTTTGACGCCGACCTGTTGAACAAGCTGAACGAATGGAATCGCGATCGGAAGGTCAAGATCTTTGTCATCGGATACCTGGATCGCACCGGGCGGGAGATCCTGGAACGCATCGCCCGCGAGCACGGCGGGGAGTTCAAGTTCGTTTCCGAATACGATCTGCCGTGACTAGAGACACTGGAAACTGGAGACTAGAAAGAGCTTGCATCAATCGTGACAGGGGTTTGCAAACAATTGAATAGGGTGATCGGCGTTGTCGGATTCCTGGTCGTGGCCAGTCCCGCCGCGCACGGGGCGACGGTTTCGCTCAAGGCGGTCAAGCGGAACGACACGGTCATCACGCCGGCGAACACCGTGGCCGCGGCCCCGGGCGATCGAATCACTGCGGAGGTGTACATTTCCGGCTGGAACGCGGACCTGGCCGGTTCGCAGCTTCGGACGTACCAATACACGATAAGGGGGGGTTTTTCCCGCGATTTCGGCTGCCCGCTCGGGGAAGCATTTTACGTGCTGCCTTGCGGATTCGATCTCGCCAACGAGGTATTCTGCGAAACCGACCTCGACTGTCCGCAAGACATCGCTCCAGCTTGTCCTAAGCCTGGGGTCTGCAACTTTCCGTGTACGCCCAATGGCGCTACCCCGGACGCGTGCGACACTCTGCCCGACACCGAACCCTGCCCCGCAGAATTGCCGTGTTGCGACTCGACCGGCGAGTGCGTCGGTCCGGACCACATGCCGGACGCGTTTACGATGGTCGATACCAATCACTCAAATCCGGATTTTGTTTTTAAGAACTTTCAACCGGCGATCGCCGCCACGTCGTTCAGGAATTACGCGGACATCGCCCAGGGCGGTACGACCATCAACTCATCCGGTCCCACGGACACCGGGCAGCCCTATTACGCGGGAACGATTTGCCTTGAGATTCTTCCTAACGCATGCGGGAGTATCGTGGTGCCCTTCATCGATGACCCGGACGGCATTTCGACGTTCCTGGCGCTTTGGACGCCGGCGGGCGGGACCATTCTCGTCTATCCAATGTTTCAGTACCTGACGATTAATACCACCGTGCCCTGCCCAAGTGCTCCACAGACCGTCTCAACGGACCCGCCGAATTGTGAGATTGACGCCCGGGCCCCGCACCAATCAGAATCCCAGACCCCGCCCTTGGGCGAGAGGGTCTTCCAGTTGACTTTTGATCGCAACATGGTGGCATGCACGAACGATCAATTCTTGTTGAGTTTCGTGCCCCCGATCTCAGTGGGGTCACCGACCATTGAATCGATTCAGAACGTCGGCTCCGAAGTCACGTTCACCCTTGACCGACCCCCGCCAACAGCCGGCGGCGCGGGGGGTATCCCTGTGCCACGATGGACCTGTATTACATTCACTGGCGGCGTACCCGGACAGAACAAACGTTGCTGGGGCCACTTCCCGGGCGACGTGGATGACGACTCGTCGAATGATACCTCCGACCTTGAGACATTGGTCGGATTGATCGATGACCCGACGCCGCCGCTGCATCACTGCGACTTGGACTACAGCGGCTTATGCACGCCCGCGGATATCATCGAGTGGATCGACATGGCCAACGGCGGCGGGGCGTTCGGACCGTGGCTCAATACCACGTTGCTCCCGTGTCCGTCGGCTGGTCAATAGGGGTGGAGTGTGTCTGGAGGGCCGGGCTTGGCCGCGATTAAGGAATCACGAAAAATGACGGGCCACGGGTCGTGCCACGCGCTGAGGTCCGCGCAGCGCATGATCGCCTGGTGGCTGATTGCGCCACTCATGGGGCCATCCGGGGCCGCGCGGGCGGATGACGTTCTCACGCGGTCCGCGAATCACGCCGGCGCGAAAATCATCGGCTACCGCGGGGGCCAACTGTCCCTGCGGACCATCGACGGTAAACCGCTCTCTCTTTGGATCGACGAAATCGATCTCATCAACGTGGATCGCGCCGGGGCCTTTTCGGATTTCAATCAGGCCGAACGATTCCTGGCCGAGGGCCGTCCGGAGCAGGCCCTCACCCGTTATCGCCGATGCCTGCGCTTGGGCGAGGAGTTCTGGTCGGACGTGTTCGCGTCGCGGATGTTGATCGCGGCGGACCGGGCCGGGGCGATCGACACCGCCGTCGGTCAGTTCATACGCGTCCTTCAAGGGGATTGGGGCGGTCCGGCGGCCGCGGCGCGCCTAATCCCCCAGCGGATTCCGACGAAGCCGAGCGGAAAGGCCGCGCGAGCCATTGAGCAGTTGGACGCGGAGTCGGCGCGGGCCGCTGATCCGGCGGTGGCCGCGCTGCTGTTGCTGCTCCGGTACGATCTGCGCCGAAGCTCCGGGGACGCACGAGCGATGGAGGACGCGGCGCGAGTCGCCGAGCTAACGATTCCGGAAGCGGCGCGGAGCGAACGAGCGTCCGCGATCGTGTTTTCCGCTCTCGAACAAGTTCTCGCCGAGTCAGTGACGGCCGAGTCGCTGAGTGCATTGGATCGGGCGATCCGCGACTGCCCTGCGGCCACGCTGCCGAGCTTTTTGTTAATGAAGGGGGACGTGTTGTCGCGTACGGCCTCCACGCGCGAGGACTCGATCCGGGCGGCGTATCCTTATCTTCGAGCGGCTGTTCATTTCCCGGACGATCCGCGAGCGGCCCTGGGGTATTACGGCGCGGGGCTGATGATGGAACGTGTCGGGCGAGCGGAGCAAGCGATCGGCCTGCTCCGCGCGGGCCTGGAACGGGCGAAATCAGATCAATCGTTGCGGGTTCGGATCGAAGCGGCGATTCTTCGGCTTCAACCCGCGGGGGGCGGGCGACCATGATGGAACTGGGGGTGGGATGATCAGCATGACACACACCTGTAACGGGCTTCGCCGGGCGATGATCTGGAGCGGCTTGGCGATCGTGGCCGCGCTCTTTTTTGAATCGCCTTCCGCCTGGGCCCAAGGCGAGGGAATCGACGGTGCCGCGTCCGGAGCGGCGCTGAACTACTTCGACTTTTTCGTGGTCAAGGGCGGCTGGATCGCCTACCTCATCATTCTGTTGTCGATCGTCGCCGGGGCGTTGACCGTTGAGTATTGCATCTCGATCCGCCGGGTGACCATTGTCCCGCCCACGGCGGTGAGCCAGATTCAATCGTTCATCGACGAGGGGAACTATTTGGAGGCGGTTCGTTATACCTCGTCCGATCCGAGCATGTTGGGCGCGGTGTTGAACGCGGCCCTGCTGGAGGCGGCCAACGGATTTTCGGCGATGGAGCGGGCCCTAGAGGAGGCCATCGAGGAGCGATCGGCCAAGCTCTACCGCAAGATCGAGTATCTCAACATCATCGGCGCCGTGTCGCCCATGATCGGTTTGTTCGGAACGGTCGTGGGCATGATCCTCCTCTTCGCGGAGATTCATGCCTCAGATACGTTTCCGCGGGCGCAGGTTGTGGCCGATCGGGTCGCGATTGCCCTGGTGGCCACGTTCTGGGGGCTGGCGGTGGCCATTCCGTCCCTGAGCATTTATGCGGTCTTCCGGAATCGCATTGAGGTCATGACCGCGGAATGCGCGGTGGCCGCGGACCGCATTCTCACGGTGTTCAAGCCGGGGGCGCACGCCGCGCCACCACGATCGGAGCCGACGGCCGCGACGGCGGGGGTGCGCCATGCGCCGTAAGCGCCGGTTCCAGGGTCCGCCGCCGCCGCTGGGGTTCAACTTCACACCGCTGATCGACGTGATGTTTCTTCTGACGATCTTCTTCATGTTGGTCGCGAAGTTCACCTCGGCCGAGCACGCCGTGATCCGGCTTCCGCACCCCGAGAACAGCCGGGCACAGGCGCTGCGAATGCCAGATCGCATCGTGGTGAATTGCCGATTGGTCGAATCGGACGGCGGGCTGCAGACGGTCGAGTACAGCATCGGGCCGAATCAGCCGGAGCCGCTCTCGGTGATTTCCGAACGGCTTGCCGCGTACAAGCGGCAATCGCCCGACGTGAAAGTGGTCATTCGCGCGGACCGGCGGCTTCATTATTCCGAGGTGCGAGAACTGATGCGGGTGGTCGGCGAGAACCACATCGAGCGGCTTAATGTGGCGGCGATCGCTTCGGAAACGGACTAAGATGACAACTTCCCCCAGTTGGATCCCCAAGGTTTCGCACGACGACGGGGCGGAGCAGACGATTCACTTTCGTCCGCCGCGCCGCCGCTACACCCAGCCCAACGCCCTGATGACCTTGAGCCGTTTCGCCCCGATGATCGACATGTCATTTCTGCTGCTGATTTTTTTCATGACCACTACGCGATTCGCGCCGCCGGAAGGTCTGCTCAGCTCCACGCTTCCGCAGATCGGCGGCAGGCCGCTCGTGGGTTTGCCGATCAGCCCGATCGTCGTCCGATTGGGCGCGGCGGGCGCCGACGACGTCGACGTGACGATCAGCGTGGATCAGTTCGAAGGCGCGCCCCAGACATTCGCCGATTTGCCGGCGTTCATTCGAGAGATCCACACTCGGCCGGGGTTCGATCGAGAAACGCCGGTGGTGATCGTGGCCGACGACCGCGTCCGCTGGGATCACGTCGTCGCCTGCTGGAACGCCGCGTTACGGGCCGATTGTCAGAGGATCGCCTTTGCCCAGCCGTAACCTCTCAACGTACATAAGGGCCATCGCCTCATTCGCGGCAACCGCCATGGTGTCATCCATTGGCACCTACGGCGCGGACCCACCAACAAAAAGGGAAACCGATTCGGCCCCGGCTCCTCAACTTCCGGCCGAGGAGACGCGTCTCGACACCGCCGTCTTCCGGGCGGGGCTGAAACGCCTCGGTCTGATTGACGTGTTGGACCTTCACCTGCGTGATTTCCCCCCATCGAGCGAAGTGGCCCGGCTGCTGATGACGCGGGATATCAAGCGGGCGGAGTTCGCCGACCCGACCCGGCCCCGCACCCAGCGGCTCGAGTCGATCTCCGAGGCCAACCAGATTCTCGAACGGGTGATCGCCGAGCACGGCGACGACCCACGGGTGCTCGAGTGGCAATTCGCGTTGGTCCGTTCGCTTCTCTACGAGGAAGCCGAAGAGTCGGTTTCGCGGGCCCTTTTTCGGGAGGAGCCGATCCGCAACCACGAGGCGTTGGCGGCGCTAACGGGTCGAGCGCTGGCCGCCGCGGATGAACTCCGCCGGCGCATACAGGTAGAATATCAGCGCATCGACCAACTGAGCGCGGCGGAGTTCGAGGCCCTGGAACGCAAGGGCTATGTCGATGAGCTCGACCGGCTCGAACCACAGGCTGAATACATTCGTCTTTGGGCCCTCTTCTACGACTCGTTTTGGCGTGACGACGCCGATCCGACCAAGGCTCAACGGCTCACCGCGATCGCCGAGGCGTTTCGGGAGAACCCCGCATGGCTGAACACGCCGCATGAACGGAGTCGGATTCAAGTCCAAGCTTCGTTGCTCGCCGGGATGACCGCTCGCCGCTTGAACGATCGGGCGGCCACGCGGGAACACTTGGATCGGGCGGTGACGGTGGCCGATGCCATCGGGGAGGACGCCGAGCGCGGGCGAATCGCCTGGGCTGTTTCGCTGGGCTGGATCGAACGCGCCCGCGACGAACGCGACCAAGGCCGGTTGGATGACGCGATGGCCACCGTTCAACGGTTCCGTAAGGAGTTGAACGGGACGAACGG
>Ga0137431_1000617_pt1 | contig 12155 bp, 19 predicted proteins | sample EasRivERMZT800_2_FD_104646 | JGI IMG/M metagenome (GOLD analysis project Ga0137431, IMG submission 104646) | Soil microbial communities from meander-bound floodplain in the East River, Colorado, USA - East River MetaG ERMZT800_2 | ecosystem: Environmental > Terrestrial > Soil > Floodplain ... | reverse complement strand
GGAGCATTGTTGCGTGGGACTGATGTAATACAAGAAATACTTTTCTCCATTCAGAACCTTGAGCTTTATGCACTGTGAGAGCATATCCCATGATAAGGGAGTTAATGTCTGAAGCTGTGCGAAGTGTGACATAGTTTCCTGTATCTACCATGCATACGGTAATAAGATGAGAACATTGTTGCACTCTTTCTTCATCTGTTTGTGCCACTGCCATCTGAGAAAGAAGAAAATCTATGTCATCAGATGTTTGTTCTTCTTTAATGCGATGTTCTACCTGCTGTTTGAACCCCCAGTAATCTAGAGTCTTAGATGGCTCTTGTGGCATTGCTCCAGAATAGATTGGATTTACTTCAATCTTAGAGATAAATGCATCTTCTTTATCATAGAGAACTTTATCTCCCTCACTGAAGTAGTGCTTATTGAATCCAGCAATAACTTCATAGGTGATTCTCTCATTCTTTCTTGCCAGATGATTACCAATGTGTTTATTGATCTCATCTGTTCCGAAAGATTTGTTGAATGGAATAAGAATAATATCTTCTTCTGGATTGTAAACTCCTGTATCAGACGCTTGTGTAATGAATTTAGCAAATGTTAGACATGCAACATCTGCATGAATCTTTTTCTTCCATGGATGGAGAGTTAGCTGATCTTTGAATTTCCATTGCTCGTATTCTTTATGTGGAATTGGCTTACTACTAAGAATCCTATGTGCCAACCTGATAATTGGTGACTCCAATGCTTGCCTGTAAACTTGTACCAACTCCACCGTTGGAAGCTCCAACATTTTGTAACCGAGAATAGCACTTCCAAATACTGGCGGGAGTTGTTGAATATCACCAATGAAAACAAATTGTGGTTTATGAGGGCATGCCTCTTCAATCTGTTTGTAAAGCTCCACAGATACCATTGACGATTCATCAATAATGATGGTATGAATGGAATTGGGGAGAGGTCTGAGAGCATTTCTAGTTGCTTCAAAACGCATGGTTTTCTTTTCTTCTCCAGATTCAGGATCAATGATATCATAATAGATTGGCTCATATTCTAGTAGTTTATGAATCGTGATGCAGTTAGATTTCATATCTTCACTCATATTTCTTCTTAAATTCATAACTGCTCTGCGAGTGTAAGAAACACAAACTACACCTGGGGTACCATCTTGCAAATATTTATGTCCACCTGAATAGAGTACTCCGGCAATTCCTTTTGATACAAGTCGTCCAATTGCTGCCTTAGAGACAGTAGTTTTTCCTGTACCAGCGGCACCGAGCAATATGCAATCTTCTCCATTTCCGATTGTTCTAATCGCTCTTGTTTGTTCGACGTTATACTCAATTGGATTTCCAAATTTATCTTCGCCATGAAGAAGTTCCTCATCTGAAAGAGATTTAGTTGCAAAATGGATTCCGAGTTCCTCAGGTTTCGGCGGAGTCTCTTGTAGAATTCTTTGTTCTCGTATTCTTTGTCGAATTCTTTCAAGAGCAGATGCAGAGAAAGTCATTTTGCTTTCTCCTCTATAAGTTTATATACTGTATATGAAACTCCACTTCTAGTTCTACAGTGCGATTGAGCTGCTTGAAAAGCTAAAGGAGCTGAATCAAAAAACCAAATGGAAACATTATTATCATTATTGTAGAGAAAAGTTTTAATTTCTTCTCCACTCCAGAGTCTTTTGTATTTTAGTCCTACAACATATTGTGTCATTTTATTCCCTTTCAATTACCTTACCTGTAAAATCTACCCAAGCATTTTCTGGTAATGGTAATTTACACAATTGTATCACATGTGCATCGCCTTTAGACGTTGTCTTAAAACGGAATGCAGCTTCATCTAATTCAATTAGACCTTGGTCAAACAATTGTTGCGTAGCACATTTTACTGCTGAATATTCTTTTCGTGGATGTGGCGTAGGACAGTAATAGTAATACAATAGTAGTTCAATTGAAAGTGGTGTCATTTTGTTGGCCTCACTAGAACATATGCAGATAATTCATAATACTTTGCTGCTTTTCTGAAAGAGAGTTGTACTTGATTAGCTTTGTAACACTCAGCTGGAGTGCAATTGTGAAAGATGATTACAAATGTTACATTATCTTTCAAGATCACTCCACTCATATTTTGTTTCTTAAAGTATTCACCATTCCAAAAGAGAGTGTAGTAAATATCTACTTCATCGGAATCTAAGAAATAGCGATTGCGAATGTAATACTCCATTTGCATCCGCGGTAGCTTTCTTTCACAGATTGATTGCACTGACATTTGATTCTCCATATGAGGATTTATATTCTTGAGCAAGATTCCAGCGAGCTTTTGCTTTTAGGAATGCAATCTTTGTTGGATACTGATTCTCGCGCGGCTCCTCTTTTGGAGCACTATCTATCAATGTTTGCTTATTTGCATCTTCAATGCTAGTTTCAGGTGAAAGAATTCTGTATGTAACTTCACCTGAAAGATCAATATCACCAAGTCCTAGATAATTTTCTTGTTTCTTAAGTCCTTGGCGAAGAAATGTCATTAGAGTGTGAGCATAGATAGATCCATGTGGAATCTCTTGTTCACAATACTCTACAAGTTCTTCAAGATCTTGTTTAGGGACACTAAAAATACTTTCGTTTGAGGCGCATGCCTTAATAATGCTTTTCCAGTAATCCGCAAGTGGAATTTGTTTCCCTTTAACGTCTTGAGTTCCAGTTGGGAAATTTCCTGCCAATGAAGCCCAATCTGCGAGAATAGTAGCATAAGAGCCAACAGTTCTTGCAGAGTTATTAATGAGTCTTTCAAGTGCTTCTTCTCTTCTTCTGATTTTTTCATCGAGACTTCTTGTTTTATACCCATCACTCCACTCCTTATATTGATCAATCCACGCTTGAATCCAATACGATGAATTCTCCAGTGTCTTTGTTTCTGGAGAGATTACGAAACGTGGAAGTACAAATGCTGGATGTTTTATTACATTGATCTTGGAAACAATTGAGACAAGTGCTGGCATATTGTGTGCTACAATTGCAATGGACTTGTCTGTTTTTAATGCAGGTACTCTCCATTCTACTAATTCAGTACTGTTAAGGAGAGCAAGATACAAAAGATATGAGTCTGTTCCAGTTAATTCTCCACCGTACCATTTTGGTATGTATGAAATCAATTTGTGTTGTGGGAGATAGAAAATTGGATGACAGACTTCCCGAGAGTTTAAGACTGCTGGAAAGAATTCAACCTTAAACTCTAAGCCTGAATAGGCACAGAGTATTCTCATTTTGATAGTCTCAGGTTAGTGTCTCAATTCAAAAGCGATGATTGATTCCGAATGTGATTACTGTTGCGTGTTGAATGTCGAAGAATTTAGGAACTATTGCGATTGTGAGTTTCTCGTATTCAATTGTTCCAGCAGCACAGATTGGGCTACGATAACCAGTGCATGCAGACGCAATAATTCCTGTTGATAAGCTTGGAAGTATTTGATATCTTGCGTGATATCCTGCGAAGGCTGATACTTTTTTAAAGCTGTTATATGCTGCTCCAAAGATAATTCCATTGTCACACTCCAAAAAGACTCCTGGATTCACATTGTTGTATTGATATGAATCTTGTGAATCAGGAAAATGAATTGAACCTAGCAGTACAGTCACAGAAAAAATTGATTCGCACAGCATTTAAGTCTCCAATTGTCTCATACTTTAGAAAGTATGTCAAGTGGTTTATGATTCAATTATCTTTTGAAAGAGATTAGCTTCGAGATCTGGAGAAATCTCTGTAAAGCCTAATCTTTCTTCAATTGATTTAGATTCTGAAGCAGGTTTTGTGTAGCCTTCAGAAGCTTTAAATGCAAAGATGTGGAGACACTCTATTAGATCAGTATCTCCTGCATCTGAAGCATATTTAAGGATTCGTGATATTTGCGCTGCAGTGAGATATGGACGATACTTTTTAATTGTCATTATAGTTCTTCTCCCATGCAATATGTTGTTAAAAACTCATCTGTTGTACCAAGTACACATTTTGGAAACAACAGTTCTCTGAATGCTTGATTTGCTGATTCGTAGAAATTGAAATCGAGAGCAAATACATTGTATACTGAAATCATTTTAGATTCCTTCTTACAAGAATTGGAATTTGACAGATTCTGAGAATACAAACTCCATCCACATTTACCCAAACTCTTTTAGATGAGTGATCTATCACTACTTCAACTCCAAGTTTAGGAGCTGTTAGATCAATTGAAATGAGTTCAAGAGTTTTGAGATCAGGTGAGAATACTTGAATCATTTGATTTCTCCTAAATGAATGCAACAGCAAAAAAGACAGCAATAATGATTGCTGCCGCGAGAATATCATCTACAATTTTTCGTGAGAATGGATTATGCATTTCTTAAATCTCCTGATGTGGAATGTAATTCCAAGAATACACACAGTGATATGCATATTCACGAGAGAAACCCTCACCTACAAGAATTGCATATGCATAATGCAATCTGCTTTGTTGCAGACGAGAGAAAGACATTGCAAGTTCTTCAGAATTCCATTGGCGATTCATAAATTCAAATTCTGAATTTCTCCAACGTTCAAGAGCTTGAAATGCAAATTTAATCATTTCTCAAATCTCCAAGAAAAGTGAAAAACAGTCTGCATAGCCTAATAGACCAATAGACTACTCGACTCTCCTATGCCCCGTCAAGGGGCAAATACTGAATCCATCACTGTATACATACTCTTTCAATCTCCTGAAGGAGTCTGTATACAGTGATAGAAACTCATCTTATGATCTTATGCATCATTCTAGACCCTGCTTTAAAAAAGAGTTTAGAAAGAGGGGTAATAGTAACAATGTGTGTATATGAGATACAAAATTACCTAGACTCTCCGGTGAGGGGGCAAAAAAAGGGGGCACAGTCTAATAGTCTAATGGTCTGTCCAGACTATCGGACTGTGCCCAAATCTCTCAGAGTGCGAGCAAATCCACCGATTTTTGAGCGGATGCCAGCAATCTAGCAGCGATTTTCTCAGTCATTGGAGTTTCAACCGCAAGCGCAATAGCTTTCTGCAGATTTTCGTGCACCTTCGGTTCAAAGCTAGGTGAGCGTTCCGCAAGTCGGGCGAAAATATCACGGTAAGAATTGAGAGTCTGTTCAATCTTTGTATCGTTCGCACTCGCTCCAAGCTTCTCCGTAATTGCTGTGCGGAGATTCTCTGCTAGATTCTCAGTGAACCATGATTTAATCTTCTCGGCTGAAAGCTTTCCAAGTCCCTCGGGTTGTGATGCTAGGAACTCTTCCAGACGTTCGGCTGAGAGATCCGCGGAATAGATAACTTCTGCGCCAGATTCAAGCTTCGCGCGGATCATGCGATCATAAGCAGAATCGATCGCATCTTGCAGGCAGTTCAGAATTGCTGGAGTTGCTTCGATTGAATCAACCGGAACAACGGGAACGAATACAGCACGGCTCTCAGCGAGTCCCGCGTATGTTCCGTCTTTCTGTTTCTTGGCAACGTGGCGGGAAAGCCTGAAACCTTCAGCGGCTTCTTCCGTTACCGCATCCAGTTTCACAACAATGAATCCGCCATCTGTGTTAGTGCCTTGCATCTTAGTCCCTTTCAATTAGGTTAGTTGGAACGCGAGCGAGCCCGCATCTAAATATAAGCATGTTCCGTGCCAGTACCATGAATACGGTATATTTCCCAGTTTCCCCTTATAAATCAAACACTTAGCACATGCATGGTAATGAGAATCATTCCATCAGTAGTATTTACAGTAAATCTTACAATCATCGGTAATTTTTACAATATCATGTGTAAGTACTCACTTCCGCTAGCTGGCGTATATGTGAGCGCTTACTATCATCTGGTATATGTAGTGAGCACTAACTAACCTGCATTTGCAGATGTAAGCGCTCACTTACAAAGGGAGGGGGTAAGACCTTTTTTAGTTTTGATGCGACCTACTATCCTTAAACGATACAAAAATTTTACTAAACTTTTCCAATCCCTACTACTCTACTAGTAACTTCTTTGAGAAAATAAAGAATAGAAATTTCGCAGGAATTTTAAATGAATGCAGTTACCTCCACAGAATCTAGGGCTCTTGAATTATTAGGCTCAGGAGTTGCTCCTGAAGTAGTTGCTTCTGCATTAGGTGTCACTCCTTCTAGAATCTCACAACTTCTTTCAGATGAAGAATTTGCAAGAAAAGTTACAGAACTTAAATATGCAACATTGCAAAAGAATAATCACAGAGACTCAGAATATGATTCTACTGAAGATGCTTTGATTGAGAAATTTAAAGAAATGATGCCGTTGTTGATGCGGCCGATGGAAATTCTTAAATCTCTTCAAGTCATTAATTCCTTAAAACGGCGCGGTACAGGAACTCCTGAGAATATTCATACCACACAACCTATAGTGAATTTAACGATTCCAGTACAAATAATTCACAAATTCACTAGAGATATTAATAATCAGGTAATTGATGCAGGAGATCAAACATTACTTACAATGCAGTCTAACAAGCTCCATGAACTCTCTCGGGAGAGAAAAACAAATGGTAGCAGTGAGCCGGAAAGAATTAAAATTAGTGGAAGAATTACAACTGATACAATCAATAACCTCTGAGGCTCAAGAGGCTGAAATCGCTCGCAATAAGAAAAAAGCACGTGAGCGACTTCTTTCTATGGCATTAAGAATCGAGGAAAACGAAGTTGTCAGCACTGGACTCGGGTATACAAGAAGTAGCAATTGAAACTCCGCAAGCACAAGAAGCAGCCCGCCAGGATCTTAATTTTCTGGCGGGCCTTGCTATGCCTGAGAATTTTAAATACTTCTTTCCTGCAGTTTTTGTAACTGTATGGCTCTGGCTTATTGATTGGATTTCAAAACCTAGAACATTTCCTAAATTAGCACTTGGACTTCCACGTGGATTTGGAAAAACTACTGTAATCAAATTATTTATCTTATTCTGTATTCTCTTCACTCGTAGAAAATTCATTCTCATTATTTCTGCCAGTGCAGATCTTGCCGAAAACATTCTAGCAGACGTTGCAGATATGCTGGATAATGATAATATTAAGAAAATCTTCGGTGATTGGCGCTTGGGAATGGAAAAAGATACCCAAGCACTGAAAAAATTTGGTTTTCGTGGTAGAAATATTATCATTCGGGCGGCAGGTGCTGGTACTTCCATCCGCGGTATTGTTCTCAAAAATGAACGTCCAGATGTAATGATTTTTGAGGACATTCAGACACGAGAACAAGCAGATTCACAAATAGAATCAGAAAAATTAGAAAAATGGATGATTGGTACTGCAATGAAAACGAAGTCACCTTTTGGGTGTCTTTATATTTTCGTTGCAAATATGTATCCAACGCGGTGGTCGATACTACGAAAGCTAAAACAGAATCCCGAATGGACTAAATTTATTGTTGGAGGCATTCTTAGTGATGGTACCTCTCTTTGGGAAGAACTTCATCCAATAAATCAGCTCTTAGATGAATTTGAAAATGATCTTCAAAGTGGTCATCCTGAGATTTTTTACTCAGAAGTTCTTAATGATGAGAACGCCTCAGTAAATAATCTCTTAGATCTTTCAAAATTACCCCCTTACCCCTTTAATGATGGTGATATTTCAGGTGGAAACTTCATCGTAATTGATCCAGCAACAGGAAAAGCAGGTGGAGATGCAGTTTCTATAGGATATTTTGAAGTTTTTGATGGTATTCCAGTAGCAATGGAGTTATATGAGGATCGTTATTCTCCTGGAGATACTATTAAGAAAGCTTTAGATATTTGTTTTCGCAAGAATTGTCGTCTTATTGCTATAGAATCGAACGCATACCAAGCAACTCTTTGTTATTGGTTCCAGTTTGTATGTACACAACTCTCTATTACTGGAATTGAAGCTGTAGAAATTTACTCTGGTTCTTTCTCTAAGAATTCTCGTATCATGGAAATGTTTAAATCTTGGATGAAGAAAGAACTATATGTACATCCACTATATTTTGCAATGGTAGCATTACAAGTTACACAATTTAATCCTCTTAAGCGTGACAATATTGACGGACTTTTAGATCTTCTTACATATGCTCCTAAAGTCCTCATTGAATTTTCTGAATTCATTGTATCTCAGTCACTTATTATAGATCAAGAATACAGTTCTCAGCGTCCATGTGAAGCTCTTGAAAATTGTTCTTTCTAAGGTGAAAAATGGGAATCCTTGATTATATGTATCGTACCGGAGCAAATTTAGTACAGCAACAACCTGTGAGTGCGGATACAATGATGCAAGTATTTACTCCTCCTCCGCGTACAGATGTTCCTGAAGCAACTGCTCCAGTAACTGAGAATCCTATTATACCTCCAGTGAATAAATCAGCTGTTATGTCTGATTATGTAACTGGTATGGCACCTGGCGCGCAGCGTATGCCTGTTTCTACAAAAGAAGCTGCAGGCTTACCAACTAAAAAGAGACGTAGATTTCCAACTTTGGTAAGATCCACGCCTGTGATCTGAGGAGAATGTAATGAATGATGTAATGGATGCAGCAAAAGAAAAGGCGCAAGGCGTACTTGATTTTATGGAAATGGCAGTAAAAGGTGTGTATTATGATTCACAAGCGGAACGCCTTGGTCTTGATCCTAAGAACCCAAATTCAGTGAAAGAAATTGATAAGAGGCTTAAAGCTTTGCAAGATCTTTCTGTAGAAGATTACATGGCAGTAACAGCTCCTCCAGGTACTGGTGGTATTGGCTCCTTAGGAGTAAATGCTGTTAAGAAAAAGAATCAAGAGAAAGCATTGCAAAATCTTCTTGACCATTACACCCGTAAGTTCACTGATACAGCTAAAAAGTAATGGCAACTCCAATTCCATTTATTTTGCAGCAGAAGTCTCAAGAAGGGCTTTTGCAATATTTTGGTCAATGTACTAATCAGATGAATGAGCAATATCGCATTCGTCAGATTATGGAATCTATTGACAAGCAATACTTGCGTGAAGTAGACTTTACTAAAGAACAAACGCGAGCGAAACAGAAGAATTTATATCAATATGATCCTACTAAATTTCAGAATGTAATTGTTCCAATTGTAATGCCACAAGTAGAATCAGGTGTGGCATATCAATCTTCTGTATTCCTTACAGGTGTTCCAATTTTTGGTGTAGTTTCTACTCCTGCTTTTATCAATCAAGCTCGTCAGATGGAAGCAATTATTATGGATCAATCCATTAAAGGTGGGTGGGTTCGTGATTTTATGATGGCTTTTCGTGATGGTTTTAAATACAATCTTTTTGCTCTTGAGTGTGATTGGTGTGAAACTACTACACCTGCAATAGAAACTCAGTTAGGAGCTGAGGGTAAAGCAAGAAGCGTTGTATGGGCTGGAAATAAAATTCGTCGTCGTGATCCATATAACCTTATCTTTGATACTCGCTATGTTCCAGCAGAAATGCATACTCGTGCAGAATTTGCTGGATATATTGAGCTCTACTCTCGGGCAGAATTGAAGCAGTATATTGAATCTACACCTAATAAGCAGATTCAAAATGTAAAAGCTGCATTAGAATCTCAGTATGGAGGAGGTCAAGTTAACTCCTCTTACTCCTCTTACTACATTCCTTCTCTGAATCCAGAGGCTCTTGTTGCAGCAGATTCATATCTTCGTACTACAAATTGGATGGCTTGGGCAGGATTAATTTCCGAGGGACAAGCATCAAAGATTAACTATTCCAATATTTATGAAAAAGCTACCCTCTATGCTCGTATTATTCCTTCAGATTTTGGAATGCGAGTACCACAACCTAACACTCCGCAAATTTGGAAACTTGTAATTATTAATCGTCAGGTTGTGCTTGTAGCAGATAGACAGACAAATGCTCACAATTATCTTCCAATAATTTTTGGTCAACCTAATGAGAATGGATTAGGTTATCAAGATAAGAGTGTTGCTCATAATGCAATTCCATTCCAGTCTGTAGCTTCTACTCTTATCAATGCAAACGTAGCTGCTCGCAGACGTGCGGTTTCTGATCGCGGACTTTATGATCCTTCACGAGTAACTAAAGCAGATATTGACTCCGACAATCCTGCCGCTAAGATTGCAGTAAAACCTTCTGCATATGGAAAGCCAGTGCAAGAAGCGTACTATCCAATTCCTTTCCGTGATGATCAATCTGCAAATAACACCTCAGAAATGCAGATGGTGATGGGACTTGCAGATATTGTAAACGGTCAAAATCGCGCTAAACAAGGGCAGTTCACGAAAGGAAATAGAACAAAACAAGAATTCCAAGATATCATGGGTAATGCAAATGCTCGTGATCAGATGGTTGCAATGTTAATTGAAGCACAGGCAATGACTCCTATTAAGGAGATTATTAAAACTAACATTCTCCAATACCAACCTCAAGCTACACTTTTAGATAAGAACAGAAAACAACTCATTGAAGTTGATCCTGTTGCTTTGAGAAAAGCAGTGATGGAATTTAAAGTTTCTGATGGTCTTGTACCTGCTGAGAAACTTATAAGTGGAGATGAATTTGCAGTTGCATTACAGGTATTTGGCAGTAATCCACAAATTGGAGCTGCATATAATGTAGGTCCATTATTTTCATATCTTATGAAAACTCGGGGAGCAGATCTTGAACCATTTGAAAAATCACCTGAACAGATTGCATATGAATCTGCTGTTGCTGCTTGGCAGAATACTGTGATGCAATTGTTTAAACAGAATCCAGAAATTAAACAGGAACAATTACCGCAGCAGCCATTACCAGAACAGTATGGATATAATCCTGCGGCACAAGAAGAGATAACAGAAAATGGCAACGCCCAAGCTTACTAGATTCCTTGCGTGGGAACTCTCAGCTCATGAAGAGAAAGATGGAGCAGTTCTCACTGATTTACAACTTAAACGAATTCAATCTCTTCAGTGTGAAGCTGCTGAGGAGATGTTGAATCTGGAATTAGATTTGAAAGATCCAGGAGTTTTTGCTACACGTCATGCTTTTCTTTCTGGTAAAGTGCAGTTTGCGCAGCAATTAATTGATTCTCACATGGATGCAGTAATTCAAATTAATACAACTCTCTCGGAACAGGAGTAACAAATGGGCGTTATGGATTTCTTCCGTCAAGCTAAAGCACCTGAACCTCTTAGTAGCGCTGCACAAGCAGAAGATGCTAAGAAAGCAGCAGAAGCAGCAGCAGCGGCAGCAAATAAGGGTGATGATAAAAAAGGACCGGAATCCCCACTCGATAAATTCGCTGAGGTATTTAAAATTGATGATAAATCAGGAGATGGCGAAGCTCCAATTTTTAACATTGATCCAGTTAAATTAACTGAACAAGCACAGAAAACTAATTTTGTAAATTCTATTCCTCCAGAAGCTCTTGCTGAAATGGCTAAAGGAGGAGAAGAAGGAGTTAAAGCAGCATTAGGTATTATTAACAATGTAGCGCAAAGTGGATATGCACAGTCTACTTTAGTATCAGCAAGACTTGTAGAACATGCATTGAAACAACAGCGCGAGCAGTTTGAAAATGTGGTGATCCCACAGATGATGCGGCAGTTAAATGCTCAACAGAATTTAGCAGATACTAATCCTGCGTTGAGTCATCCAGCTATCGCTCCAGTAGTAGCAGCAGTTCGCGATCAACTCGCAAGGCAACATCCTGATGCCACGCCGAAAGAAATCTCTGCAATGGCTCAGGACTTTATGACTGCATTTGCCACAGCTGTAAATCCTCCTAAGGATGTAAAGCAGCAATCAGGCAAAGAAGCCAAAGAAACTGATTGGTCTACTTTCCTTTCTTCCTAATAGGAGATTTACACATGTTCGTTCGTCCGCTAGTATATGGGGCTGATGGAATGCCACGAGCCGCTCGTCCAGGAGATGGTCTCAGCAATCCTCAGTTGTTTGATCTTACTGCTGATTCTAACCAAACGATGGGCATTCCTGCTATTTTAGCAGGTATTTATAAACGCGGCATCACTTCAGCTAGAACAGATACTACCGCTACTGCTGCAGCTATTCTTGCAGCTTGTCCTAACATGGATGTTGGAGATGCTTTCCTAGTCCTAATTAATGCGGTTGGAAATACTCTTACTCTTGCAGGCGGTACAGGTGTCACTGCTTCAGGTACTCTTACTGTTGCAACTGCTACCTCACGGT
>Ga0137431_1000615_pt1 | contig 12178 bp, 9 predicted proteins | sample EasRivERMZT800_2_FD_104646 | JGI IMG/M metagenome (GOLD analysis project Ga0137431, IMG submission 104646) | Soil microbial communities from meander-bound floodplain in the East River, Colorado, USA - East River MetaG ERMZT800_2 | ecosystem: Environmental > Terrestrial > Soil > Floodplain ... | reverse complement strand
GCCTGGGCGCTGACCGATGATCACATTGACGCCGCTGTCGCGGAGGTTCTGCGCCTGGGCATGGCCCTGACTGCCGTAGCCGAGGATGGCGATCGTCTTGCCTTTGAGGAGTGAAAGATCCGCGTCGTTGTCGTAAAAGATGGTAGCTGGCATGTCGGGCAAAGGTGACTAAGTCAAAAGGGATACGGACTAGAATTCGCTTGTTAGCGAGTAATTTTTTGCAGCGTGGCGTCCTGCTCTTCGGCTTCTTCTTCCGTCTTTGGCTGGCGGTTTTTTCCGCGGACCATGGCAATGCGGCCGGTGCGAACCAATTCCAATATGCCGTAGGGACGCATTCGCTGGATGAAGGCTTCGATTTTGCTCTCGCGGCCGGAGATTTCGATCATCAATTCTTCGGGGCCAACATCCACAACCCTGGCCCGAAAGATTTCGACCAGCTCGCGAATTTCAGAGCGCTTGCTGCCCGGCGGAGCTTCGACCTTGAGCAGCATCAGGTCGCGCTCCACATGGTCGCGAGAGCTGATGTCATCGACCTGCACGACCGTGACGATCTTTTCCAGCTGCTTGTTGACCTGATCGAGAACGCGGTCGTCGCCGACCACCACGAAGGTCATCCGGGAGAGGTTCGGGTCTTCGGTCTCGCCGACCGCGAGCGAATCGATGTTGTATCCGCGCGAAGCGAGCATGCCTGAGACGTGCGCGAGCACGCCAGGCACGTTCTGCACGACGGCGGAAAGCACGTGTCGCATGGCAAAAAAGCTCCAAAAATCGCGAACTGGTTATCGTAATACGCACGCCGCGAGGCGACAAGGACGGTGGCGGCGCTGGTCGCGAGCCAGACATTGCTGCACCGAAATCGGTTCGCGCATGCGAAAGGCCGGGCGCGAGCGCGCCCGGCCTCTCTGTGTGTTCGTCTAAATTCGCGTCAGCTCGCTAGGCGTTGCGATCGAAGCTGGTGTTCTGGGTGTTGTTGGCAGGTCCATCCAGTTTCGGCGCCGGTGTTGGATCGGTATCGCGCGGCGTGGCATCGATCCGGCCAGGCGTCGTGCCTTCGCTCGAACGGGCCGGAGTGGGAGCAGTGGTTCCCGGCGTGGTGCCCGAGGGGCGGCTGGTCGTGCCGCTGCTGCTCGGAGCCGGAGTGACCTTCGTGCCGTTCGTGGGGGGCCGATTGGTTTGCACCGGTGGCGTCGACAACCGCGGCGCGAGCACCGACGGCGCAATCACCGTCGGGCGGCCCACGACCGTTCCAACCGTCGGCGTCAGGTCGACCCGCATCGTGACAATTCTCGGCTGGAGGCGAGTCGTTTGGTGCGCAACCCAGCGGCCCACCGTGCGCGGGACTTGGACCGATCTCGTCTCGTTGACGTAGCGGAGGACCCGCACCGGAATCTGCTCGATCTGTTCTTCGTATTCGATCCGCTGCACGGTATACGGAACCTGGCGAACGTGCTCTTCTTCTTCCCAGCGAACCGTTTGCACGGGAATCTTGTTTACGATCCGCTCGGTGACCGGCCGCTGCACGGCCACGGCCACTTCGCGCGTTTCCTCGGTGGTTTCGATGCGCTGCACTTGCACCGGAACCTGCTGCGTCATCACTTCGTTGACCAGGCGGTTCACGGTCACGGGCACTTGCTGCGTCATCTGCACAGGTTGATAGCTCGTCGTCGTTACCTGCTGGGCCACGACGTTGGGCATGTACACCGTGGTCGGCAGAAACGACGTCTGCGCGGCCGGTTGTACCCACCGCAGTCCACCGCGATAGAACGTCGTTTGTCCCGTTGCCGGATCGACGACATTGGCGCTAGGGACGCAGCGAAGGGCATGGTGCGATCGCGAAGTTACGGGCTGATACGCTGTGACGTATTGCCCTTGATCGACCATTTGCGTGTGCGTGTTTTGCACCGGTTGATAGGCCGTGTAGGCCTGCTCTTGCATCACAGTCTCTTGCACGGCCCGCTGCACCGTGTATTGCTGCTCGCGCATGTGCGTCTCGACTACGGGCCGCTGCACCAGATATTTCTCTTGGCGCATCTCCGTCTCGGTTACGAATGTCGTGCGGTCGAAGGCCTCTTCGCGAAAGGAAGTTTCATGCACGGGCTTGCGAACGATGAAGCGCTCTTCGCGAGTCGCCGTTTCCGTCACCGGCTTCGCAACGGTGAAGCGCCGCTCGCGGATCTCTTCGGTCCATTCGGGGCGCAGCGTCGTCACTTGCTGCTCCTCCATGACCGTCTCGTATTCCAGGCGATAGGTTGTGACCGGAACCTGGTCGTAGACCACTTTGTTCACGATCTGATAAGTCGCGCAGCCGCACTGGGCCGCGGCGGGGCGAGCGCCCCCGAACGACATCGCGCTGCACACGAGCAGCGCCAAGGCAGAACAATAGCGCAGTTTCATATGGCTTCTCACTTCCCCCCGCTGGGTGCTTTCTCAATGGGTACGGCTGGTGCGGAACTTCCAATCCCCGCGCCAACTGGGCGGCAACCGCGCAATCACTCGCGCCGGCGTGTGGATACACAACTATAGAAATGTGCCGGATGTCGGAGCCTTTCGCAAATGGATTTTTTAAGCTGGCACGCCTGCCAGCACGGTAAGCTGCTCGCTGCCATGCAGTTACGCCGCGAGAATTTTTTTGAAGATTTGCAGGCTGCCTGCCGACAGCATTTCACCCGGTTTTTCCCGATGTTTCACGCTGTTTACGAGTTACGACACAACTTTGCGCAGGCTGCCTAATCGGAATAAGTGGACCACGCGATTTCAGGCATGTATTGACAGCCGATATATCGCTGCTCTATACATAGGTGTGTTACCTACGAAAGGAGTCGGGCTTGTCAGACAAATTTCAGCGCGATTTGCTCCGCGGCAGCTTAGACCTGATGGTCCTGTCGGTCCTCGCCGGCGGCAAGCGTTATGGCTACTTGATCCAAAAGCAGGTGCGCGAGGCGAGCGGCGCGCGGGTTGATTTGCCGGCCGGCACTTTGTATCCGCTGTTGCACCGTTTGGAGGATGATGGCCTGGTGCGCAGCTCATGGGACGACAAAACGGGCCGGCAGCGAAAGTGGTACGAGCTGACTGCCGCGGGCCGAAAGCGACTTTCTGCTCAAGCCCAAGAGTGGGCGGATTATGCTGCATGCATTCGGCAGCTATTGGCTGTTGCGCAGGTGCATCCTCGCGTAACGTGACATTTGGTGGCACATGTCGGATCGGGAATTCGAAAACTACCTGGCCCTCCTTAGCAGCCTGCTGCGGCTCGACTGTAAGCAGCGGGCATCGATCGCCGACGAATTGCGGGCTCATTTGGAGGACCGGCTGGAAGAACTTTTGGCGCGCGGCGTCTCGCATGACGACGCTGTGCGGCAGGCGCTTGCCGAATTTGGCGACGCTGCCGGGCTGGCGGGGCAGTTTGGGGCAATTTCTATGAACAGAAAGCGCAGGTGGCTGATGCGTCTGACAACATTTTCTGTGGCGGCGACTCTTCTTTTCACCGCTGGCCTCGCGATCTTCTGGCCCGGCCGGAATGCGGCGCCCGGTAGCGCGGCCGCGGTCGCGCAGGTTCCGCAGCCTGCACCAGTGGAGAAACAGAAGGAGCCCGTCAAGGTTCCGCGAAATGCGGCCAAGACCGCCGCCGCTGTGATCGAAGAGCGGCTCAATCAGCAAACAACGATCGATATGGTTGAAATGCCGCTCAAGGACGTAGTGCTTTATCTGGCTGAGACGCACAAGCTCCCGATCGTCCTGAAAAGGAAACAATTAGAAGAAGCCAGTATTTCGCTCGACACTCCGGTCACGAAGTCCTTGCATGGAATTCGTTTGGCGGCCGCGCTCGACATTATTCTCGAAGACCTGAATTTGTCGTATTACACGACCGAGGTCCTGCACATCACGACACCCGCCGATGCGCAGACCCGTACCGAGGTTCGTATCTACGATTGTCGGGACATTCTGGCCATGCCGGCGCCCGGAAATGCTGCAGGGGCTGCAGGAATCGGCGCGCCGGGCGGAGTCGGCAGTGCGGACGGCGGTTTTGGAGGCGCGGGTGGTTTTGGAGGCGGATTCGGGCCGGGCCCCATGAACGAGCATGACCAGCGCGCAGCGCGATTGATGAACATCATCACGACAAATATCGACCAGCTAAGCTGGTCCACCGTGCAGGTCCAACAGCCGGGCAACGGGTCAATCAGCGAATACAATGGCCAGATTGTCGTGACTCAAACGGCTCAGACACACAACAAGATCGAGCACGTCCTGAATATGCTTCGCGAATCTGCTGGCCTGGAAGTGCCAAGCGCGGGGAAAGTAGTGCGGTGAGCCATGTCGGACCGCGAGTTTGAAAATTACCTGGCCCTCCTCAGCAGCCTGCTGCGGCTCGACCGTAAGCAGCGGGCATCGATCGCCGATGAGTTGCGAGCGCACTTGGAGGACCGGCTGGAAGAACTATTGGCGTGCGGCAGGCGCTTGCCGAATTCGGCGACGCTGCCGGGCTGGCGGGGCAGTTTGGGGCAATTTCCAGGAACAGAAAGCGCAGGTGGCTGATGCGTCTGACAACATTTTCTGTGGCGGCAACACTTCTCCTTGCCGCGGGCCTCGTCACCTTCTGGCCCGGCCGGAATGCCGCGCCCGGTTTGGCTGTCGCTGTAGCGCAAGTGGCCGTTGTGCCCGAAAAGCCGGCGGGCGGCGATGTTGCAAGCCAGGAGCCAAAACTGCAGGAGCTGCTCAACAAGCGAATCGATTTGGAAGTGGTGGAAGTGCCACTCAAGGACGTAATCACCTATTTGCAACATGAAACGGGAATCCAGTTTGTGCTCAGCCTGAAGAATTTGGAGGAAGCCAGCGTCAGTCCCGACACTCCGATTACTAGGTCGCTGAGGCGCGTTCGCGTGAGCACCTTGCTGGACGTGGTGCTCAAGGATTTGGAGCTGACCTATGTGGAGCGCGACGAGCTGTTGCAGATCACCACGCCCGAGGACGCGGAAACGACGATGGAAGTCCGCGTGTACGATTGCCGCGATTTGCTGACGATGCCGACACCCGATGGCGGCAAAATCAGCCTGCCGGCAGCAGGAGGCAGTGCGACGACGAAGGCACCCGGCAAGGAAATGCCTGGAACGGCGGCAGTGGACCCATTTGGCGCAACTCAACGCGAACCACAGGCGCCGGTCAAATCCGGCGGCGGCAACTTTGGCGCTCCTCGAAAAACGGAACACCAGGCTAAAGCCGAGCAGCTTATGGAGATCGTGTCCCACAACGTCGATCCTAATACTTGGAACGAGGTGGGCGGGCCCGGGTCAATTGGCGAGTACAACGGACTGATCGTGATTACGCAGACGGGGCACACGCACCGCAAGGTGGAGCGGCTGTTTGATATGCTTCGCGAGGCGGCGGGGCTGGAAGTGCCCAAGAGCGGGAAAGTCGTTCGCTGAGCCAAAGGAACAAGCGAGACGCTTATTCTACGACTGGGTCATTCCGCTTCGGGTGGCGGCTCGTAGTCGAAGTCTTTCCACTTCATGGCCTGGCGGAGCGGCTCGATGCGGAGCATGACTTCGCCGCCTTGGAAGAGGCGGACGGTGCCGCTGGATTGGCTGACGACAATGCCCAGGGCCGTGGTGGCTTTGCTGATGGCCGCGCCGGCCCAGTGACGCGCGCCGAGGCCCTTGGAGAGCGTCAGGTTGGCGTAGGGCGCATCGACAAGCTGTGCTGCTTTTTCGACGATTCCGTCGGCGTTGATAATGAATGCGCCGTCGAGGCCGGCGATTTCTTTCACCGCTTCGCGGACGCGCGGATCGTGCAGATCGCGCTCGGATCGATTGTATCCGCGGACGGGATCAAAGCCGGCCGGCTGGCAGTGCTGCAGCACCTTGCGCGTATCGCCCACGACGAACATCGTGCCGACGGGCTTGCCTTCGCGGCCCTCGCGGCCGATCTCGACCGCCAGGTCGATTACCGTCTTCAGCGTTTCCAGCGGGACGCTAGTCTCGAGCTGCCGCAGGTCGCGGGCGGTCAGCCGGCCGAGGTGCTCGTCGAGCTCGATATAGCTCACCGAATCGATCGTATCGACCTCGAAGCCGCTGTAGACAACCACCAGTCGAGCCCCGGGTGAAAGCACCTCGCGGGCGACGCCGGTCAGGAGCGCCTGCGTCAGGCGTTCGATCACCGGCGAATCGGCCATGTTCAGCACGATCGTGGACAGCTTCGCCTCGTCGGCCCCCGCCAGCTCTTCGGCCGTGTCGGCAGCGACGACGACCTGGAGGTCGCCCGCCCGCTCGCGGAGCTGCTCCCAATCGGTCGGGCCTTCCAGCATGACCAAGAGCGACCCGGCTTCGGTCTGGGCGCATAGCTGGGCCGCCAGGTCGAGAATGGCGGCGAATTGGGCGTCAAATCGCTGAGGTTTCATTCCGGAACGGGGCGTCAGCGGCTGATGGACGTTGGTGAAGGAGTATTCTCGGCCAAACTTGTCGGCGGCATCGTATTCCGTTGTCGCCGATGGGGCAACCGCGGAGCGCGAAATTTGCCCGGAGCGTTGCTTCGTTCCATCCGTGACGATAGGTTTTGTCGCAACTTCCACTTCAGCCTCGATGCAGTTGGGCAAGCTGGCAGCTTGCCCTACGGGGACCTATTAGATGAAACGCCGTCCAGTTCCCTCCGTTTCGACTATTTCGCGCCGAAAATTCGTTGCAGCCGGAATTTCCGGCCTGCTCGGCGCGCCGACGTTGCTACCCACTAGAACCATAGCTCAAACCGCGACTCCGGCTTCGCGCCAGAAGCGCGTCGCCGCAGTTAACTCGATCTTCCGCCTGCGTTCGCACGCTTATCACATCGTTGGCCGGATGGTTTTCGGGTTTCAGAAGGATGGAATTCTTCATCAGCCGAACCTGAAGGTCGTGCGGATGTACGACGACCAGCAGCCGCCGGACGATCTGGGGCCGAGCTTCTGCTCGCGGCACGGGATCGATCTGGTTAAATCGCCCGCCGCAGCCCTTGGTGGCTCTGCCGGGCTCGATGTGGATGCGGTCGCCCTGATCATCGAGCACGGTGACTATCCGGTAAACGAGTTTGGTCAAATCCTGTACCCGCGTTACGAGCTTTTTCAGCAAATCGTCGAGGTATTTCGCAAATCGGGCAAGTCCGTTCCGGTGTTCTGCGACAAGCATCTCTCATACGACCACAAGAAGGCTGCCGAGATGGTGGCGACGGCCAAAAAGATGGACTTTGGCCTGATGGCGGGCTCGTCGCTGCCCGTTACCTGGCGAGTTCCGCAGGTTGAATTGCCCCGCGAGTCGCCGATTGAGGAAGCCGTGGTCGCCTTTGGCTACGACCGGAGCCATGCCGAAATCTACTTGTTTCACGCTCTGGAATGCCTGCAATGCCTGCTCGAACGGCGTCGCGGCGGCGAAACGGGGGTCAAATCGGTGGAGTGCCTGCAGGGCCCGGCTGTTTGGAAGGCATGCGACGACGGCCGCATTAGCTGGCCGCTCGTCGTCGAAGCCATCGGCCGCTCACCGAGTGCCAACGTCGGCCCGATTCGCGAAAACGTGCTGAAGCCAGTCGCGATCCTCGTGGAATATGCCGACGGCACGCGCGGCGCCGTACTGAATCTGATCGAGGCTGTCTCCGATTTCTGCTTCGCCGGGCGGTTGAAGGGCCAGGCCAAGCCGGTCAGCTTCTATTTCGACCTGCCGCTGCCGCCCGGGGCGCGGTTCTTCGATCCGCTCACGTGGCACATCGAGCAGTTCTTTCACACCGGTACGCCCCCCTACCCGATCGAGCGGACGCTGCTAACCAGCACCGTGCTCGATCTGGCCCTGCATTCGCTCAAGGACGGTAGCCAGCCGATCAGCAGCCCCTACCTCGACATCCGGTACCAGCCGCCGGCCAGCAGCGGATTCTTTCGGGGGCCAGTGGCAGATCGGCATTAGTGCTTCACGCGCGGAAACTGTTTTGCCAACAGAGTCTCCGCCAGGTGCTGAGCGGCAGCGAGGGCCGGGGAATCGATTTCGTTTTTCATTTCGGCTGGATCCGTCAAGGAGGCATAAAGCTCGCGGGCGATGGTCTGGCTTGATTTCCAGTCGCGCCATTCCGTATAGCGCACCAGCGACGTGCGCACGCTGACGCCCATTGACTCCGGGGTTTTTGATGGCTCGCGGTCGTAGTACATGGGCCGAGGATGCTGCGTAAACGCGCCTTGCTTTACGACGGCGGCCGGATTGCGCAGTACTGGTGCGAGACTTACACCTTCCAGGCCCGGGGGCTTTGGCAGTCCGCACAGATCGACCAGCGTCGGAAACAGATCCACGAGCTCGGCCAGTGACTCGGTGGTTCGGCCAACCCGAGTCCCTCGCTCACGCTTCGGGTTAGTGTCGGGAAGGTTGGGCGTGGCGATCAGGAGGGGAACGCGGGCGTCGAGCTCGAAATTCGAGGTCTTGCCCCAGAGCGAATGCTCGCCCACGTGATAGCCGTGGTCGGATGCGAACACGACGATCGTGCGGTCCAGCGCGCCGCTTTTTTCTAGGGCATCGAGCACTTTGCCGATCTGGGCGTCCATAACTGCGATGTTCGCAAAGTATCCGTGGCGGATTTCGGCCGCCTGCTCCGGCGTGAATGTAAGCTGGTTCGGCGGAACGCCTCGAATCTCGCGGCCATCGTGATGCGCCACTTCGGGAGCGCCCACGGCACGATTCGGATTCAGCACCGGCAGCTTCGCCCGGTCGTATTGGTCCCAATAGCGCAGGGGCGCGTTGAATGGCGAGTGAGGCTTCCAAAACCCGACCGCCAGGAAAAACGGCTGGTCCTTGACTTCGCTCAGGACCCGCACCGCCTCGGCCGCTACGCGCCCGTCGTATAACGCCTCATCCGGCACGTCGCGGCATTCGCACTTGGGTGAAGTGGCCAGGTCGCTGGGCACTTCGCCCGTTACTTGCGGCTTATCTTCATTGTGGTTGGCGTAGTGCAAGAACTCGGGGTCGCTCCACGAGCGCGGATCGCCTTTTACCTCGGTGTGCCAGTTGTGAAAAATCTTGCCGACGCAGCGCGTGGTGTAGCCGTGCTCCTTGAACCAGAGCGGCAGCGTCGTGACGTTGGGGCTCGGCTCGCGAAAATGAATGCTGTTGCACCAGATGCCGGTGCTATCGGGCCGCCGGCCGGTGAGCATGCTGGAGCGAGACGGATTGCACAAAGCCTGCTGGCAATAGGCCCGGTTGAACTGCATTGCCCGCGAAGCCAGCCGGGTCAAGTTCGGCGTCTGTGCCGGCGAACCATAGCTGGCCAGCTCCGGGCGGAAATCGTCGGCCATGATGAACAGGACGTTTGGCAGGGGACTATCTGCGGCACTGGTTGTTGCCGTCAGGGCAGCCAAGACCGCGCACGCCAGAACCAGGAATCGCTTCATAAATCACCGATCAGTTTCCTGATAGAAGACTAATCCAAGATGCGGGTGCAGCTACGAGCCAGATTTAGCTTCCCCGCCGCTTCTTTCCCGGTTGCAGATAGTCGCTGGCTAGCGCCTCATCGCCGGCTGCCGAAAGGCAATGATCGACTGCAGCCGCGGAAAGGGGCATTCCTAAGGAGTCATCGGCTCCGCCCACGGCGGCGATACTGCTGATGTTGACGACCTGGGTTCCGCGGGCATTTACAAAATTGATGACTTCCAGGGCGTCGCCACTGGTGATGAAGTTGTCGGGCAAGACATCGTAGAACGGCCTGGCGGCGGCGACACCACTGTTCAGGCCGGTAATCGGGGTTGGTCCGAAGGCGTTCAGCCAGTTGATGACCTCCAGAGCATCGTCGGGAGCGGCGAACCCATCGTTGTTCACGTCAAACCCGTTGTGAAACGGGAATTGGGGGCGGAGGAGGATCGTCACATCGGCAGACACCGTCTCGAGCCCGTCGGATACGAAATATCGAAAGCTCGCCGGCGTGAGTCGGTCGGGCTCGGGAGTAAACACAATCATGCCATCGGGCATCAGCACCGCGTGGCCGCCGACCAAATCGGCCACGTCAACGATCGTGAGCTCGTCGCCATTGGGGTCGTTGTCATTGGCCAGCAACTGATGTGGAAAGATCGAGCGTGGCGTATTTTGAATGCCGTTCAGCGTTTCATTTCTGGCTGTGGGCGGATCATTCTCATCCGGGTCCGGGTCGGGGTCGGGGTCACCCGGCGGATCTTCCTGCAGGATTTCCAAACTCCATGAATTGAGCATTCCGTCCTGGGGTGTCTCGGAGACGTTTTGAATGAAAAGTTGCCAGGTGCCGCGGGGATCTTCCTCGTCGAACGCCGATAGCGGCTCATCGGGCCGGAAGCTGGCCGCAAACGGCGCTTCCCCGTCGCCAATCGGAGTCTCCGATTCGTCATCGAAGATCGTGTCCTGAAAGTCCGCGTTTTCACCGCCGTGGCGGAACGACAAAGTTACCCGCGTGCCGAGAGGCGAAACGAGCCAGACCTCCAGGCTGCCCATCGATGGAAACGACAGATTCAGCTGCAGATTGACGTCGGCAATCGGCCTGAGCTCTTCGTCGATCGTCAGGTGCGATGCGAAGATGTCAAAACCGGTGATCTCGACGGGCACCTCAAACGCAGAAATGATTTGCGGGCTGGAATCGAAGATCTCAAACGAGACGAGATAGTCATCGCTGCCTTCGACGCCACCCACTCCGTCTTCATCTTGATCCAGCTCCAGCCCCGCCGGATCCGAGATGTGCGGAGAGATCAACAGCGAATAGTCGCCGGGTTCGGTAAGCGGATCGAACCCGATATCGTACTCGCGTTCCTTTCCTTCGACCGGCGTGATCGAGAACGCGCTGAAGATCGGGCCGTCCGGCCCGATCAAGCTGAGCACGTCGCCACTATCGAACGAATTCTGGTCGATTGCCTCGCTAAACGTGAGCCGGACGTGATCGACTGGACCTTCGACAGCGCCGGCCGGGTCGCTATCGACGATGCTCGGCGGCGTCGTGTCTGGGGGAATAAGGCCGAGCGCCCTGGCGGCATTCAGCCGGCCACCGGTGACGGTTCTCGTGGTGAGCGACGGCTGCAAATCGACGCTGCTAAGCACACGCCCAATGATTTGCTGTGAAGTCCAGGTTGGGTTCTGGGCTTTGACCAGCGCCAACACACCGGCTACGTGCGGGGCCGCCATCGAAGTTCCGTTGAGCGTGCCGTAGTCGGTGGTTAGCCCGTCATTGATCATGCCAAACGTCAGCTCGGTCGGCAGCGTGCTGAGGATGTCCGCCCCCGGCGCGGCCAGATCGACCGACGTCTTGCCGAAATTGGAAAACCAGGCAATGTGATCGCCGATATCGGTAGCCGCCACGGACACAACATTGGTGCCCTCGTAAGAGGCAGGATAAAACGGCGTGGTATCGGTGTTCGTGCCGAAGTTGCCAGCCGCGGCCACAAAAATGTGGCCCGCGGAAGCGGAACTGGCGATGGCGGCCTGAAAGGCCTGCGAGAACCCGTCGCCGCCCCAACTGTTGTTCGAAATCAGGGCTCCATTATCGACGGCATAGTTCAACGCCTCGATGGCATCGCTGGTCAGGGCGAGGCCTGCCTCGTTGAAGATCTTGAGGGCCATCAGCTTGACGTTGGCCACACCGGCTATGCCGATTTCGTTGTCCATCACCGCGCCGATCGTGCCCGCCACGTGCGTACCGTGAAAATATTCATCCATCGGGTCGCCGTCGTTGTCTGCAAAGTCGGCGCCGTGGATGTCGTCCACAAAGCCGTTTCCGTCGTCGTCCACGCCGTTATACACTTCGCCCGGATTGACCCACATGTTGGGGGCCAAATCGGGATGCCTGTAATCGATGCCGGTGTCGATCACGGCCACCGTGATGGACGGGTCGCCGGTCGTCACTTCCCAAGCCTCGGTGATACTGATGTCGGCACCCGGTACGGCACCGTTTTGCCCCGTGTTTTGCAGCGAGTACTGATCCGCAAAGGATGGGTCGTTCGGGATAAAGTTCAGCTTGACCTGATAGTCGGGCTCGGCAAACACCACGTTGGCATCGTTGGAATACGCGTCCAGCGCGGCTTCGATGCTGGTTCCTTCATTCAAATGCACTTGCCGCAAACCAGGCACGATATCCCAAGCCTCGCCCAGCACGCTGCCGGCCTGGTGGGCGGCCAGCGACGAAGCAAAGCCGGCGCCGCTCCTAAACTGCACAATTAACGAAGTGGGCTCGAAGTCCG
>Ga0137431_1000613_pt1 | contig 12185 bp, 5 predicted proteins | sample EasRivERMZT800_2_FD_104646 | JGI IMG/M metagenome (GOLD analysis project Ga0137431, IMG submission 104646) | Soil microbial communities from meander-bound floodplain in the East River, Colorado, USA - East River MetaG ERMZT800_2 | ecosystem: Environmental > Terrestrial > Soil > Floodplain ... | reverse complement strand
TGGAAGAATGCAGGTCGTCATTCCGGTGCTTTTATGAAGAAAAGGATACCATAGGTAAACGCTATCGCAGGATGGACGCCATTGGTACACCGTTCAGTGCCACGGTCGATCACCAAACCAAAGAGGATAACACAGTCACCATCCGTAACCGGGATTCAATGGAGCAGGAAAGAATACCTATAAGTAAATTAAAAGAAATTGTTTTAAAGGCCGTGTCATGATGATTCAGCACACGGGTTCAAATACCACGAAACCGTGAATGCTCGTACTCCACTAAACCGGATCATCAAGAAGCGGCTAAGGGACGGTTGACCTTCGTAAGTTGCTTCAGCATTGAACATTTAAAAATCACTTCAGGGTTTGTTTATTTTAACCAATGATGATTTTAATTGAGCAGGCCCAACGGCAGTAAAAATTTTTTTTGGTGAAATTATAAAATAAGATAACTTGTGCAAACGATTACACAAAACTGCTAAACCAGCTAACGCTTGCCTTTTAAGACAACTATACGCGACATCGCCAACGAGTTGAACCTGACTCCTGCTACTGTTTCCCGTGCCTTACATGATCATCCCCGCATTAGTGCAGAAACAAAGCGGCTTGTATTGGAAACGGCGCAACGATTAAACTATCGTCGTAACAGAATTGCATCATCGGTAAGAACCGGCAGATCTCACACAATAGGTGTGATCATTCCCAGCGCCCGAATCAATTTTTTTGGCTCCGTAGTACATGGCATTGAAACTTTGGCGAGTGATCATGGCTACCATACACTGATTTATCAATCCGAAGAGAGCTCACAACTTGAAAAGAAAGCCATCGAAGCTTTTTTGGGTGCAAGAGTAGATGGAATACTTGCGTCCCTTGCGAAGGAAGAGAATGATTTTGCCCATTACCTTGAATTAAAAAAGGCAAATATTCCTCTTGTTTTATTTGATCGTTTTGTTGATTCGCTGAACATTCCATCAGTGGTTATTGATGATTATAAAGGAGGGTATTGTGCCACAGAACATCTGATTACCCAGGGCTACAAACGTATTGCTCACCTGGCGGGCCCTCAGCGCTTTCAAACTTTCCAAAACCGGCAAAAGGGTTTTTTGGACGCATTAAAAGCTTATGATATTGCCATCGATGAATCTTTGATCTATACGGGAGACATTTCTATAGAAGCCGGCAAATGGTCTGCAGACTACTTTATGGAATTAAGCAATCCTCCTGACGCAATTTTTGCGGTGGAGGACTTTTCGGCTCTTGGATTAATCAAAAGACTAAAAGAAAAAGAAATTCGAATACCCGAGGATGTGGGAATTATCGGGTTTGCCAACGAAGAATTTGATGAACATATCACCCCGTCGTTGTCATCTATTGATCAGCAAACGGTGCAAATGGGAAGAGAGGCATTCAGCATGCTGCTAAAATTAATAGAAGGCCGGAATGCAAAAACAAATTCAATATCAAAGATCGTACTTGAACCAATTCCTTATTTCCGGGAATCAACCTTGCGAAACGATTTTCTGAAAAGTTCAGACCTCGTCTCCAAAGACAAAGACAAAAAAAAACATAACAATCTTAAAAACATAAACATTTCACCATGAAACAACTTTATATTCCGGATGGTTGATCCCGTTTTGAATAATTGATTACGCCTAGTAATATGAATCTACCATTACTTAACTGTTTAACTTACTGTTATGATGAAACCAAACTGTTTTAAAGGATACATAAAACGGTATCTAGCATCAGCAATCATCTTACTCGTAAATCTGAGCTTTTATGAAGGTGTACACGCAAAAGCTCCTGATTTTTTTCAACAAACTAAAACGGTGAAGGGTAAAATCATCGACGAACAAAATAACCCTTTGGCCGGCGTCAGTGTACTTCATAAGGGAACTACAAACGGGACCGTGACATCGGCTACCGGTGATTACAGCATTGCGGTGCCGCAAGGCGCAGTGCTTGTTTTTACCTCTGTCGGCTTTTCCGACCAGGAAATGACGGTCGGTGCTGACAATACGATTGATCTGCAACTAAAGGCATTGCCTCAACACCTGACGGACGTGGTGGTGGTGGGATATGCCACGCAAAAGAAAGTGACTGTGACCGGGGCAGTAAGCTCCATCAAGGGGGAAAACCTTGTCAGATCTCCCGCGGTTGATTTGTCTAATTCATTAGCCGGCCGCTTGCCCGGTCTTGTGGTTATTCAAACAAGTGGTGAACCGGGTTACGACGGAGCGACCATTTCTATTCGGGGTACAAATACTATTGGCAACAGTTCCCCGATGATTGTAATAGATGGAATTCCTGATAGGGATGGAGGATTGGGCCGGCTAAATCCCCGTGACATTGAAAATATTTCTGTATTAAAAGATGCTTCTGCGGCAATTTATGGCGCCCGGTCGGCCAACGGTGTTATTTTGATTACGACAAAAAAAGGATCTCCGGGCAAACCCAAGATCACTTATGATTTCAACTACGGCTGGAATCAGCCCGCAAGGATACCGGAAATGTCAAATGCATTTGAATATGCGAGCATAATGAATGAAATACCCATTTATAAAACTATTCCGGTTGCCGAATGGGGAGCAGCATGGGACGCTATAAAAACTACTGGATCATATGATTCTCCTACACCAGGCGTAAGTACGTTAAATGCTAACTACAGCCCGGCTGCGGTGCAAAAACACCAGGACCACAGCGATCCCTGGGGATACCCGGATACAGACTGGTTTGGAGACGCGTTTAAGACCTGGTCGCACCAAAACCGCCACAATCTTCAAATAAGCGGCGGATCAGAAAACGTTCGGTATTTTACATCTGTTGGCTACGTATACCAGGACGCATATTATCATAATTCCGCTACTAAATATGAGCAGTTCAATCTCAGAGCAAATGTGACCGCGAAGATCAACGAATATATAAGCACCACGATTGGCATTATGGCTCGCAGGGAACAAAGACGCTTCCCCACTGAAAGTGCAGGAGAAATATTTCGCATGCTTATGAGAGGCCGTCCTACCGAACCTGAAGTGTGGCCAAATGGTAAACCCGGGCCGGACATTGAAAATGGTCAAAACCCCTATGTGATCACTACCAATGCTACAGGTTACGTGGATAACCCAACGGATTTACTACAAACAAATGGCCAGGTGGATATAACCAATCCATGGGTAAAAGGATTAAAGCTGACATTATTGGGAGCTTTCGACAATAACAGCGCGACTAATAAGACATGGGAAACGCCGTGGATGCTATATTACTGGGACAGGATCACCTATGAAGCAGATGGAGTAACTCCAAAACTGGTTGGTGCTATCCGTTCCAACTTTACGGATCCGAGACTTACGCAGATTTATGGTAAGGTGCAAAACACTAATCTGACAGGCATACTTAGCTATGATCGAAAAATCGGAACAGATCATACATTTAATGTTCTCGCGGGTGTTACCAAGGAAGTTTTTCAGGGTGAAGGATTCCTGGCCTATCGCAGAAATTATATTTCACCTGCCATTGACCAGCTGTTTGCCGGCGGCCTCGACGGACAAAATACCGACGGAAATGCATATAAAAGACCACGTCTGGGATACTACGGACGGGCACAGTATAATTACAAAGAAAAATATCTTGCAGAATTTGTATGGCGTTATGACGGCTCGTATATGTTTCCAGAGGATAAGCGATTTGGATTTTTCCCCGGCATATTGTTGGGTTGGAACATAACAAACGAAGACTTCTTCCATGTTAAAAACATTAATTACCTCAAGCTAAGAACTTCTTATGGCCAGATGGGAAACGACCAGATTGTATTTAACGGCGAGTTGCAAGAGTTTGCTTACCTGTCAACCTATAGTTTCGGCAGGTACCCGATCAATAATGCCGTGGCTACCACTTTGGCTGAAACCTTATTGGCAAACCCCGATTTCACCTGGGAAGTAGCCAATAATTTTAATCTGGGGTTAGACGCAATTTTGTTCAATAATAAAGTCGACCTCACTTTGGAATACTTCTTTAATAAGCGTGACAAGCTATTGATCCAAAACGTGGGCTCTACACCTACATCAACGGGAATAGTGCTGCCCCCGGTTAACAATGGACAACTTAATAATACCGGTTTCGAATTTAATGTTGGCTATAATGGTAAATTCGCCAGCCAAGGGACGTTTAGGGCCGGCATCAATGGCGGTTATGCAAAAAATGAAGTTGTTTTCATCAATGAAAACCCGGGAGCGCCGGACTATCAAAAGCAAAAAGGACATTCCTACGGAGGTTACCTGGTATATAAATCAGCAGGTGCATTTTTAGACCAGGAAGATATAAACAAGAACACGATAGATTATAGTGGCGTAACAGGTACGCTGATCCCGGGAGATATGAAATTTGAAGACGTAGACGGTAACGGTAAAATCGATGGCGACGACCAGGTGCGATTGGATAAAAACATCACTCCTACCTTAAATTACGGTATTACCTTCGAGCTTCGTTATAAGGGGTTTGATTTTAATATACTTTTCCAGGGTGCCTCCGGAGCTGCCATACGCATCTATACTGAGTCGGGAGATATTGGCAACTTTTTGAAGCATTCTTACGATAATCGTTGGTCAATAGATAATCCAAGCAGCGAACACCCAAGACTGGCCAGCCGGGGAGATACTTATTTTACCGATGGAAATTTTGGCAATAACACCTATTATTTGTTTGACAAGAATTATATGCGTTTAAAGAATATTGAATTAGGTTATAATGTTCCGGCGAGCCTTCTTAATAAAATAAGTGTTAGCGCCCTGCGGTTCTTTTTCAACGGGCTGAATGTGTTTACTATTGATGATATGAAGGTATACGATCCGGAAGCAACCCAGCAAGGCGGTACATACTATCCGCAGGCAAGGGTGCTTAACGCTGGTTTGACCTTAACTTTCTAAACTAACTTATATGAAAAATTTCAAGTTATTTATTGGGATAGTAGCCGCACTGCTGATTTCAAGTATTTCCTGTAAAAGGGATTTCCTGAATGTGCAGCCATTGGACAAAATCTCCAGTGACGCAACATGGAGTGACGGGGCACTGTCTGAAGCATTTGTTTTTGGTGTGTACTCTTACCTCGGCTATGCGGGATTCGAGGAGCAGGCTTTGGCAGCGTATACCGACGAAGCCATGTTTACCCATGCCGGAAGAAATATAGAGACATTTACCCAGGGATCGGAAACGGCATCAAATCTTGCATGGATAAGTCCAACTTACGAATGGGGCAACATGTATAAGGCTATCCGCGCTGCAAATATTGCCATCGACAAGCTACCAACTTCTACATTTGAAGATGATGTGCTTCGTGATAAACTTTTAGGAGAAGCTCATTTTTTAAGAGCTTATTATTATCACCAGTTGCTTCGTTTTTATGGCGGGGTGCCAATTATTGATAAGCCGTATGGACTTAATGAGGACTATACGATTGCCAGGAATACATGGGAAGAAACTGTAAACTTTATAGTTGGCGACCTGGATAAGGCTGCACAATTGCTGGATGGAAAATCCACAAGTCCCGGTCGTACTTCCAAGTTGGCCGCAATGGCATTAAAAGCAAGAGTATTACTTTACGCAGCAAGTGACCTTCATGACGGGCCAACTGCTAGTTCGAAAGTACCTCTTTTCACAGCACCAATAAATCTGATCGACCTGATTGCATATCCTTCCGGCGACAGAACAGCCCGCTGGCAAGCTGCTAAAGCCGCAGCAAAAGCGGTGTTGGATGCCCCTGCGGCTGGGGGTTACAAACTGGGTCTTACGGCGCCCGTTTCGGCAGAAGAAGGTAGAAATAATTATATGTCAATTGCCCTGGGAGGGAAAAGCTCTGTCGGGGATCCTTCCGCAGGGGTAGAGCTCATTTTTCAACGTTCGCATACGGCACTTTATACAGAGGAAGATGGCTGGCCTTTAGGAGGTATTCATTATGGTATCAATAACGGGCCCAATGGTTATCACAACTGGGCCGGCAATACACCTATCCAGCAACTGGTAGATGATTACGAAATGATGGATGGCTCAAGGTTTGACTGGACCAATCCAGTACATAAAGCAGATCCTTATACTAATCGTGACCCGAGGTTTTACGCTTCTATCATGTACGATGGTTCTGAATGGAAACCAAGGCCAGGGGACGTAATTGACAAGGATCCGGTAAGCCAGGTACAAACAGGATATTATGATAATGGAGGCGGTGGGTTAATTAATGGAATTGATACCCGTGAATCTCCCATTGAAAACTGGAATGGAAGCCGTAGTCATTATTATACCAGAAAATTCATAGACCCGGATCCTGGGCTTCCCGATAACCAATCCAATGCTCAGGTTATTCCCTGGCCCTTTATCAGGTATACCGAAATAGTACTGAATTATGCTGAGGCTTGCATTGCTTTGGGCGAAGAAGACGAAGCTAAGACCTGGTTAAATAAAATCAGATTTCGTTCCGGAATGCCGGCAATTACAGATGCAGGGCCTGCCCTTGTAAACCGGTATCGCAACGAAAGAAGAGTAGAACTGGCATATGAAGAACACCGTTATCATGATGCCCGGAGATGGATGATACCCGCTCAAACAGTTGGCCGGGGGATTAAGGCCATCAACATCATTGCAAAATTGAAAGCAGGAAGATCCCCGCGTGTGCCATACAGGTTTGATAAAACAGTGTATGACTATACCTATACTGCTGTTGACAATACAGAAAATGAAACAAGGAAGTGGGATGATAAAATGTATTTCCGCCCTATAAGCAGGGATGAAATTAACAAGAATGAAAAATTGAAAGACAAAAACAATCCCGGATATAATAATTAAGCAGTTAAGTAAAGCAGATGTAAAAAATCTATCTCTATCTTGAGGTAGATTTTTTACTTATTACCCATTCCAAATGAACGCTTCTAGGTCAATTCAATACATATTCCTTATCATTTCAATTATCCTGGTTGGCTGCAAAGGCGAAAATAAAGAAGCTGAGTCAGGAAAGGGAAATCCACTGTTTACACTACTGGATCCTGAAGCAACTAATATTACCTTTCAAAACACTCTCACCGAAGGCCTGAATACTAATATATTGGTGTACGAGTATTTTTATAACGGCGGAGGTGTGGCTGCCGGTGACTTTAATAATGATGGCCTTGTTGATATTTATTTCACCTCCAACATGAGTGATAATAAATTCTACCTCAACAAGGGTAATATGAAATTTGAAGATATCACCCTGGTATCTCATGCCGGCGGAAGACCCGGTCCCTGGAAAACCGGAGTAAATGCTGTAGATATCAATGCGGATGAGAAACTGGACATATATCTGTGCTATTCTGGTGCCATGCCCGCACCAAAAAGAGCTAACCAGTTATTTATTAATATGGGGAATAACAACCAGGGAGTTCCTGTGTTTGAAGAAAAAGCAGAAGCTTTTGGCCTGGCAAGTACAGGATTCAGCAATCAATCCTATTTTTTCGATTATGATAGAGATGGCGACCTTGACATGTTATTGCTTAATCATAATCCGAAGAACCTGCCCATACTGAATATTGAAAGTACCACGGCACTTTTAAAAAAGGATAATCCTGAAAAAGGTCTTCGCTTATTCAAACAAAACAATGGAAAGTTTGAAGACGTGACAACCAGCTCAGGCATCAATGGCTCAGAACTGAGCTATGGATTGGGGCTTGGTATCTCTGATTTTGATGACGATGGCTGGCCCGATTTCTACGTATCCAATGATTATTCAGTGCCGGATTACCTGTACATTAATAATCAGAACGGATCATTTTCAAACAAGCTGGCAGAATGCATGGGCCATACCAGCCAGTTCTCCATGGGAAATGATGTAGCGGATATTAATAATGACGGGCTCCAGGACATTTTTTCATTGGACATGTTGCCAGAAGACAACCGCCGCCAAAAACTATTGTTGGCACCGGATAACTATGAGAAATTTGACTTGAATGTTCGCAGCGGATTTTACTACCAGTACATGCGAAATATGTTGCATTTGAATAATGGTAACGGTACGTTTAGTGAAGCCGGACAAATTGCAGGCATTTCAAATACCGACTGGAGCTGGGCCGCACTCTTTGCAGATTATAATAACGATGGCTGGAAGGATTTGTATGTAACGAATGGTTATTTCAAGGATTATACAAATCTTGATTTTATTAATTACATGAATGAGTATGTTAAGGAAAAAGGAAGACTTATGCGGGAGGATGTGATGGATATAATAAAAGAGATGCCATCATCGGATGTAATTAATTATGCATTTCAAAATAACCAGGGAAAAGATTTTCAAAATAAGAGTGCCGATTGGGGTGTCAACCAGCATGCAAACAGTAACGGGGCTGTCTATGCTGATCTTGATAACGATGGCGACCTCGACCTGGTTGTAAATAATATTAACCAGCCTGCATTTGTTTACCGGAATGAAACACAAAACCTGGATAGTAATTATTTTCTCCAGGTGCACCTTACCGGGGATGTTGGTAATACCCAGGGTCTCGGAGCGAATCTTAAGATTTTTCACAATGGGCATATGCAGACTTTAGAACAAAATCCTGCAAGAGGCTATCTTTCCAATTCATCATTTACACTTCATTTTGGGTTGGGCAAAGATCGAATAGTGGATTCGCTGGTGATTACCTGGAGCAGCGGCAAACTGCAAAGACATTACAATATCAATGCAAACCAGGTCCTGAAGCTCGCCGAGAAAAATGCAACTGAAACGCGTTTTACAACCAGAGCACCTGTAAAATGGTTTACAGAAATCCCACCGGCTATAAAATATGAAAGTCCTGATACCAACATTAATGATTTCAACAGGCAGACCCTGCTTATAAGTGAATTTTCATATAGTGGTCCCTGTATGAGAAAAAATGACCTGAACAATGATGGACTGGAAGATGTATTGATAGGAGGTGCTGCCGGGCATGCCGCAAAAATTTTTATACAACAAAAAAATGGATCCTTTACCGAAAAGAAAATTGCCTCTTTTGAAAATGACAGGGCTTTTGTTGATGCCGATATAGCAGTGCTTGATGCAAATTCAGACGGGCACAAGGATATTTATATCGCCAGCGGAGGTTATCATAGCTTTGCAGCAGCAGATAGTTTGCTCAACGACAGGCTATATCTTAATAATGGTAATAATGACTTTTTAAGGAGCAAAGATTTTCCTCAAATTAAAGACAGCAAAGCATGTGCAAGGATTGAAGATATCAATGGGGATGGCTTTCCCGACATTTTTGTTGGAGGAAGAGTGGTGCCGGGCCGTTATCCCGAAACGCCGCGCTCTTATATCCTGGTTAACGACGGTAAAGGAAATTTTTCGGATCAAACAGAAAATATTTGTCAGGAACTTCTCAAACCGGGAATGATAACTGATGCCGCTTGGGTGGATCTTGATCTTGATAAAAAAAATGAACTTGTAGTGGTAGGAGAATGGATGCCGATATTGGTATTTCGGAATCAAAATGGAAAACTTGTAGATAATTCAAACCAATTCTTTGATAAAAGCTATGCTGGTTGGTGGAATACGATATCAATTGGCGATTTCAATGCCGACAACCGACCTGATCTCGTTATTGGTAACATGGGGTTAAATACACAGTTCAGGCCTTCTGAAAAAGAACCCCTGGAAATTTATTACAAGGATTTTGACAACAATGGTTCTGTAGAACCCATTTTTAGTTTCTATATTCAACAAAAGAGATATCCCTATATTACGCGTGATGAATTGGTTGGTCAGCTGCCAGCTATGCGCAAGCGGTTTTCCAATTTTAAAAGTTACGCCGACGTAACGATGGAAGACCTGTTTCGGAATAGCGAACTAATAGATGCGGGTCACCTGGTTGCGGATCATATGAGCACCACATGCTTTCTAAGCAATGGCTCCGGAAAGTTTAAGATTGTAGAATTACCTAAAGAAGTGCAATACTCGCCGGTTTTTGCCATTAACCAAATGGATTTTAATGACGATGGTAATGCTGATCTTTTGCTTTGCGGCAATAATAGCCATACAAAGCTGAGGCTTGGTAAATTTGATGCCAACTATGGTATTCTGCTCGCCGGAGATGGTCAGGGAAAATTTCGATACATCACTCAAAATGAGTCAGGCTTCAATATATGGGGTGACGTCAGAAGCTGTGTTCAGATCAATAATAAAATTTATTTTGCTATCAATGGCAAGAAGTTGATTGTTTATACCTTGTCGAAACAAAAAAAATGAAACAGTTAAGGTGCATCATTAAGATTTTTATCACATTTTTAGTTGTTGGCTCCCTCATTTCATCCTGCCGGCAGAAAAGCAAAAAGTTGCTGGAAGATTTTGAGTTGGCGACGGCCTGGGCTGATATGACCAATTACATTACAAAGTCGACGCCAGCCAATTCTCCAACTTTTGCTTCCCGCTGTTTTGGATATATAGGTCTTACGATGTATGAATCTGTAGTAAATGGGTTTCCTGAATATCAATCGGTGGCTTCTCAATTAAACGGATTAGGTAGTTTGCCCCCGCCTGAAAAAAATGTTGAATATAACTGGCATTTAGTATTGAATGCTGCCCAGGCAGAAATTATCCGCAATATTTATATTCAAACCTCGGATAAAAACAAAGCTAAAATTGATTCACTGGAGAAAGATTTGGAAGAGCGCATTGCTGAAACGGCATCGGATAAGTCTGTTGCCGGCAGATCCATTTCATATGGCAGGAAAATAGCACAGTTGATTTTTGAATGGTCCAAAACTGATGGTGGACACCGTGGCTACCTGAATAATTTTGACAAGAAACTTGTTTTTGCTGAGAAGCCCGGATGCTGGAGGCCTCCGCTGTATGCACAATCGTTCAGTCATTTTCCCCTTCATCCTCATTGGGGAAAAAACCGGACTTTCCTCGCCGCTGATTCATTAATCGATCCCCCTGCTTTTATTGCTTTCGATACCATGCGAGGTTCGGAGTATTACAAGCAGTTTATCCAGGTATATGAGAAAGAAAAAGTATTGACCCAGGAGGAAAAGGAAACTGCAATATGGTGGAGTGATGATCCCGATGTGACGTTTACACCGCCCGGGCATTCTTATTACCTGGGCACAATTGCCATAAGGAAAACTAAGCCTAACCTGGTAAAATGCGCTGAGACCTATGCACGAATTGGAATGGCAGTGGCAGATGCTTTTCGCAACTGCTGGAAATGGAAATATGAATTTTTTACGGAACGGGCAAATACTTTTGTGCCTCAGCATATAGATGAGCGATGGGAATCTTTCTGGCCGGACCCTCCGTTTCCTGCTTTTCCATCCGGGCATGCTATCCAGGCCGCTGCAGCGGCAACGGTACTTACAGATCTGTATGGAGATAATTTTAGTTTTACTGATAGTGCGCATGCAGGGAGACCAAAGGATGAGATCAGGAACACAGAATTTAAAGCACGACATTTTAATTCGTTCTGGCAAGCTGCAGAAGAAACGGCAATGTCGCGATTTTATGGTGGCATACACACTCCACAGGACAACGCGAGAGGATTGGAAAAAGGTAAGTTAGTGGGTAATAATGTAAATCACCTTCGCTGGAACATCAAATCATAAATCGTTATCAAATAAATGCGCTTCAGGTTAACCGGTCTATTGTTTTTTACAATTCTTTATTATAATAAAAGTTTTTGTCAAACCCGTTTTAAAGACGTGACTAAGGAAGCCGGGATCAATCATGTATTCAAAGTATATGAAGGAATGTTTGGTGGCGGAGCCTGCGTTTTTGATTATAACAACGACGGCTTCGAAGATCTTTACATTACCGGCGGCATGAACGATGACGTGTTGTATAAAAATAATGGCAACGGCACTTTCACCAATGTTTTTGAACGATCCGGGATGACAATTACAAAAGAATATGTTACGCAGGGCGTATCAGGCGCTGATGTGAACCGCGATGGGTTTGTTGATTTGTTTATTACAACTATAACCCGGAGAAATAAAAGAGAAGTAATACCAAGAGAAATAAACCTGTTATTTCTGAACAACGGCAATGGTTCATTTCGTGATGTAACTACAGAATATGGTCTTGGTGACATGTATTCGTTCAGCACCGGTGGCAGCTTTGGCGATTTCAATGCCGACGGATGGCCGGATATCTATGTCGGAAATTATTTTAATGAGTACAAAGGAAAGCTGAGCGTTAT
>Ga0137431_1000612_pt1 | contig 12188 bp, 11 predicted proteins | sample EasRivERMZT800_2_FD_104646 | JGI IMG/M metagenome (GOLD analysis project Ga0137431, IMG submission 104646) | Soil microbial communities from meander-bound floodplain in the East River, Colorado, USA - East River MetaG ERMZT800_2 | ecosystem: Environmental > Terrestrial > Soil > Floodplain ... | reverse complement strand
GAAGAGATACGGTGGCAACTAAAAGAAAAAACGAATAATGAATTACCGGGTAAAGTAATTGCATGTGTGGGTGGCGGAAGCAATGCTGCCGGAGCCTTTTATCATTTTCTCGATGAGTCTTCTGTTGAATTAATAGCTGTGGAAGCAGCAGGGCTTGGTTTAGATAGCGGATACAGTGCTGCAACTTCTCAATTAGGCAAGCCCGGAATTTTGCACGGAAGTAAAAGTTTAGTAATGCAGACCGAAGACGGCCAGGTAGTGGAGCCACACAGCATCTCAGCAGGATTGGATTACCCCGGAATCGGGCCTTTGCATGCACATCTGTATGAAACAGGCAGGGCAACTTTTTTAAATGCTACAGATGATGAAGCGGTGGAAGCAGCATTTAACCTGGCAAAGCAGGAAGGAATTATTCCCGCATTGGAAAGTGCACATGCGTTATCAGCATTGAACCAATTGTTCCCCTCCCCTATCGGGGGCAACCAATCCGCCGACCGGCGGAGAAGGTTGGGAACGAAGTTCGGGGAGGGGGCCGTGGTTCTTTGCCTGAGCGGGCGGGGAGATAAAGACCTTGGTACTTATATGAAGTACATAAAATAGAACAGATGAAAAAATTATATACAGCCTTACTGTTGTTGCCTTTAGTTTGTATGCTTTCCTGTGAACGCAAGCCATATGTTGAACATAAATTGAAGTTTGAAAAAGTAGCTGATGACTGTAAGGATCAGCAATCGTATTTCCGGATGAATTCCAATTTTGGCGGCGAACGTTTTGAATTTGAAAAATGTTTGCCTCCCGATTTTAAAGGCGAACAAATGACAACGGAAAGAAAAGATGACACGGTAATAGTTAATTTTAAGACAGCCTCAGCAGAGGCGGGCAACAAGGTTTATCACATTACTTTGGATATTGACAGCTATCCACCCTACAAGTTCATCACAATTGACGGGGATACTTATACGATAACTTACGCGGAAAAATAAAGTAGCATGACGCGCATCGGCGAAATGTTTAAAAGAAAAAATAAAGCAGTTGTCAATGTTTATTGTACAGCCGGGTATCCTAGACTGGACAGCACATTAAAGGTGATGAAAGCGCTTCAGGAAAATGGGGCCGATATGATAGAACTGGGAATGCCATACAGCGATCCTTTGGCTGATGGACCCATCATCCAGGCCAGCAGTACCATTGCTTTGAAAAATGGCATGACAATAAAAAGGCTTTTTGAGCAGTTGCAGGATCTTCGAAAAAGCCCGTCGCTTGGAGGGGTGGGGGAGGAATTGCCGGTTATCCTAATGGGATATATGAATCCGGTGTTGCAATATGGGTTTGAAAAATTTTGCGCAGATGCCGCGTCGGTGGGAATTGATGGATTGATTCTACCCGATCTGCCGGAGTATGAATTTGAAATGGAATATGGCGCCATCATCAAAAAGTATGGACTTGATTTTATTTTCCTGGTTACTCCCGAAACTTCGGAAGAACGTGTAAAGAAACTCGATGAATTAAGCACCGGTTTTCTGTACGCTGTTTCTTCATCGTCAACTACCGGCAGTGATAAGAATATGTCGGCAGTTAATACTTATTTACAAAAACTTAAAAACCTCCAGCTTCGTAATTTCATTCTGGTAGGATTCGGGATTAAGGACAAAGCAACCTTTGATGCAGCCTGCCGGCACGCGGACGGGGCAATTATAGGGAGCGCATTTATAAAGGCACTTGATGGGGAAACAGATGAGCAACAATCTGTTAAACAATTCCTTAAGTCGATAATTTAGTAAGCCCGATGACTTTTATGCTGAAAAAAAAGAAATTATCTTTGTCTATAGTAAAAAAAAACTGATCTGCATGAAACAATGTGTTTTATTGGTGGCAATGTTACCTGTTCTGGCCGCGGCTCAGCACAAGCTGGTTATTACGGGCAAGGTTAAAGGCATCAAAGAAGGAGAATTGGTTTCACTTACTGATGTAAACAGACCGTCTGATACGCTTGCCAAAGGCAAAGTAAAAAAGGGAGTATTTGAACTTAGAGTGGACCTCAAAGAGCCTATGATCCTCAACATCAATATGGGAGCCAATAAAAAGTTGATGACCTTTCTTGATAACACTTTTGTGAAACTAGAGGGAAACGTTGATCAACCTCAGGAAATAAAAGTCAGCGGATCAGCTTTACATAATGACTTCAGGGAGTTTAAATCCACTTTTGATCCCCTTTTTGAGCAACTGACGAAGCAAAGCCAGCAATACCAGGCAGGGATGAGATCAGATAGCCTGGTGAATGCCATTAACGCTACAAAAGATGCGGTTCAGAAGCAAATAGATTTGTTTATCAGCAAGCACAGGTCCTCAGCGGTAAGTGCATTTCTGCTGGCTGCCACGCTTCAGTTAAGTGATGATATCCTGGTCACAGAAAAGAGGGTGAGCAGTTTGAAACCGGCTGCACTTGACAACATGTATGGGACCTACCTGAAAGAAAATATAGCGGAAACAAAGGTCACCGCTATTGGCAGCATGGCTATGGATTTTACCCAACCCGACACTGCAGGACACCCGGTTTCGTTATCATCTTTCAGGGGAAAATATGTACTGCTTGATTTTTGGGCCAGTTGGTGCGGGCCTTGCCGCCATGAAAATCCAAACGTGGTTGCTAATTTCAAAAAATTCGGTGATAAGAACTTTACTGTGTTAGGTGTGTCGCTTGACCGGCCCGGACAAAAAGATAAATGGCTGCAGGCTATTTACAATGATGAGCTTACCTGGACACATGTCAGCGATTTACAATTCTGGAATAATGAAGTTGCAAAACAATACCGCGTGCAGGGAATTCCACAGAATTTCCTGATAGGGCCTGATGGGAAAATATTAGCTAAAAATCTCCGTGGGCCTGCGCTGGAACAGAAGCTTTGCGAAGTATTGGGATGTAATTGACAACGGGACCGATCCCTGTTTAATGGTGATCTTTCAGAACCTAAATTCAGTCTTTCGAATTCATTCACTAATTGGCGTCTTTCCCTTCCTTTAGTTTTTCTATCATTGCTGTCACATTATTCTTGTTAAGATTGTCAGGAGCCAGTGGCAATGCAAGTTTAGCATACTTAAGCGCATTCTTATAATCTCCGTTAGCCGAGTATCCTCTTGCCAATCCCATCAACGTAGTAAACCGGTTTGGGTATTTTTGGAAATTGCTTTTAAATATTTCCAGCGCTTCTTTGTTTTTCTTTTGTTGAATTAACTGCCTGCCGTATGAGTGTAGTTCGTTCATTCCGGCAAGGGCCGCGGTCTTTCGCATGATACTGTCGGCTTCGGCAGAGCGATTTAATTTTTCCAGTATCTGTGCCCTGGTTGTCCATGCAGTAAAGGCCCTGTCGCCACCGAATACGGCGCTGGTGGCGGTGTCAGCCCATACCAATGCCTGGTCAAGATTTACATTATTTTGCAGGCACCACGCTGCGGCCTGGTTCCAGCTTTCCCAGATAAATCCTTTTTCTGTTCTTAATTCTTTACGGAACGATTCCAATTGCGTGTTGATATAATCTACTTCCACTTTAAAAGGTATCATCATTCTTTCCCATAGCAATGCTATGGTGGCACCGTTATCGGTTTCATTGATAAATTCATACTTCAGCCACTCCACGCTTTTTTCAACAACTGATGGTTTTACTTTTGCCCGGAGCGCATCTTCTTTTTCATCGTAATAGTAGCTACCCCACGAACTGTGGTTTTTAGAAAATATCAATGTGCATTCGTCGGGGTCAAACGCAATGAAGAAGCCGTACTTTCCGGCGGATAAAGTCTGGCCTTCGATTTTAACAGGTGTTGTAAACTCAATCGTGGTATTTTCATTGGCGCCCGCTCTCCAGGGAGCTGCTTTGCTGTTGCCGAAACCCTGGTCGGTAAAACCTGTGTGTACTAACTGCCCCCATATTTTTCCATCTCTTCCTTTTACTCCTGGACGGTCATAGTGAATGAAAACATCAGTAAGGCCGATGCGCTCGCTAACCGATGCCTTTTTATTTCCGCCGCTGGGGGCAACGGTTAAAGGAATTTGAGCAAATGAAATGAATGAAATAAAACAAAGGGTAACAGCCAGTACAACTATCTTTTTCATAACAATTAGTTTATCCTACAAGCTAAGCAGAAAATGACTGTATTAACGGAGATTGTTACCAGCGATAATGAAAGCGGATGAAACGCAGGGAAAAAGGATATGAGGTGGCATGTTGTTTTTGAATAATCATTGCTGCAGGAACTATAATCCCAGCACTTCTTTCATACTGAAAATCCCTTTCCTGCTTATTATGAATTCGGCAGCAAGAACAGCTCCCAGGGCGAAGCCTTTCCGATTATGGGCTGTATGGGTGATCTCAATATCGTCAATGGTTGATGAATATTTGATGCTGTGTGCTCCCGGCGCCGGATCTTTTCTTTTGCTGATAATGGGGAGCTCAGCAGCGTTATCACTTTCGTGATTAACCCATTTATTCTTTTGGGGAACTTGTTCCAGTATTTGTTCAGCCAGCATGATGGCGGTACCGCTGGGGGCGTCTTTTTTTTGGGTGTGATGTATCTCTTCCAAACTTATGGCATATTCTTTATGCGGCGCCATCAGAGAGGCGAGTTTTTTATTCAGTTCAAAAAAAATATTTACGCCCACACTGAAATTGCTGGCATATAGAAAACTGCCTTTTTTTTCGACACAATATTTGTTTATTTCATTTATGCGCTCAGTCCATCCGGTTGAGCCGCTGACCACCGGTATGCCATGATCAAGGATACCTTTTATATTGTCGAAAGCGCTGTGGGGCCCGGTAAATTCAACAGCCACATCAGCCTTTGTTACATTTTCCTTTGTGAAGTCATCCAAATTTTCGTCATTTATTTTTAACACAATAGTGTGTCCTCTCTCAATTGCAATTTCTTCAATTGCTTTTCCCATTTTGCCATAGCCAATGATTGCAATATTCATGGATGATCAGAAGTTTTAAATTTTGATGTTTGGAGTTGTGAAGGTAATTGAATACAGTCTTTAGTTTTTGTCTGACACAAAAAAGTAACCTGCCTGCCGGCAGGCAGGCAAAAAAGCCGGTAATCAATTTTGAAAAAGTTGCCATGAAAGTGGGACGTACAAGAGAGTGACCGCGAGTTTCGTCGCTTTGCTCCTCCTCGGGGCAGGCACAACGGACGATGCCATGAAAGACTGCCGCTGATCAAAAAAAAAAATCTTAAGCTGGTTTGAAGAACTGAATGCTTCAGAACCTGGCTGGCAGCATTGTGGGCCGCTTTGTCTTTCCTATACTCACCACCAAACTCATACCGGTGGTGCCGGCCGTCGGGCTTAAGTATGGTTTGAATCGCATGCTAAGGTCAGGACTTACATCAAAACTTTTTAGATGTGCATCAACTGCGGCATCAACTACATTAAGTCCCCATAGCAGTATAAAGACCAGGATCGAATAGTCCATTGCCTGTCGGTAACTATCTCTGTAATACCGGAGCGATTCGGTGGAAATGGGTTGAAGATAATCAGGGATCTCATCATACCTGGCCGTGTCCATAGTGTATTTTATGGTATATGCATCCCGGGTATCCTGGTAGGTGTTGAGATTATAAAAGAAAACGCCTGCAGTAATTCCCAGCGCTGCATAAATGATCGGAACTTTCCAGTATTTTCTATTGTACACCTGTCCCCATCCCGGTATGACGGCAGAACGAAGGGCAGCTTTACCGGGATTGTAAACTCTAACCTTGCTCTTTTTCTTTCCATCAGCCGAGGTATCAATAACGGTAGTGACCGTATTTAAGGAGTCAGCAGATTTTAAGACTTCTGTTTCCTGTGCAAAAGAGATGCAAGGCAGGATTGCCAGGCAACTGAATAAAAAAATAATATTAAAGAAATCTTTCTGAGTCCTCATTCAATGCAAATTGTCAATTCTGCAGCGGGCCGACCAACTTTGTTTTCGATGGTAAAAAAAATCTGTAATTCCACAACAATCACTAACCCAAAATCTATAAATTTTTATCCAACCTGTACATCCATTTGCTGCAGGATTTTGGTTAGCTCATCCTGGGAATAATAATCGATGATAATCTGTCCATTACCATTGCGGCTGTGTTTTAACTTAACACGGGTGCTGAAATAAGATGCTAAGTTATCTTCAATTTTTTGGTAGGCAGGAGGTAAGGAGTTTTTTGAAACTTTTTTAACAGCCCCGCTTTGCTTGTAAATATTACGAACAAGTTCTTCGGTTTGTCTTACTGACAATCCTTTTTCTTTGATTTCTTTATAAATGAACAGTTGTTTGTCGATGGTATCTACATTTATCAGGGCCCTTGCATGCCCCATGCTTAATAAGCCATTTCGCACTGCCAGTTGAATATCCGGGGGCAGCTTAAGCAAACGAATAAAATTGGCAACCGTACTTCTGTCTTTACCCATTCGTTCTGCCACCTGTTCCTGGGTATAGTCCAGTTCCTCCATCATTCTTTTATAGCTGAGGGCAACTTCCATAGCGTTCAGATCTTCCCGCTGCAAGTTTTCCAATAAAGCTAATTCAAGAAGGTCCGCATCATTTGCATGACGCAGGTAGGCAGGAATATCTTTCAACCCGGCTATTCTTGCTGCCCGCAAACGACGCTCGCCCGAAATGAGCCGGTATTTTCCCGAAGATAGTTTTGAAACTGTTATGGGTTGAATAATGTCATGAATCCTGATGGATTCAGCCAATTCATTCAGTGTCTGCTCATCAAAGTCACGGCGGGGTTGTTTAGGATTAGAATCTACCAGGTCAACGGGAATTCGGCTGATACCAGTGACATTGTCAATTACCGCTGGTTTCAGTGTCCCGGAGCCGGTTTTAAGATCGCTGTCTATTCCCTTCAATAGTGAACGTATTCCTTGCCCAAGTGCTTCTTTGTTATGTTTAGGGGTCGTCATCCGGGGGTTTTAGTTTATAGTTTTATATTTTTTGGTGATCGGGTTGTTTCTGAAAATTAATCGGCCAACTGCAAAGGTTAACCATAAACAACAAACCGTAAACTAAAAACTAAGTATTCTTTCTTCATTTTTGATTTTTGTCATATCATTCTTCTGCAAAATCTCTTTTGCCAGATTCAGATAATTCATGGAACCCTTACTATTGGCATCGTACAGTATCACCGGCTTGCCTACACTTGGAGCTTCGGCCAGGCGGGCATTACGATGAATGATCGTGCTGAAAACTATGTCTTCAAAATGGCGTCTTACCTCACTCACTACCTGGTTGCATAACCGGAGTCGCCCATCGTACATCGTCATTAATATGCCTTCAATCACAAGTTCCGTATTTAACCTGCTTTGCACAATCTTAATGGTGTTTAATAATTTGCCTAGACCTTCCAGTGCAAAGAATTCGCATTGTACCGGAACTACCACTGAATCGGAAGCTGTAAGGGCGTTAACCGTAATGAGTCCCAGGGAAGGAGAGCAGTCGATGATGACAAAATCATAATCATTGCGTACATCTTCAAACAATCCTTTCAACACCATTTCCCGGTTCGGATAATTTATCATTTCTATCTCAGCGCCTACCAGGTCAATATGGGAAGGCAGCAGGTCAAGATTGGGAACTTCACTTTTCAAGATCACCTCCCTTGCCCTCGCTTCGTTCACCATGCAGTCGTATAAGCTTTGGGTAATATTGTGGAGATCAAAACCTACGCCGGTAGTGCTGTTAGCCTGTGGATCGCCGTCCACCAGCAATGTTTTAAACTCGAGGACGGCAAAACTGGCCGCCAGGTTAATAGCGGTTGTTGTTTTTCCTACGCCACCTTTTTGATTTGCTACACCGATTATTCTTGCCATCTCAGTTCCTGCGGTTTTAATTTTTAATTAATTATTGTCAGTTTACGGTAAAATTGTCCCCTATCAATAGAATCGCAAAATTAAGTTTTGCCCATTCGGAATCGCATATCCGGCAAAAATAAGCGTTCATAGGACAATAGGTAATTTTGCCGGGTATCTTTGTCATCTAAATCCAATTCATGCGCAACTCTCCATTCTGGTGGATATTTATTTTGTTGATGGTATTGCTGGATATTTATGTATTCCAGGCGGTTAAAGTTATTGCCAGTCCGGCAGGTGGCAGGCTTAAGATTGTTGTCTACATTGGCTATTGGGCGGTGTCTGTATCAGCAATCGTTGTGTTACTAATACTCCCTTATCTCCATTTTGATAACCAGGCAAAAATTTTACGCACCACCATTTTTGCCATTGTGCTTGGGTTGTTCTTTGCCAAATTGATTGCCGCTGTTTTCTTTCTGGTGGATGACGTGCGCCGGGCTGTTCAATGGGCTGCGGGCAGATTATTTTTTCAAAATACCGAAGGTGAAAACCTGGAGCAAGGTGAAAAAATTTCACGTTCCGTTTTTCTAAGTTGGGCAGGATTGATCGCCGGAGGTGGTTTGTTTGGAACGCTGCTCAATGGTTTCGGCAACAAGTATCAATACAAGGTCAGGCGAATTCCCCTTTCCTTTGGTAGTTTACCAGCCTCTTTCAAAGGATTAAAAATTGTTCATATTTCTGATATTCATTGTGGCAGCCTTACCAACAAGAATGCAGTAGTAAAGGGTGTGGAAAAAATAATGAATGAAAAGCCAGATCTTATTCTTTTTACCGGCGACCTGGTCAACAACCGCGCCGAGGAGATGGAAGCCTTCATGGACGTTTTTAGCAGGCTTAATGCTCCATTGGGAGTTTATTCAACATTGGGCAACCATGATTATGGCGATTATGTACAATGGAACACAATACAGGAAAAAATAAGCAACCTGGAGCGATTGAAGCAGGTGCATTTTGAATTAGGCTGGCGCCTGCTCATGAATGAGCACGTGGTATTGCAAAAAGGTGGGGATAAGATAGCCTTGCTGGGTGTGGAGAACTGGAGCGCCAAAGCCCGGTTCCCAAAATATGGAAATATGGAAAAGGCATATGCCGGCTCCGGTCTTTATCCCTTTAAAATATTAATGAGCCACGACCCTTCGCATTGGGATGCAGAAGTGCGGAGTAACTATTCAGATATTGACCTGATGCTCTCCGGACATACTCATGGAATGCAATTTGGCGTTGAATTACCAGGGTTTAAATGGAGCCCCGTCCAATATGTCTATCAACAATGGGCAGGCCTGTATGAGCAGGCATCCCAAAAACTTTATGTCAACCGGGTGTATGGCTTTATAGGTTATCCGGGAAGGGTAGGCATTCTTCCGGAAATAACTGTCTTGGAACTAAGCTGATTATATAACTATTAAACTTTCATATGACAACTGGGTCAAAATTCACGTTGCTGGTTATACTTAAATCAATTTTGAACCGTGTGCATGTTTAAACAGTACATTATCATAGCTTTTATCATTTTATTTTCTCTGCCCTGTCTTTCACAAACTGCCAGGGACACCCTCCCTGTCTCAAAAAACGATGACCTGGAGACCGACACCAGCATGAATTTCGATGAATTAATGAATGAAATGGATTTCTTCCTTGATTCATTGCTAAAGCCAAGAAGTTTTTTCCTGGCCAATGTTTCGCTTGGCAGTAACTATTTTAATTATTGGAGAAGGAATTTGACTCAACTGGAATCAACAAAGAGAGGCATCTTTTCGACTATATTGGGATATTATCATAAATCCGGTTTGGGGCTTACAGTTTCCGGCAATGTAACTGATGATGAGGAAAAACTCAACCTATACCAGTTTTCCATTAGTCCCTCCTTTGATTTTATTACCAGCACCGATTGGATCGCCGGGATCTCATATACTCGATACATAACTAAAGATTCATTGCCGTTTTACACATCCCCGCTGCAAAACGAAATCAACGCCTATTTTGTTTGGAGAAAATCCTGGCTGCAGCCGGGAATAGCCACCAGCTTTGGAAACGGAAACAGGGCCGAATTCAAAAAAAGACAGCGATTCATTGAACACCTGCGGCGAAGAAGGCCCGGCTCTATTATCAACGTCACCAATACAAATGAAACCGTGGCCGATTTCCTGGTGACCGGTTTTGTTCGTCATAGCTTCTATTGGATACACCTGTTAAACCGGAAGGATCATGTGAAGTTCACTCCACAGGTATCTTTTTCAGCGGGCAGCCAGAAATTTGGATTTAACGGCACGACAAGTATATACACCGTTAACCGAAGCAATGCTACCACTCTCTTATACAACACCGGTGATTTCAGTATTGATGACGAAATGAAATTTCAACCAATTTCGCTCATGATGCAGCTGCGGCCGGAATATTCTATTGGAAAATTTTTCATACAACCTCAGTTTATCCTCGATTATTATATTCCTTCCGAAAGCCTTACCGGTTTATTTTTCCTGAATGCAGGAGTTGTATTTTGACACGAGATCGATTAACGATAACATTTCTTTAAAGAATATCTTTGCGCCTTCAATAGGGGTTACCACCCATTCCGTTGTCAGATTAAAGTATAATGCCAGATTTAAATCAATGTAAGCCCCGGAAGTTTGTGCGTAAGAACAAAAATGATTCCAGCCTTTTTTATTTTTTAACTTTTAAATGGAAAACTATTATTCTTATGCAACCGTCTCTACTTACCGAAATTCGGTGGCGGTTTTTAGATAATCTTCACATTGATGCTGCAATATTTGATTTGAAAGGATGTTATAGCGTCAGGATATTTTTCAAAAACGCCGTGCTCCGGATGGCATCATACCACTCTATTTCTGAAACAAAAAAACAAAATGTATGAAAGCTAAATTCTTTCTCCCGCTTCTCGTGACCCTTTTTGTATCATCATCCCTTATGGCGCAATTTCATATTGGATTTAAAGTAGGAAGTAATATTACCAAGATAGACGGATCTTCCTTCAGCGACAAATTCAATTATGCGTATCATATTGGGGGCTTTGCCGAAATAGGCCTTGGCGAAAAATTTGGAATACAACCCGAGGTACTGTTAAACCAGTATTCATCGACACTGGACAGTAATTACAACAACATTTACCAGGATATATTTAGTTCGGAGCAGTATAAGGTTAAGTTGAATTACCTGTCTATTCCTGTTTTGCTTAATTATAAACTACTGGGAAATTTTCTTTCGCTCCAGGCCGGGCCGCAGTTCAGTATCTTAATGAACCAGGACAAGACCTTGTTGGAAAACGGTGCAGAAGCGTTTAAGATGGGGGATTTTGCTATGTTGGGTGGTGTGCAGCTTAAATTCAGTGCTATTCGCATTACAGGCCGCTACGCAATAGGGCTCAGCAATATCAGCGATCTGGGAAATAGTGATGAGTGGAAGAGCCAGGGATTCCAGGTATCATTGGGATTAGCGCTTTAAAATCCGGTTTTTTATAGATTAACGCCCTCCTGTCAATAACGGGAGGGTTTTTTTTACTGCTTTGTCAGTTTTTTTTCTGGCGGCACGAAACTTGACAACTACAGTTTCACTCTGTATTTTAGCGCCTCCCTAAGCGGTATGACAGATTGTCTAAAGGAGATTGTTTATGAGTTTTAATAAAATTTTGTTGCGCCCGGAAGATGAAATGGATTTTATGCCCATTATTCCCCTGAACGAGAGTGACCAGGAGGATGGCAATGGCATTTTAATTCCTGCCGAAATTGCTTTGTTGCCACTTAGAAATACCGTGCTTTTTCCCGGTGTTGTATTGCCCATCACAGTGGGCCGCGATAAAAGCATTAAGGCGGTAAACGATGCATACAAGGGCGATAAATTGATTGGAGTAATTGCTCAAAAAGACAGTACAGTTGAGGATCCTGCAATCAAAGACCTGGAAAATGTGGGCACAATCGCCAAGATAGTGAAGCAAATAAAAATGCCGGACGGCGGAATAACCATTATCATACAGGGTAAAAGCCGGTTTAACATAGAATCCATCGTGGGTGAGGATCCTTACTTCAAAGCAAAGATCAGCAAGATCCCGGAACAGGATATACCAAAGGATGCCGATTTTGACGCATATGTTGCCAATATAAAAGATCTCGCCACGGAAATCATTCAACTTTCACCCAACCTTCCTGCTGAAGCCTCTATTATATTACGCAATATCGAGAACCCGTCTTTCCTCATTCATTTTGTATCCAGCAATCTGAATACCGAAATCAAGGAAAAACAACGATTGCTGGAGATGAATAACATCCGGGCCCGGGCCGACCTGTTGATGCAACTG
>Ga0137431_1000611_pt1 | contig 12189 bp, 8 predicted proteins | sample EasRivERMZT800_2_FD_104646 | JGI IMG/M metagenome (GOLD analysis project Ga0137431, IMG submission 104646) | Soil microbial communities from meander-bound floodplain in the East River, Colorado, USA - East River MetaG ERMZT800_2 | ecosystem: Environmental > Terrestrial > Soil > Floodplain ... | reverse complement strand
GGGGCAGCCCATCGCGAAGGACCTGGAACGTTTTCCCGCCGTCACGCGTCCGGGACACCACGACCTTTCCATCCACCGGAATGCGTTTTTCGTCGCTGACGGCGGGTACGAGCCAAGCGGTCTCGGGGTCGTTGGGGTGAACGGCCACGGCAAAGCCGAACCGCGAAGGAATCGCGGCGGTGACATCGTGCCATAATGTGGCACCATTGGTGGTCCGGAAGACGCCGTTATGATGCTGGACCCACATAACATCGGGGCGGGCGGGACAATGGACCATGCGATGCGGGTCTTGAATGTTGGGGTTGAACTTGTGCTCCGGGGGAGCATAAACGGCGTACATGCCGTTGGCCCGACAGGCCCACGATTCGCCGGCGTTTTCTGTGAGCCAAACGCCGCCGCAGGAAATGCCCACGAAGACGCGGTTGGAGTCGCGCGGATCGACGGAGATCGAGTGAATGCCGGGGTACTCCATGCCGCCGCCGAACCATTCGCGCCGCTCCGGTCGATCCCATAAAGATCGGATGAGCGTCCAAGTGGTGCCGTGGTCGTCAGAGCGGAACAAGCCGCCCGGCAACGTACCGCACCACAGTACACCGGGTTGATCCCGCCCGCCGGGTTCCAGCGCCCAGATCAACTCCAGGTTCCAAGGAATCGGAATTCCGCGCGCGGGACAGCGAACTTCTTCCGTACCGGCCGGGGGTTCGGGATAAGCCGGTGCCTTGAGCTCCTCCCAAGATTCGCCGCCGTCCCTCGATCGATGCAACTTGGTGCCAAAATGGCCGTGGCCCAAAGCTGCGTATAAGTATCCATCGCGCCGATCGGGGAGCACCATGGAAACGGAATCGCCCAGGAACGACGCGCCGGTGATTCGCCACGGCGACGATCCCTTGACTTGACCCCGATCAAACCGGAACAGCCCCTTGCGCGTGGCCACAAAGATTCGTTGACTCATAATGAACGCACCCGTCGGGGACGATTCAGTCGAGCCGGGCTAGCCAACGCGGCGTCAGCCTCCGGAGAGGGCCTGCATGACATAAACTTCAGCGCCATCTGGGACGCCGTCGCCCAGCGTTACGCGGTCTTTGACGGCCTGGCCGTTGACAAAGACGACCATGTGGCGACGAAGACCGCCGCGATCGTCCAGCACATAGCCGCGTGCTTTTTCGTTGGCGGCAAAGACCGAGTCAAGCACTTCTCGAACGGTCGCGCCCTTCACGTCCACCGGGGGACAGGCCACGTGCCGCTGGAGGTTTTGGGTGAATGACACTCGGATCATGGTCAGCCGTCCGCTCGCTCCAAGGGGAATCCATTTTCCCGAACGAACTTAACGCTGAGGTCTGCAGGGGGCAACCAGCGCCGTCTCGGCGTTGAAGGTGCGCCCTTCGTACGCGGGCCGGTCACAATGTTAGCGTCGCGAACTTCCCCTCCGATAACCCGCCGATTCCGTAAAAGCCATTGAATCCACGTCCGAAAACTGGTATCTTGGTTCATGCGTTTCCGACCCTCTCGCGTCGAGATCAATCGAGATAAGCGGGTCTTATGGCCCGCGTGGCAGGTCAAACAAGGAGCGACCCATGTCGAAAAGCATTCCTTTCGGGTCCGTCGTTGCGTGGCTTTTCGCGACGGCCGCGCTCCATGCCCAATCCGTTCTCTACGTCGATCGCGACGCTACGGGCCCTGCCAACGGTTCCAGTTGGTGCAACGCTTACCGCAATCTGCAAGATGCCCTGGCCTCGGCGAGTGGGGCCGTGAACGAGATCCACATCGCCAATGGCACGTACCGACCCGACCAGGGGGCGGGGCAGACAGCCGGGGACCGACTGGCCACGTTTCGACTCGTGGATCGGGTGGAACTGATGGGCGGCTACGCCGGATGTGGAGCGGCCGATCCGAACGCCCGCGACTCCGCTCTGTTTGAGACGATTCTGAACGGAGACTTGGCCGGGAACGACGGTCCCAACTTCGCCAACTACGCGGAAAACAGCTACCACGTCGTAACCTACGACGACCCCACGGCCGTGGCTGTCGTGCTCGATGGGTTCACCATCTCCGGCGGAAATGCGGATGGAGAGCATGATGCGGCACTCGATCAGGGCGGGGCCATTCACATCCGGAATGGAACCGTGAAATGCATCACGGGAGGACCAACGATCCGCAACTGTCTCGTGCGGGACAATTGGGCGGCCCACCATGGGGCCGTCAACGACCACGCTTGGAGCTCCGTATTTGAGAGTTGTACGTTCCGGAACAACGTCGCCGGTCATGAGGGAGCGGGGCTTTTGGTCCACGCCGGCAGTGCGGTGGTTTCGAACTGCCTATTCGAGGGTAACAGTGTCGGATTCACGGTGAACCGGGGCGAGGGCGGCGGCGCATGGGTGGGCCACGACGCGGACCCGACGTGCCCGGCGCAACATCAGACGGTGTTTACCGAATGCGTATTTCGGGGGAACCACACGCGGCACCGGGGCGGCGGCGCGTTCGGCGCCCAGACATCGGCTCCCCGATTCATTGGTTGCACGTTCGACGACAATACCTCCGATTTCCTCGGAGGCGGCGCTTACATGGACGCCGCGCATACCGACGCCCCGAGTACGTTCATAAGCTGCACGTTTTCCGACAACACGGCGGCGGCGGCCGGCGGTGGCGCTTTCGCGCCGCGTGGATCGTTCACCGACTGCACCTTTACGCACAACAGCGCCCCGACGGGCGGGGGCATTTACGTCGTAACGCCGGGTCCGCTGTTCGTTCAGTCATCGATTTTCATTGGCAACGTGGCCGTGGGCGATACAGGCGGCGGCGGTGGGATCTATGTGGCCGCGGACGGCACCATCCGCAACTGCGTGTTTCGAGGGAACGTGACCGACTTCAATGGCGGCGGCGTGTACAATCTCGGCAATGAACTCACCGTGACCGACAGCACGTTCATCGATAACGAGGCCCGGCTCGGCGGAGGCATCTTGATGTATTTCGGCGACGCGCAGCAGTTGACTGACTGTCGTTTCCGAGGGAACACGGCGCTGACCGGCGGCGGCGTGTATACGGTCGGCAGTCCGACGACATTGGTTAATTGCGAGTTCAGCGGGAACCAAGCGACTGACTTGGGCGGCGGTATCCTGCTCAATTATGACAACCTATGGATGATCAACTGCACGGTCCACGGCAACACGGCCACCCAAGGCGGCGGCATGTGGACTTCATTCGGCGCCGCTCCGAATACGATCGGATCGATCTACATCGACAACAGTATCCTTTGGGGCAACAGCGATAACGCCGGTAGCGGTCAGCGCTCGCAAATTTACGAGGATTCCACGGCCCAGGAAGTGCTCATCAATTACAGCGACGTGCAGGGATGGAACGGTAGTTTAGACGGAGCGAACACCATCAATGTCAACCCGCTCTTTGTCGATCCGGACGGGGCCGACGACGTCGCTGGAACAGACGATGACAACCTCCGTCTCAGTGGCACGTCCGATTGTATCGACGCCGGCGACAACGGCGTTGTGCCGCCGGGTGTGACCACCGATCTCGACGGGCGCCCGCGCATTGAGAACGGCACGGTGGACATGGGCCCGTACGAGCGAGGCGGCTGCGGTGATGGCGACTGTTCCAGTCCGGAAAACCCTTGTAACTGTAGCGAGGATTGCGGGCCGCCTCCCGTTTCGGAATCGGCCTGCAACGACGGCGATGATAACGACTGCGACGGGCTGACTGATTGCAGCGATCCCAGTTGCGCCGATGATCCCGGGTGCCCGCAACCCTGCTTATGCTTTGCAAATGTCAATGACGAGATAACCACTCCGCCCGTGACGATCCTCGACGTCACGGCGGTGGCCGAATGCGCCGCCGGAGATTGCAGTCGTTGCGTCCGTTCTTGCGACATCAATTGCGACGGGGGAGTCGACTTCGAAGACCTGGGATCCGTCATTTGCCATTTCAACGCGGGCACCGAATCGGGCATGGATTGTTGTGAGCTACCTAGCGGAGCGTGTTACGACGCGTCGGGCTTCGGAGATTGTGTCATTACCTCGCAGGACGCATGCAGTCTATTCGGTGGAACTTATGACGGAGACGACAGTACGTGTGGCTGCCTGGGCACGCTTCTTCTGTATGCCGACGTGAACGACAGCGGCGCGGTCAATTTTTCCGACATCGCCCTCATCGTTGAGGTGTTCCGCGGTATCGTAACGACGATCACGTTCGACGACGCGGACATCTTTCCGTGCGGTGGAAACGACACCGTGAATTTCCAGGACATCTCGGCTTCGGTCGCGGCGTTCCGTGGTTTGCCCCCGTGCCCCAACTTATGCTTCTAGCCGAACTCAGCAGTGGATGGGCGATCGCCAAGGCTACATTCGGAACTAGGCGGGTTTGCGGGGAGATGGCGTTTTCAACGGATCGTACGCGTCCCCAGAACCGCTTGCTCGGTCTGCACTAGCATTGGACACCTCGCTGCAACCTCCCGAAGTCCACTACACTCAGGCCCTCGATAAGCGGGTAGAACCCTATGCTCGCGAATACTTGCGGAAAATCCCTGGCTAAGGTTACTGCCAGGAAGACAGCCGCTCGTAGGGTCACCCATTCACGGCGATCGTACGGATCTACAACCAAGGCTGGCTACGGTCGCGCTCCATCATTGCGGTTTGTGGTCGTACTGCCTACAGCATCTTAATTGCAACGCCGTGCAATTGGTTGCAACGCGGTGCGAGTGGATGCGACGAGTGCCATCATGTGGCATTCTTGTTTTTCCGTGGTAGAATAGGGTTGATGAAACGCAAGAAGGGTGCGACGGCAACGAGCAAAGGGGTAGGGGCTGTTCAAACTTTCAACCGAGCGAATGGTAACCGTGGTGACCAGCGCGCGTGTTTCGCCGCAGGTTTTGAGGGGTGGGGGGGGTAACATCAGGTGAGAAGGAGTTTCCAGCGGAAGGATTCGCATGAACATCGCTGATCTCAAGCCCGCCCCGTACAACCCTAGAACCATCACGCCGGAAGCGCTCTCGGCGTTGGAGACTTCGCTGGGCGAGTTCGGCGACCTCTCCGGAATCACGTGGAATCAGCGTTCCGGCCACGTGGTGGCGGGTCATCAACGGCTGGACGCGCTCAAGCGCAAGTACGGGAGCAAGCTCAAGGTTTCGGGCAAGGACGGTGCCCATGCCGTGGTTACCCCCGCCGGCGAGCGTTTCCCCATCCGCGTGGTGGACTGGCCCGAAGCCCAGGAAAAAGCCGCCAACCTGGCCGCCAACAGCCCGTTTCTGGCGGGTTCCTTTGATTCTAAGGGGCTGGAGGCCGTTTTGACGGACCTGAACGCCGCTGACGGGCTGGGAACGCTCTTCGGAGACCTTCGCCTGGCTGAGCTGCTGCCGGGTGCGGCGGACTTATTGGCCCTTGCCACCGAACCGGGGGCGCTAGTGGCTGCCTCCTCGGGGGACAACGGTTCGGGTGCGGTCTCCGTGGGCGGCGGTGCCGGCGCGGGCGATTTTGCGGGTGGCGTCGCAGCCGCCGCCGATGTACCGGGCGCGGCCACCGAATGGCTCAACTTCGCCGTGCCGCTTACGGCGGCGCAACACCAAGTTGTCATGCAGGCGATCCGGATAGCGAAAGCGCGGGGCTGCGAGAAGGTCTCCGATTGCCTGCATCTCATCGCATCGACGTACGTGAAGGAGCACGAAGATGGGTAACGGGTTTCAAAGTTGGTCCAGATATTGGGGCCTGCTCTACGAGGATACGGACGAGCGGTTTCCCTCGCGGGTCTATGGGTTCGGCAACATCGATTCCGGACGGATGGGAGCCGAGGAAATCCCCAAGATCGGCGCCTGCTTCGGGTTTGTTTCTTCGGGTGAAATCCTGCTGATGGGGGACCGGGGACGTGAGTCCATCTCGCTGCGCGCCGGGCAATGGTTCAGCACGCCCAACGGATGCACGATCGTTGTGACTAAGCCGTCGACGGCGGTCTTCATCGCTCAGCGGATCGGCTATCGTGGGGTGTTCACGGTCGGCGGACCGATCGAGAGCAAGGGCCGGTTGCGCTACATCGACGGTTGCAGCGACTCGTTGCTCTGTTGTCCGCCGGTGATCGGCGATCCATGTCTGAATCACCTGCACTTCCCCGGCGGGATCGACCAGACGCAGCACACGCACCCGTCGCTACGCGCTGGTATCGTGGCCCGTGGCCAGGGCTGGTGCGTCACACCCCAGGCCACGACCCCGACTCGTGCCGAACCTGATCTTCGTGATTCCCACCGACGGTCTCCACCGATTCCGGACCGACGCCGGCCAGAGCATGGAGGTCATTCCGTATCACCCCGACTCCGATTGGGGGCCGTCGCACGAAGAGCATCCGATGGTCAATCGCACATTGGTTGGCGGCAAGAAGATCGACAACACCGCGGGCCGGCACGCGGAAGCGGAGCTGGCGGGCAGTGGTTTGCGATGAAGATCCTCAAGAAAAAGACCATCGACCAGAACGTCCACGAGTTGGGCCTGGAGCGTATCCGCCCGGCCAATGAACTTCTTCGATCACGTGGCGGTCTCGTTCTCCGGAGGGAAGGATTCGACGGTCTGCCTGCAATTGGCGCTGCAGGTGGCCAGGGAGCGGAATCGCCTTCCCCTCGATGTCTTTTTTTTCGACGAAGAGGCGATTCATCCGCAGACGGTCGATTACATGCGCCGGGTGTCGCAGCGCGAGGATGTCACGCTCCGTTGGCTCTGTCTGCCCGTCCAGCATCGCAACGCCTGCTCGCGGAAGTCGCCCTATTGGTATCCGTGGGCGCCGGAGGATCGGGAGAAGTGGTGCCGGGAGCTGCCGCCCGAGGCGATTACCGAGGTGCCGGGTTTTGCGCGGCAGCCGATACCGGAACTCAACGGCCTCTTGTTTTCGCCTGCGCTGGGCCGGGTGGCCGTGATCGTCGGACTCCGAGCCGCGGAAAGCCTTCGACGCTATCGGGTCGTGGCCCATCGCGTGGCGGACAACTATATCTCCCAGGACTCACACGCCCCGCACGTGAGCCTGATCAAGCCCATTTACGATTGGTCCACCGAGGACGTATGGACGGCGCCCAAGCTCTTCGGCTGGGATTACAACCGAACGTACGACGTGTTCCAGCTCGCGGGAGTATCTCGCCATGACCAACGGGTCTGCCCACCATTCGGCGAGGAACCGCTTCGCGGCCTGTACCAATACGCCCTGTGCTGGCCGGAGCTTTGGGACAAGATGGTGGAGAGTGTGCCAGGTGCCAATACCGCCGCCCGATACTCGCGTTCACTCCTCTACGCGTTCAACGAACTTCCGGGTTGGGACGCGAGTGCCGATCCGAAGAAGCTTATCCATCAGGCACTGGAGCATTGGCCGTCGGAGATGCGCCGGATGATCGGGGAACGGATCAACACGGAGATCCGCAACCACCACCGCAAGACCCGCGAGCCAATTCCATCCGAGCAGCCCGGCGAAACCGGCGTGACGTGGAAATACCTGTATCAAATTGCAGTCCGCGGGGACCTCAAAGGAAGGCGAACGCCGCAATATGCCCAAGACACGAGCACCCGATATTGACCTGAGCCGGCAGCCGATCGCATCCGTGCGATGGGTCAATCCCGATGCCCTTCGGGCGAATCACTACAACCCGAACCGGGTATTCGGGCCGGAGATGCGGCTGCTCAAGTTGTCGATCCTGAGCCACGGCTGGACCCAGCCCATCGTGGCTCGAACCAACGGTGAAATCGTGGACGGGTTCCACCGCTGGACGCTGGCGAGGAACGACGAGGACATTCGGGCGCTGACCGGCGGAAAGTGTCCGGTGGTCTATCTCGATGGTATCACTTTGGAAGAGCAGATGCTGGCCACCATCCGGCACAACCGCGCCCGTGGCCAGCATGGTGTGATCAAGATGGGCGAGATCGTGCGGTCGCTCATCGAATCGGGTATGGCAGCGGAGATGATCGGCAGCTTGCTGCAAATGGAGGATGAGGAAGTGGAACGATTGGCTGATCTCACACCCTCGCCTCAGCAAGCCGGGATGGATCACTTCGGCAAGGGGTGGGTGCCGACGCGATGATTCCTCATGGGCCGACGCGGACCAAGACCAAAGCCGACGGCGTTGAAGGTCCTGGCGGGCAATCGGGGTAAGCGGCCGTTGAACCATCGAGAACCCAAGCACAGACCGGGAATCCTCCGCTGCCCGACGTGGCTCGATGAAGAGGCGCGAGCCTGCTGGAGGCGGCTGGTACCCGAGTTGAAGCTGATGGGTGTTCTGGGTCGAGTCGATGTTGATGCGCTGACCAACTACTGTGATACCTGGTCGCGCTGGAAGCGGGCCATCCTGTTTCTGCAGAAGAACGGCGACGTCTACACGGTGAAGGACGACGATGGAAAAGTGAAATATGTCCAGCAATGGCCCCAGGTGGCCGTGGCGAGGAACCTATTGACCGCGCTAAACCGGTATCAGCAGGAGTTCGGGCTGACGCCCGCGTCGCGCGTGGGACTCAAGGTCGAAGGCTTCGCCCACGGGACGACCATCCTCGATCAGTTCCAAACAGGGATTACACCCAAGCCAATAATCCGGAGGGAATAAGAGACGGAGCAAGGATTGACGGAGTGGTCATGGGTCTGGGATTCCCCCGCCTCTCACTCATTAGCCGCTTGGAGACGGTATAAACCTGCGGAGCGAGGTTTACGGCGAACCGCTCGCCTACTAGTTTCAAGGGCACGAAGCCGGGCCGGTGAAGGGGTACGGGAACCCGCGAAACGCATCCGTCGCCGCCGCGATGTCGGAGAAGTTCACCTTCCGGTCCGGGACGTTTGCTACAAGGTCGGTACGGGCCTTGCTTACGGCACTTGGCGCATCGCGGAACTTGTCCGTGACCGCGGCAATATCGGCGAAGTTCGGCTGCGTCGGGCCGCCGAACGCGGGGACCACGTCGGCCCACTTGCCGATGGTGGGCACGGGTAGGCCGGTTGAGTAATCCGCGTTGTTGGCGATGTCGCATCCTTCGTGGACCAGCTCCACCGTATAGGTCGCGTTGGGTACGATCTCCGGCCCGGTAACGTGCAACAGCCCCCACGGCCCCCAATCCGTGAAAAACGACTCGCATTGCAAACTGGCCAGAGTGAACGAACCGCGCAGACAGGGTGCCGAAACGACTAGCGCATCCTCGCACGTCTCCACCGGCGGCCCTACCCAGCGACGTTGATCTTCCAATGCCTCAAACGGCGGCGGCAAGTCGGTGAACGTGACCCGTATGGCAGCCTTTACGCACTCATTGTTCGGATCAAAGGCGAGATAGCGATTTTTTGCCTGCACGACGGGCTCGGGCTGGGCTGCGGACATGGTCAGACATGTGCACTCATCCGGAATGCCATCGGGCTGGCAGTCGGTGCTGATCCCGGCCGCGATGTCGCATTCGTCGGGAATCTGGTTGGCGTTGCAGTCTTGTCCCGCTGGACCATACTCCCACGTGTCGTCCAGATATTGAGTACCCAATCCTCCAAACATGACCGTAACGTTCCGCCCGCTGTCGAAAGCCATGGGCATGCCCGAACGCGGAGTGCTGCCCGCGCTGGGATTCAAGGTCCACGGAATCCCGTTCCACTCCCAGGTGTCTCCGTAGTCGCTAGTCTCCTCGTGACCACCGAAGAGGACAGTCACGCCAAGCGATGGGTCATAGGCCATCGCATGCTCGTTACGCTCGCCGGGCCCTAACACGACACGCTTTGTCCAGGTGCCGTCCGTTCCGTTGTACTCCCACGTGTCGTCGCAACGAGGGGGAATCCCACACGCGGCCGGTGTACTTACTCCACCGAATAAAACCGTTAGGCCGCGTGCGCTGTCATAAGCCATGGCATGTCCGCCGCGCGGGCTGGGAGCAGTCACGCCGCTCGGGTCTTTCGGTTGCCGCAGGATCCACGATTGTCCGTTCCACTCCCAGGTATCGCCGCGCAAGGTTTCGCCCGGAAGTTCGCCGTCGGAGCCGCCGAAGAGGACGATTACGCCGCGACCACTGTCATAGACCATGGCGGTGCCGCGCCGGGGAGTCGGGGCCGTGATGCCATTCGGGTCACCAGCGTGCAACAATGTCCAAGTGCCGCCATCCCACCCCCAAGTGTCGCCGAATTTATTCGTCGGACCATACCCCCCGAAGACGACCGTCTTAATCCTTGCGGCATCGTACGCCGTCGCAAAGAGTGATCGTGGCGGCGGTGACATCTCTCCGTTCGGATCGCCGAGGTTTCTTAATGTCCAAGTCGCCCCATCCCATTCCCAGGTATCGCCCAAGTGGGACGAGCCGTTGTTCCCTCCAAAGAGCACCGTCACGCTGCGGGCGCTGTCGTAAGCCAAGCCGCCTAACTGCCGGGGAGTAGCACCGGTGTCCGATCTGAGGGTCCACAACACCTGTCCCAACTCGCATCCGTCCGGCACCGCGTTGTCGTTGCAATCCGCGCACGCCGGAGCTCCGGTGCAATTAGTAATGTCGCACTCATCGGGAATGCCGTTGGCGTTGCAATCCACGGGCGGGGGCGGACTTTCGAGCTCGAACACGTACGCCGAGCCGGAGGCGCCGCCCGCGTCGTCGTTGTATTGCGCCCCGACCACGGCCGTATCGCCACTCAGCGAGACTGACTGCCCGAAAGCATCACCCCCCGCCGCGTCCGAAGCGGTCAACTTCCACTGCTGGGTCCACACCCCGCCGGAGCGGACGAAGACGTATGCGGCGCCGGACTGTACGACCGGGCTGAAGCCGTTGTACGCGCCGACCACGGCCGTGTCTCCGCTCAGGGAGACGGACCCGAACCGGTCACCCGCCACCGCGTCCGAAGCGGTCAGCTTCTGCTGCTGGGTCCACACGCCCGCCGAGCGGACGTAGACGTACGCCGAGCCGGGGTCGTCGGTCATACCGTCGATCGCCCCGACCAGGGCCGTGTCCCCGCTCACCGAGACGGAATGCCCGAACCAGTCATCCGCCAACGCGTCTGATGCGGTCAGCTTTTGCTGCTGGGTCCACACCGCCCCGGTGCGGACGTAGACGTACGCCGAGCCGGATTGGGAGCCCGCGTCGTCGGCGGCGAACGCTCCGGCCACGGCCGTGTCTCCGCTCACCGAGACGGAATACCCGAACAGATCATCCGCCGCCGCGTCCGAGGCGGTGAGCTTCTGCTGCTGGGCCCAAACCCCCCCGGCGCGGACGAACACGTACGCCGAGCCGGAGGAGTCGCCCGCGTCGTCGTCGCCTTCCGCCCCGATCACGGCTGTGTCCTCGCTCACCGAGACGGAACGTCCGAACAGGTCACCCGCCGCGGCGTCCGAGGCGGTGAGCTTCTGCTGCTGAGACCACACTCCCCCGGTGCGGACGTAGACGTACGCCGAGCCGGACACTCCGTCGTCGTGGTACGCACCGACCACGGCCGTGTCCGCGCTCACGGAGACGGAAACGCCGAAGGAATCACCCGCCGCCGCGTCCAGCGCGGTCAGCTTCTGCTGCTGGGTCCACACCCCGCCGGAGCGGACGAACACGTACGCCGAGCCGGAGTCGGTGCCCGCGTCATCGTCCCAGGGCGCCCCGACCACGACCGTGTCCCCGCTTACGGAGATGGAACGGCCGAACACGTCCATCGCCGCCGCGTCCGAGGCCGTCAGTTTTGCATCTTCTTCGAGCACGCACTGTGCGGCCGTCGGATGCCCCGTGAAGAGAACACCGAAAATCATGAGTGCCGCCCGTCGGCAGAAATCGACATGCACTCGACCAAGCTTCACTCTCGGGCACCAGACACGATCAGGTACGTGGACATACGACCTTCTCCTCACATGCAAACGAAAGGACCACCGACGGGAAAGCGGTATTCTATCAAGGCAGCGCCGTCGGGCAAAGGAAAACCGCCATTTTCCTCCTCACGACTTGCTCCTGACAGGTGATCCGGATACTGGACAAGTAATGCCTCGCGGCCACGACCCCGCTCGGCCGCGCGATACAAGTTTTAGCTGACCTGCGGCATCCCAACCGCGTTCACGGTGATTGCGCCAGGATTGCCCCCCCGCGGAACCACATGCATTTTCCAACGTGGCCGAAAAGTGGGCGCGATCCGGGTCGAACCAGTCCGCCTTGCTCACCGCCGCCTTCAGGTTGTCGATGACCAGCGTGCGCGGAACTCCGCCGAAGTAGCAGAAGGCATTCTCCATGCAGCGGATAAATTGCTCGGTCG
>Ga0137431_1000610_pt1 | contig 12198 bp, 14 predicted proteins | sample EasRivERMZT800_2_FD_104646 | JGI IMG/M metagenome (GOLD analysis project Ga0137431, IMG submission 104646) | Soil microbial communities from meander-bound floodplain in the East River, Colorado, USA - East River MetaG ERMZT800_2 | ecosystem: Environmental > Terrestrial > Soil > Floodplain ... | reverse complement strand
TTTTGTGATTTTGGGTATACTGTAATCTCTAAAGCAACCTTTACCAATAATGGATAATCGCTTGTGTTTACTCATTTGTACAGATAGATTTACCAGAGATTTAATTCCCTAATCAAAATCATACAGACATGAAACGAATGATCTACCTGGCTTTTTTGCTGACAGGTTTTGTCGCAACGGCCGCACCTGCTCCTGCTGATGAAATAAATGAAAAAGTCTTAAAGGCATTTAGCGAGACTTTCACCAGTGCTCAAAATGTAACCTGGCATGAATATGAAGATTATACCCAGGCCAACTTCGAGGTAGACAAGGTTCAGATACGGGCGCAGTATGCCGAAGACGGAAGGCTGATAAGAACGATCCGCTATTATGGTGAAAAAGAATTGTTGCCAAATATTGTGGTAAAGCTGAAGAAAAAATACCAGGGCAAAGAAATCACCGGCGTTACTGAAAGTACGTCAGAAGATGAGGTTTCGTTTGTAATAAATATAAAAGACGAAAATCACTGGTACATTGTAAAGACCGATGTCTATGGTAACCTGCAGCAGACTGAAAAATTCAAAAGAGCTGATAAATAAATCTATCTGGCTCTACAGAATAAATCATCACCGATGATTTGAATTGTCCCGTATTAGTCAGGACAATTTTTTTAAATGAATGCCGCTGCTGATAAATAACGCCAGTCAGTACTATTTGCCTCATAAGCATCAGCCGGTTGAATGGGCTTTGATAGAACATTAGGGTTTAATATTTTTTCATTCATTAGTTTTTTCCTGGCTTCCTGTATCATTTCTTTCATTCGGGCATTTTGCATCCATTGTTTCTGTGGAGGTTCAAAACCAATTTTATCCTTTCGCCATGCAATTTCCGGCGGTAATTGGTCTCTCATCGATTGCCGCAACAACCATTTGGTCCACCCTTCTCTTATTTTAAAATGGGAAGGAAGTGAAAAAACGAATTCCACCAGCTCATGATTCAAAAATGGCAACCGCACTTCCCGGCTGTGGGCCATTGAATTTCTGTCTGCGTAGCGCAAAAGTTCTTCCAGGCCATGCACAAAGGTGTTGAAGTACAAAACGCCGTTAAGGTTTGTCAAAGCTGGTGTGGTGTAATAGGCTTCCTTACTTTGAAGCTTTACAAATTCCCGTGTCAGATCCGGGTGCTGCAGCGCATGGGCCAGGTATTGATGCTCCAGTATTACCGATGCAAGATCGGGCAACAGGGCGGCCAGGATATTTTTAATACCAAAATTCTCGTCAATCCCCAATCTATGTGCCGCGGCAATCTCACCGCTTCTAATCAGGTTTCTTTTTTGGAACAGTTCCTGCCAATACCATTTGTAGTATTTGTGATAACCTGCCAGTGTCTCATCCGCCCCTTGTCCATCGAGCAACACAGTTACCTGTTGTTGTTTTGCCAGCTCAAAGACCTTGTATTGCGCAAAGGCGCTTGCTGAACCTAACGGCTCCTCCTGGTGATAGAAAAACTTTTCCCAATTATTAATCAGGTCATCAGCGGTTAGAGAACATATGTGCTGTGTTAGCTCAAACTGTTTAACTATTTTACCGGAATAAACAAGTTCATCTTTTTCGAAACCCGGAAAGCTGGCAGTAAATGCCTTGAACGGCATCCCCATATTTTTCGGGAGGTTGGAGGTAAGAGTTATTAAAGTGGCCGCTACAGATGAACTGTCCAATCCTCCGCTTAGACTGCTGCCCACCGCTACATCGCTTCTTAACCTCCTTTTAACGGAAGTGCTGAAGAGGCTGCGAAACTGTTCTATTGCTTCTCCATCGGCAATTTTCGTATTTTGAAAGTTTGTATCTACTTCCCAATATTTTTCAATGATCAACTCTTTGGTAGCCGGCGTAAAATAGAGCATTGATGCTGACGGGAGTTTAAAAATATTTTCAAAAAAAGTTTCTTCAGGGCGATCAGGATTATCCACGTAGCCGATGGTGATGTAATTGAACAACATCTTAAGATTGGGAATGCGGGGTATTCCGGCCGCCCACAAGGCCTTCATTTCAGAAGCAAAGACAAGCTGATCGTTAGTGATATAATAAAAAAAAGGTTTTTCACCGAAGCGGTCTCTTGCGGCAAACAATTCCTTTTCTTTTTCGTCCCAGATGGCAAAGGCAAACATTCCATCAAAATGCTGAATACATTCGTCGTTCCAGCGGTCATAAGCAGCAAGAATGACTTCGGTGTCCGATTGTGTGCGAAAAACATAGCCTTCCTTTTCCAGCTGTTCTCTGATCTCAACATAATTGTATATTTCTCCATTATGAATGATCGTATAATGATTGTCCTCGTTCGATTTAGAAGATGAAGATGTAAAATGCATCGGCTGAGCAGCGCCTTTGGTAAGGTCAATAATGGAAAGCCGACGGTGGCCGAGTTGCGCCGTTCCGTCGGGGTTCTGCCAAAAGCCTTCTCCTTCCGGCCCCCGGTGGGTCAGTGCATCGGTCATTTTTTTTAAATGATGAATTCTGTATTGATTGGAAGCCTGGATAATGCCCGCAATGCCGCACATATTGTAAATATCGAAAATTATCAGGATAGCCGTGGAAAGGAGATGGTTTAAGACAATGACCAATCGCCGGAGACTTTTCCTATTTCAATTCTTGAAGATACAAATATGTAATTCCGGGTTAGAAAACTAAAAAGCAAATATAGATACTTCAACGCCCCTTAAAACTTGATCGGCAGCCGGGCAACAATATCAGCCCATGCAATTACAAGGTCTGCGCCGGTATCTGTTTTTTCAAATATCATGGTGAAATATTCAAGCGTAACGTCACTTGTTAATATGGGGATGTCGAAGCGGCCCACATCTTTGCTTGAATCCTGTTTCAGCCCCCAGCTATCAATATTTGAATTTAAAATGATTGTCCATTTATCTGCATGCGGAATGCCGTAGATGATGTAACGTCCCGCCGGAATCTTCTTGCCCTGTATGCTTACCGGCTTATAAAAGGTTATTTCAGACGCTTCATTAGCACCCAATCTCCAGGTTTCATCATATTTTAATATTCCGTTAAATAAGGGCCGTCTTTGCAAATGAGGACGACTATAAATTAACCTCGCCACCGGCGGCGGCATATTGGCGTTAGCCATTTTCAGTTTAGGATAATCAACAGGAAAATAACTCATATCCATTGGCGAGAGATCAACACTGGCATAAGGATTAACAGTTATATCCGGCTGTTGATTTTTTACCGAATCAGGAATAACAGCTTTTCCTGTCACCGGCGCTTCTTTTTCATTTTGATCACATCCGAATGCGAGGCAGATTAATAGTGCCAATATGGAAAATTGCTTACTCACTGTTTTTGTACCTTGTTATTTACAGAGAAATTGGTAAAGCCACTTGGACATTTTCCCACGCAACAACCAGTTTAATAGTTTGGTTTTCTTTTTCGAAATTCATTACTAATGATTCAATGGACTCTGTTAATGGCTGCACCGGGACATCGATACGGGCCACATCTTTAGCCTGGCTGTATTTAAACGACCCCCAAACATCGGTTTCTTTATTGACAATAAAAGTCCAGGATTTTTCATTCACAATGGCATACAAAGTGTAACGTCCTTTAACAATTTTTTTACCTCCGATTATTACAGGCCGGTAAAATTCTATTTCCGTTGCTTCATTGGCACCCAAACGCCATAGTTTTCCGTACTCTACCAGTCCCCCGAAAATTTGCCGTCCTTCTTTTTTGGGGCGGCTGTAGATCACCCTTGCCGTTAACGGTTCTGTTTTTTTATCCTGGGTTTTCAGATTGGGATATTGTACCGGATAATAACACATATCCATAGGTGATTTGTCAACTTCGGGTAAACCGGACTGGGCTATTGCAGCAAAGGAAATCAGTAAAGCCCACAGAAATAAGAATGAATTTTTTTTCATACCAGATGACTATTTGCAAAAATAAGAGATAAACGTTTGGATAAAGAGCCTTTTGTGGATTTCAGGAATTTTTCAGCAATTCAAATTGGCCGAGTGCAAAAGGCTTTACCTCTTTCCAAAAATGACGATAACATTGCTGCAAGGGTTGGTAGTATTTTGTAAACAATCTGAAGGCAGTATCACTTTCATTCAGGTATGCGGATCGCCGGACGATGCCACCAAAACTTTTTTCGATACCCCAAAGGGTCCGGTAATTAAATAACCAGTTCTGCGATCGCATAAATGGAAACATGGCAGCAAACCGATCGGGAAACCACGCACTCGTCTCCGCAAGGGAAGCATATATTTTTTCTGAATACGCAAGAAGAGACGACTCCGTAAATTCGGTTTCATCCGTAGCTAAAAAATGATCGTAAGCCACATCAACAAAAGCGCCGCTATATAAACGGTAGTGAGGCCGTAAAAACTCCTTGGCTTCTTTGGTAGCCGCGTGTTCATCTGTAAAGTTGTCAATGAGACGATGCAGCTTAATGCCAGCCTGAATGCGGGATGGGTATTCAAATTTCTTCTTCCCTTTTACAAAATCACTAATTATATTTCCTGTCAATATTTCCCCATCGTCAAAGGAAAGATATGCATGAGCCAAGTAGTTCATTGGCTAAAGATACAAATGCAAAGAGGTTTGATGTTAGATTAATAACTCCGTAACCGGGAACTCATAAGTTAGTGTTCACAAACTCTCCGCCTCTTTGTTTTTTTTAAATAAGCGATAAGAATAAATGACAGGCACCAGGATCAGCACAACGGTCAGTATGAAAAATAAGACTATCGCTGCGGTATCCGGAAGCAGTAAACATAATATGGCAATAACCAATCCTCCCAAGAACCAAAGTTTACCCGCCAGTAAGTGTGTCTTGCGCCAGTTGTCTTCATTATTCAACGTCCAGGGCAAGCGAATCCCGGCAAAATAATTGGGCTTAATGGTATGCATATAATTGCCGATAAGACAGAGGAGCAATCCAACTCCTGCGAATACATAACGGATACCCAAACCAAAGTCTTCTTTTGATGTACTATACACGATAAAGCATGATAAAGCCGTCATAAAAACGGAAATGGCAAAACCCATTCGCTGCAGCCGGTCTTTATTTTCTGCCGCATATTTCTTGGGATCTATTTTGTAAATGTTTGACAGCAGGAAATAAAGGCCTATACTCATTAAGCTGAGTATTCCCACCATTATCCATAGCTCTGCTTTATTGCCATACCTGTCGGGATTACCCTTCAGGTCGAAATGCATGGCCACTTTTTCCGGCAAAGATTGCCATATAAAAGCGAGGTACACTGGAGGAATAAGGGCAAGCGGCCATATTAGTATTTTAAAATATTTGATCATAGCTATTTCTTTTTTGTTTTGAATTGTATCAACCATTTTATTATTTCATCCACCACTGTAGTATTCAATGAATAATAAATATATTGACCATCCTTTTCAGCTATTACCAGCTTTGCCTGCTTCAGAAGATCAAGATGGTGCGATATGCTGGGCCCGGAAATGTTAAAACGCTCCACAATTTCGCCTGCGGTCATATCCTTTTCCTGCAAAAGCTGCAAAATCTGCCTTCGGGTAGGATCATTAAGTGCTTTAAAGATTGTATTCATGCTTCAATTAACTCTTTAGTTATTTAGACAAATATCTAAATATTTTTGGGATAAAAAAAATAAAATTGTGTATCAATTGCGGATAGGCACCTTATAAAGGGTAAAAAAGATGTATGTGCGGTTAATGAATAAACAGCTGTGTTAACAGTGTTTAACAGCGGCCTCCATTGATCCTAATTTGCTTGCCGCCGGCTGTAACCTTGTATACATTTACATCGTCATACTAATCAAATGACAATTTTTAAAAAGTAAACCTTAATCAGTAAAGTAAATAATCAGAAATCATGAAAAAGATCATTATTATGCTGGCAATCACTATAAGCAGCCTTGCAGCATTTGCCGGCGAAGAAAATGTAAACACAAAAGTTTTAAAGGCTTTTAGCGAGGAATTTGCAGGCGCTAAAGATGTAAAGTGGACCGAAAACGACACCTATTACAAAGCATCTTTCGTTTTTAACGGACAGTATGTATACGCCTTTTACAAGTTGGATGGAGAGTTGATGGCCATGACACGCAACATCAGCTCATTGGATCTGCCGATGACGCTCCAATCCAGCCTGAAGAAACATACAGGTTACTGGATATCCGACCTTTTTGAAATCTCCAACAATGATGGAACTAATTATTACATCACGATGGAGAATGCAGGTTCAAAAATTGTTTTGAAATCAAACAGCGCTGGTAATTGGAACGTTTTCAAAAAATCTGCGAAATCATAAGCAATCATAAGCAGTTAGTTTTGGTGTGTGGTAAAAACAAACCCCGTCTTTCTGCGGAGAAAACGGGGTTTTAATATTAATCTGGTGAAGAATGGCGGTAGCAAAGGCAGGCAGGTGACAGCGTTGCAATATAGACCAACCCTTTTCAAAAATATTTCTAATCACCCATTAAACCGGTTTTTAACAATTATGTAAAAAGAGTTCTGGCTAAGACTGTTCACTGAGACATGTTCGAAACATAACTATAACAACTTTCTATCAATTACCTTAACCTTTAAACCTTTAATTATGAAAAAGTTTGTTTTATTGCTGCCCCTGTTGTTGGCGGTAATCAGTGTAACATCATTTGCCCGAAACACACCTGATACTGATCCCCGTGCCGAAAAAGCATTTAATAAATATTTTGTCGGCGCTGCCAATGTGAAATGGTCGGAAGAAGAGGGTTTTATCAAAGTAACGTTTACCTGGGTCGATCATCGTACCATTGCTTATTTTAATTTAAATGGTGAACTTGCGGGCAGTATCCGTAACCTGTTCTTTAACCAATTGCCATTATCAGTTATGAGATCAGTTCAGCAAAACTTTAAAAATCCGGTTGTCGTTGAAATAACAGAAATTTCCAACGAAGAAGGGATTTATTACGGATTGACGGTGGAGGATGAAAATAAGAAATTTAAGACCCGGATGAACAGCATTGGCGAAATTCTTGAGAAAACAAAAATGAAGAAATAAACAGCACTCACAGCGAGATCAGCGAGGAAATACCCTTCTTGCAAAGGCAGGGTATTTTTATTTTTTCAAAACTGTAATTTTGCGACTCAGTACTTTTTCCGCCGCCTTGCATGATCCGCGGGCGGACATTAAATCTTAAAAAATGAACAAAGGTCCCGTTTCGCAATTTATACAGCACCATTACCGGCATTTTAACGCGGCCGCGCTGGTTGATGCAGCCAAGGGTTATGAATCACACTTGCTGGAGGGCGGTAAAATGATGATCACCCTTGCGGGTGCAATGAGTACCGGCGAGCTGGGAATTTCGCTTGCTGAAATGATAAGGCAGGGAAAAGTTGATATTATCAGTTGCACCGGTGCCAACCTGGAAGAGGATGCAATGAATCTTGTGGCACATTCTCATTACAAAAGAATTCCTAATTACCGGGACCTGACCCCACAACAGGAATGGGAGCTGCTGGAAAATCATTTCAACCGGGTGACGGATACATGCATTCCTGAAGAGGAGGCATTTCGCCGCCTTCAAAAACATTTGGTAAAACAATGGAGCCAGGCAGAAGCAAAAGGGGAACGTTATTTTCCTCACGAGTTTTTATATAAAACAGTTTTAAGCGGTGAGTTAAAAGAATATTATGAAATTGATCCGAAGGATAGCTGGGTGGTGGCTGCTGCTGAAAAAAACATTCCTATTGTTGTTCCGGGATGGGAGGACAGTACTACGGGAAATATTTTCGCCAGCTATGTGGTTAAAGGAGAGTTAAAAGCAGGGACTGTAAAGAATGGCATTGAATACATGGTATGGCTGGCTGACTGGTACAGAAAAAATTCTTCCGGAAAAGGAGTTGGCTTTTTCCAGATAGGCGGCGGCATTGCCGGCGATTTTCCAATCTGTGTGGTGCCAATGATGTACCAGGACCTGGAGTGGCATGATGTTCCGTTCTGGAGTTATTTTTGCCAGATCAGTGACAGCACTACATCCTTTGGTTCTTATTCAGGAGCGGTGCCCAATGAAAAGATCACCTGGGGTAAATTGGATATCAATACGCCAAAATATATTATTGAAAGTGACGCAACAATTGTAGCGCCGCTGATTTTTGCGTGGGTGCTGGGATTGTAAAAAGTTTGAGGTTTAAGGTTTGAAGTTTGAGGTTGATGTTTCAATGGAGCATTGTGCGTTGAAAAATGAGCATTGAACATTTTCTCCGAATAATCTTGCTTATTATTACAAATATCACAATGAAACAAAAACCCCGACTAAGAAGTCGGGGTTGCTATATGATATTGAAATACGGATTAAATTAATGCCTCCTGTCTCTGCGATTTTCAAGGCGATCCGTCATGTTTTCTTTCCTGTCACTAACATTTTCTCTGCGATCTCTTGCATTTTCTCGACGATCCCTAACGTCTTCTTTCTTATCCCGCCTGTCCTCTAAACCGTCGCGGCGTCCTCCATCATGACGGGTGTCTCTTACATCCTCGCGGCGGTCACGGACGTCTTCACGACGATCAATCCTGTCTTCCCGTTGATCGCTGACGTTTTCACGTCTGTCATTTATGTTTTCCAACCTGTCTCTGCTCTGGGCCGAAGCAGTTTTACTGAACAATACAGCCAATAACAAAGTACAGGCTATTGTCAGTGATTTTACAAATAGTTTTGATTGCATTGTGCTTGTTTTTTAAATTTCAAAATTGGGTACAAAATAATTGACCGGAAACAGGATGCAGGGTTTAATCAAAGTATAAATCTGTTGCGATAAATTTTTGAAAACGTAGATTTCCGGTTGAAACAATCGCGTTCAAATAATTACAGGACTTTCAAACAAAAAAAGGATAATACTCATTCAACGCCGTATAGTTTTTTCCCTTATCATCAAAAATTTCATCAAAGACCGATAACAGAAAATGAATAACAGTATAACATGCGTGCGCACCGGTTATAGTATATTGTATTTCCTAAAAACAAATATTGGAAAACAACTAGTGATAAGCAAAGTCATTAAAATAAATTGATCGGTAATTCGAAGTCCTTATTGATCATAAAGCTCGGCTATAAAAAAGACATCCCGTGATCAGGATGTCTTTTTTATTATTTCAGTTTCACTATTAAAACCCTTTTGGTTTTTCCAGCTTCAAATCCCTCTTTAACATATCATTTCGATTGGCCATTTCCCATGCTGTAAAAAAAACGAATTGCCCTCTTTTTGCCATCAGCTTATAGTTGATCTTATCAGGGGTATCAGTGGGTTTATGATAATCTGCATGTACCCCATTAAAATAAAAAATAACAGGTACTCCTTTCTCTGCAAAATTGTAATGATCGCTGCGGTAATAAAAACGGTTCTTATCATTAGGATCATTATATTTCCGGTCCAATTTCATTTTTGAGTATTTACTATTGATCGTTTCAGTAATGGGCGTAAGATCGGAGCTGAGCTTATCGTCACCGATTACATACACATAGTTAACAGAGTCTTTATTTTTTAAATATTCTGCACCAATGCGGCCTATCATATCAATATTCAGGTCAACGACAGTTTTTCCAAGCGGATATACCGGGTGATTGGTATAATATTCACTTCCCCACAGCCCCTTTTCTTCTCCACTTACTGTCATAAACAAAATACTTCTCCTGGGTCCCTTGCCGGCTGCTTTGGCTTTGGCAAATGCTTCAGCCAGTTCCAAAATACCTACCGTTCCACTGCCATCATCATCGGCACCGTAATAGATGGTAGAGTCATTTCTTTTACCCAAATGATCATAATGCGAAGTGATTACGACGTATTCATCTTTTTTATCCGTGCCTTCCAGCAAACCAAGCACATTGGAAGCATGAACCGTGCTTGTGCTTTTAAAATATCCAAGACTGACTTCGGTTTTATAAATTCCTGCAACCAAAGGGGCCGATTTCATTTTTTCAATGATGCCTTTGCCGGCTTCACCTAATACCTGTTCGGCGACAGCCTCCGATACCGAAAAGCTCAATGGAGACATCGTTGCTTTAAATCCGTGCAGGTTATATGCCGTGGTATTGTTGAATGACTTTCGGGGATAATTGCCATAAATAATCAACACCGCTGCCGCACCTTTTTCCTTTGCTTTGTCAATCTTCGTAGAAGCGCCAGCGGGAGAGCCCAATCCTGTAACTGATGGTTTATATCCGGCAGGTGATCCGTCCACTATCATTACCAGTTTACCTCTTGCATCAAGCCCATTGTAATTATCAATATTGCCGTCGACAATACCATGACCTGCAAAAGTCACTTCTGAAAAACGCATTTCTGCTGTGTAATTCAGCGATACATAGGGTTGAAAATCTTTATTTAGTTCAAATGAGCTGCCGTTGATATTCAGGCTGGTCTTTGTCATCGAATCTTTATATATAGGGTAAACCTGGCGGTAGCTGTCTTTATTTCCTGGTAATAAACCAAGAGACTTAAAATGTGCTTCAATGTAATTGGCCGCATTTTCCAGGCCAGGTGAAGGCGTACCTCTTCCTCCCATTTCAGGTCCGGCAATAACATAAAGATGACGTTTCATATCGTCAGCAGAGATGCTGGCGGCAAAATATGGGGGGGTATTTTTCTTTTGAGCTGTCGCCAAAAAAGACATGAATAGCAAAGCAGGCAGCAATAATTTTCTCATGATTGTTTTATTAAATAAAAATGGCCTCAAACTTAAGGGAAAAAATTTGAGGCCTGAACATCTTGTGATGAATGGTTAACCCGCTAAGCAGGCAATTTTGCCGACGCGATGTGCATGCCGGCCCCCTTCAAAATCAGTGGTAATAAAAGTGCTTACCATTTTCTCGGCATCACCTTCTCTGACAAAGCGGGCTGGTATGCAGATTATATTGGCATTATTATGCTGTCGCACCAGGCTTGCAATTTCATCACCCCAGCATATTGCCGCTCTTATTCTCTGATGTTTGTTTGCTGTAATAGCAACACCATTGGCCGAACCGCAAAGTAAAATACCAAAAGCAGCTTCGCCTTTTTCAACCGAAGAAGCTACGGGATGAGCGAAATCCGGATAATCAACCGCATCCTTGGAATGAGTGCCAAAGTCTTCATAGGAAAGACCTTTTCCTTCCAGGAAAGAAATGAGGTCTTCTTTGAGATCAAATCCTGCATGGTCGCTGCCGATTGCTATGGGCTTGCTGAGATCAAATGGGGAATGCATATATCGTTAATTTTAGAATTGCTTCAGCAAAGGTACTTAGATTAGCGAAGGGGATATCATCCGAATAAAAATTATCAGGCCAAATTGAAAAAATTCTTAGCTCCACTCTTTCAATTCCCTTTCCTGTCTTCTGTTAATGCGTGATGCAAGAATGATGCTTGCTTCAAACAAAAGATACAGCGGTACAGTGACAACAGCCAGGCTAAACGGATCTGTCGATGGAGTGATTATAGCAGCCGCAATGATGATAATAATAAAAGCATGGCGGCGATATCTTCGCAGGAATGATCCTGTTACAATTCCGATTTTTGCCAATATCATTACAAGCAAGGGCATTTGAAACAACACTCCGATTCCTACGGTTGTATAGATAAGGTTTTCAAGGTAATCGGAAAAAGTGGGTTTTATTTCAATGAGCGGGCTTAATGAGTAAGAAAAATAAAAATTGATCATAAAGGGAGTAAGCACATAATAACCAAACGCCACTCCTGCAAAAAATAATAACGACACCCAGAAGATCACACCACCGGTATTTTCTTTTTCCTTTTCAGAAAGGGCCGGCTTAACAAAACGCCAGAATTCCCAAAAGACGTAAGGGAACGCAACAATAAAGCCCCCTACAAAGGAAATAGTGAATGAGGAAATAAACTGGCTGGTTAACTGCGTACTTAAGAAACTCACTTTCACACCACCCATGCAAATAGCGTCGCCAAGTCCCAGCGCATGACTCAGTTTACAAAACCAGCCATAAGTGATAAAATCATCCTGAGCAGGAGCTAACAATATGTCATGAACTATTTTTCTGACATAGACAAAAAATACAATAGCAGCGATCCCTATTGCAATAACGGAACGGACCAGGTGCCACCGCAATTCTTCCAAATGGTCAATAAATGACATTTCATCGGTAGCATTTTTCTTTCGGCGGTTTAAAAAATCCAACAGGGCCATCAGCTTGTTTTAAAAAAGTTTGGCAAAGATAAGAAGGTGAAG
>Ga0137431_1000605_pt1 | contig 12292 bp, 15 predicted proteins | sample EasRivERMZT800_2_FD_104646 | JGI IMG/M metagenome (GOLD analysis project Ga0137431, IMG submission 104646) | Soil microbial communities from meander-bound floodplain in the East River, Colorado, USA - East River MetaG ERMZT800_2 | ecosystem: Environmental > Terrestrial > Soil > Floodplain ... | reverse complement strand
GATTTTTATCGCGGGTCTGCTGCTCTTTTTACCTGATCAGCGAACAGATCCCTGAACGGAGTCCCTGCACTTCCGGGCAACAGAGGTTACTGCTGCCGGCTGCCTAAAAGTACTTATCCAGCCCCTTGGGTATGCAACATCTTTTCAATAATTGCTACTTTACTATTGATATACTTCCTATCATCTGTAACATTTTTATCGGTTAGATCGTAGCAATTAATTGATACTTTGAGCTGCGCATTCCTAAATCATCTAAACTCCGGAAATACTATGTCAAACACATTTATCAAATTCATTGGTTTTCTGTGCGTTTACTTTCTGTGCTATCAATCTTTGTTTGCCCATAATGGCAGCGTGGCTTATGCCTACCCCCTCGGTAAGATTAAAGTTGACGGCAATTTTTCCGATTGGCCGCGGGATGCCATGAAATACCAAATCGGGGCTCATTTGTCGGATGCAAAACCAAAGGATGCATCCGATTTTTCGGGATTTTTCCAGCTCGGTTACCGTCTCGATAACCGCTCCCTGTACATCGCATTCACGGTAACTGATGACCGTTTTATTGAAGACACCAGTCAAAATGTAAGGTGGAATACACAGGATGGATTAGAAGTAAGCATTGATGCCAGGCACCTGCTTTCCGGTTCCGGAGTTGCCTCTTTTATGTACAGCAAGAAATTGCGCAATACCAATAATGCCTTTTATGATCCCTTTGCGAAAAATGCAACCTGGGATATCATGGAGGTCGCGATCGCTGCCAGCGGTAATACACGCTACTATGAATGGCGCATCATGCTGGGTGATGAAATGGTCATCGGAAAATCTCTGGGTTTTGATTTTCATGTTTTTGACAAGGATACTGACGGAAGTTTTTCATTTTCGGCCTGGGGTAAGGGTGGGATGAAATTTATGAACCCAAACAGCCTCGGCGATGTGATCCTGTTGCCGGCCAAAGCAAAGCTGGTCACAATTTCCGGCAATGTAGGTTGGGACAAACCGTCGAAAGCACATTTGCCGGGCGAGGTTCGCCTTGTGTCAGCTGAGCATTCTAAACTCTGGGTGGAGACCCTGCTCGACAGCCTCGGTAATTATTCCGTTGCAGTTCCCCTGGGAAAATACGAAATCATGTTACCCGATGCATATTTTCAAAATGGCAATAACGTATATGCAGGTGGACAGCAAAAACCTGTCACGGCATTAGCCAAATCCACCAAAGGAATAACAGCGCCGAAAATCACGATCCCTTCTACGCCTATGCCCGACCTGGTCCCGGATAAAGGAGTGCTGTTGGATTTTACCCCGGCCAGCAGCAGCCAGGTAGATAATTTCATTGAGACCTATCAAAAATATTACCTAATTCCCGGCATTTCGCTGGCGCTGATCAAAGATGGGAAATTGGTGTATCATAAAACATATGGTGTAACCAATACAATGATCGGTGAAAAAGTAAACGAGCTCACTTTGTTTGAAGCCGCGTCGATCACCAAACCCGTATTTGCTTTTGCCGTACAGAGATTGGCAGAACGCGGGGTGATCGATCTTGACAAGCCGCTCTATCTCTATCTCCCGTATGAGGATATTGCCTACGATGATCGTTACAAACTGATCACAGCAAGACATGTATTGACGCATCGCACCGGATTTCCCAACTGGCGATGGATGAACGGAGATGGAAAATTAAATTTGAAGTTTACTCCTGGTACTGATTATAATTATTCGGGTGAAGGTTTTGAATATTTGAAAATGGTGGTGGAAAAAATTTCGGGGAAGAAGGTAGAGCAGGTATTACAGGAAGAAGTGATAGAACCGATGGGACTTTATCATACTTTCTTTTCCAAAAATGATTCTCTGCAGCGTATGGTGGCCTATGGTCACTTTGATGGAATACCGTCAAACAATGAACTGCCTGAATCACCTGGCATGGCTTATTCCATGCATAACGAGGCGAATATCTTCACAAGATTCATGCTCTGCTTGCTCGAACAAAAAGGGTTGAAGGCACAAACTTACGATACCATGTTTCAAAAGCATTCCGAATACAATTATGATCCGGGTGATGAAAAGCCAAAGATCCCTGCATACATGGGAATGAGCCTCGAGATCCGCGAAACGCCTTTTGGTAAATCTTTTGGTCATGGCGGTAACAACGGTGATTTCAAATGCAAGTTTGAAGTGTATAAAGACCAGAAAATGGGCTATGCCGTTTTTACCAATTCCAATACATCGGATGCATTGCTGGAGAACCTTCGTAAGTTTTTAATAGAAGGCAGAGACAAGCCTTAATATAATTCAATATGGATCGTTTTTCTGTCAAAAAACAACGCGTTAGTGTGCGGATATTCTACAGGCCTTAGCCGCACGATATAAGAATTCATGGCTACAAGCCGATCTCCGGCAAATGTTTGTGCAGTAAGACTCTTGTCTTAAAACAAAACTATATTTGGTCAAGTCTGGAAACAGATTCATATATTTAATACAGAATTTATCATTCTGCCAGGGTAGCTCCTTATCCTCTATTCTGCAAATGCATCAACTGTTTCCTGTTTATTTGATCAGTCCCATCCAAACAATTCATTTTTCCGGTACTCGTGATTGAAAATTCAAAAAATTTTTTCACCAAAATTTTAATATATGAAAAAGCTAAAAATCATGTTGCTTGTAATTGTCATGACCGTTTCGTCAGTTTACTTACTCAATGCCCAGGGGAACGATAAGTTTCAATCTTACGGAGTTCACGAGGATGTGGTGCTGCCTTCCATGGTTACCGAATACGAAACTGCCGTAAAAGAACTGGTGGCCAATATTAAAAAGCATAACATCCAGGAATTGAAATGGATCACATCGGTCACAAACGATAACAGGTACCTGTATCTTTATCCGATTGCCAATATGGCCGATTTAGACAAGGATAACTTTAAATTACTGAGTGATAAAATGGGTGCCGATAAACTTGGTGAACTTTTTAACAGGATGGGTAAATGCTATAACCAACATTTCAATTATGTGCTAAGACTGGATAAAGAATTGACCTATATGCCGGCAGGCATTACTCAAACCCCCGAGGGGCAGAATTATCGCCGTTTTTATTATCTCCGTTATACCCCCCAACAGGAAGAAAAGCTGGTTGCCAGCCTAAAGGCTATAAAAGATGTGTTTCAAAAGAAAAATTCAAAAATGGACTATCGGGTCTACCGAAGTGGTTTTGGATCCGGGGGAGATTATTTCCTGGTGGCAATAGCTGCAAAAGATGTGTTGAGTTATGAGACTATGAATGCAGAAAATGATAAGTTGTTGGGCGAAGAAGCGGGAAAGGTGTTCGGGGAAATGATGAAAAACCTTTCAAAAATGGAAGAAGTTTCAGGCAGCATGAGGCCTGACCTGGCTACTCCATCAAAATAGGAATATTAAGAATTGAACTCAAAAAATTATCACCGGAGTTTCCTGTTGTTGTTAAGAATAACAGGCTCCGGTGTTTTGACTCATTCGCTTAATGAGGCATTGTGGCAGCTCTGATTTATCGGTATATCCACAATAGAATTGGTTTATCTGAGTTTTTGATAATACGGGAAAGTTTGTCAAAAAAATTATATGAAACCATGGGACATCCCAAACTGTTGCACAGAACCCGGGGATAAATTTCTTCATCAGGGACACAATCATAACCGTGTATTACTACCCCTCTCGGATAAGCATTGGAATTGCTCTTGTCCAGGCCATGGAGCTTGAACGACTCGCCATAGCTGCCATGATAAAAAGCACCAACTTTATACCTGCCGAGTGAACTGCATCCGCTGCCGGATAAGTTAGAGAATTTTCCACGCGACAGAAACCGCTCATTGCAGCTTCCATGTGCTACAAGCCCTGCATAAGCAACCGATCCTTTATTCAGGTCATAGACAAAGAAGCGATTTCGACCACCGGGAAGACTCATGTCAATGAGAAAACAATACCTGGTAGAATATCCCTTTTGTTCGGCATAACTGGCGATTTCGCTGCCACGATTGTTTAACGACATTGTTTTGCCGGTTGCTTCTTTTGTATTTTTTTTTGGTGCGGCCGTATTAGATGTTTTCTTGATGCTCGTTTTCGCAGGGGGAGCTGGTTCACGGGATTTGTTTTTGTCGCTGGCCGTGCAGGAAATAATGAGTAAAATCAAGACCGCTGACGCAGGAAAAAAACCTTTTGGTTTCATTAGGATACGTTTTTGCCAAAATAATAAAACACCGGCGAGTCAGGTAATAAAAGCGGTATACCCGGGGAAATCGGAAAGGTATTATAGGGATGCTACGAGAAATTCTACCCTGCCTGTCGTCGAAGTGAGAAAAAATTATAATATCAAATGGCTTGTTTTTTCCGCCTCCCAGTTGAAGATGAAATAAGAATTGAAGCGGTCATCTAACTCATAATTTTCCGGAGCACAAACAATCATTTTTTATCCAATAATACGCTAATGCAATAATTTCACCCGATGAAAAATATATCTGCGTTCTTTATTCTTATTGTTTCCCTGTCAACGGCGTATGCGCAGGAACAAAAACCCGAATTATTAAAGCAACCGGCCGATTGGGAATTTGAACGATTTAGTTTACCACCAGGATTTGCACCCGGTATTACTTATTCGGGAGCTGAAGAACTTCGCTTTGCACCGGGTATGTTCCACAAAGATTCTGCAAACTATTTTACCTATGTTTTCGTTGCTCAGCTGGATAACGTTTCCGCGATTTCACAAACCGATATCCGGGATTATCTTTTGAAATATTACAAAGGCTTGTGCAGCGTTACCGCAAAAGATCGCAAACTGGCAATAGATACCACCCAAATAACTGCTACAGTAGAAAAACTACAAAACACATCTGCTAAGGAAACTATTTACAATGCATCGGCGAATATATTTGGAGTTTTTGCTGATGGCGCTCCAGTAACACTAAAACTGGAAGTAAAAGTCTTAACGGATGCTAATCGTAAAAAGATTTATCTTTTAATTATTGCTTCTCCCCGGGAAAAAACGGATGCGGTATGGACAACGCTTTACCGGATTCAAAAGGAGTTTGGGGTATCGGAATAAAACCGTCCTGCTAAATTATCATGCATGAAACCAAAAATTGGGATCTCAGCTTTCACAATATTACTTTTTCTTCTGCCCGGTTTTTTGCCGCCGAAAAAGTCGATTCCCGATTTAGGCATTGTGGCTCCATTAGAACAGGATAGCCTTATTTATGCTGCAGGCTTTCGCATGCTGGGCGAGTCTGTAGGAAGAATTCTTTCTCCATCTTTAACGGAGAAACAGTTTCAGCAAAATCTTGCCCGCATACAAAAAGCGAAATGCAAAGTAGTTCTGTGCAATATATTTTTTCCCGGCAGCATAAAAATCGCAGGACCAGCCGTCGACGAGAACCGGGTGTTAGGTTATGCACATACGGTTTTCTTAAGAGCAAAAGAAGCCGGAATACATCTTATAGTCTTAGGAAGCGGCGGCGCACGAAGGATTCCCGATGGTTATGATGCTATAAAAGCAAAGGATGATTTTGTCCAGCTATGCCGCAAGCTTGCGATACTTGCAGCCAAATATGGAATTTCAATTGCCCTCGAAAGCCTGCAGTCTGCTGAAACAAATTTTTTAACTACCCTAAAATCAGCGGCAGAAGTTGTAAGGATGGTTGATCAGGCAAATTTTAAATTAAATGCGGATATCTTTCATATGATGAGGGAAGGCGAATCGCCCCAGAGTATTGTAGACGCAGCGGACGTATTGGTGTATTGCGAAATAGCGGAACAGCAAATGCGGTCATTGCCCGGAGTACAGGGTGATGATTTTAAGCCCTGGTTAAGAGCTCTGCGAAAGACAAAATATAAGGGCCATATTTTTATCGAAGGCAATACCAGTGACCCTGGTAATGATATGCCGCTATCCTTCAAATATCTTACACGCCAGTTGGAAGAAGTTTATGCGGAATAAAAAAAGATCGGCTAGTTCTTATGGTTTCTCTGCATATTAACAACTCATTTCTATCAATGCAAATGTTACATAGTGCTACCTGATGGCAGTGATAACAGCAACTCAGGACAATTTTATTATCTTTAAATATGGTCGCAATTTGTTTTTATACTTTCGATAGTTACATTGAATTAAAAGAAGGAGCAGAAGATAAAGACGCTTTATGTGATACTTATTCAGATTGGCTTGTAGAATTTACAAAAGCTGTTAAGACATTAAAGGAAAAAGGATTGGATGTTGTGCCTGTAAATGTTAATATCGACGAACTTAAGAAATGGTGTAAAAGGAATAAATTAAAAAATACAAGCTCCGCCCGATCAAAATTTGCCCTGGAACTTGGCAGATCTCGATCTTAGACAATTTCTCACACAAATATATTTTACCATGTTAAGCCTTCTAATTGCCTTTGCTATCTTTCTCTTTTTCGGGTTTGCTGATCATGTCCCGCCAGATCGCTTCCTATATGTAGCGGAAGACCAGGGTTGGGTTTACATTTATGATATTAATAATGATCACAGGCTGGTAAGAAAATTTGAAGTGCCTGGAACAGGAGAGTTTAAAGGTATTTGTGCGGATCCCCTTCGTGGTAAGCTTTACCTGAGTTCTTATGTAAACGATCAACTGGTATGTGTTGATCTGAAAACAGAAAAGGTCGACTGGACATTATATATCCCCGGATATCCGGACAGTCCTGCTATAACACCTGATGGCAAATATATCTATATGCCAAAACGATATAGCAGGTTTTGGGATATAATAGATACAGATTTGCGGAAGATAGTAGCATCTGTTGAAGTGCCCTATGGCAACCCTCACAATACCTGGTGCAGTAAAGATGGCCAAAAAATGTACCTGGCTGCACTGGGTAATGAAAACCTCTATGTGGCAGATACCCGTACACATAAGGTCATTTCCACCGTTGGGCCTTTTGAACCTAACCCCGATGATCCCTGGAGCTGGACACAGAAAAAACACAATGGCCCAAAGGGTATCCGGCCATTTGTCGTTTCGGATGATGACAGCTACGCTTATGTTAATCTTGATGGTGTATTGGGTTATGAGATTGGAGATATAAAAACAGGCAAAAAAATTGCACGGGTGGATGTAAAGGGCTTTGAAAAACTCCGCGGCAACCATCTCACTACAAGCCATGGCGTGAACATCACACCGGATCAAAAAGAAATTTGGGTGAGCAACGATGCGGGTCCTTATATACATGTATTTGATTGCTCTGCTGCACCTCACCGTCAAATTGCAGATATCAAACTAAATCATCGAAACGGATGGATTACATTCGGTATAGATGGCCGCTATGCCTATCCGTCATCCGGTGACGTAATTGACACCAAATCCAAAAAGATTGTTGCCACTCTGATAGAAAGTGAAAAGCTATTGGAAATTCAGTTTGAAGGTGGCAAATCCGTGAGAGCAGGGACAAGGTAAGCGGTTTTTTTGGTGAGGTGAGGTGTCGGCCAGCAGCATTTAAGAATAAAATCTTCTACCGACCGGCCTGGCAACAGGCACGCGACAAGTAGGCTTGTCGTAATATGGAGACATAATATTCATGACAAGCGGGGAACAACACTTTAATTTCTAGAAACCTTCGCAAATAAATATTGGGGCGTTATTTCAGGGCCTGGCCCATCTTTATCAGCGTACCGGTGCACCAGGTTAATGATATCATCTTTCGCTTTTTGAGTAGGTTTAGAAGGATTATTAGGATCCCGCCACTGACTTATCAGCGTTTCGCCAAAAACTCCGCCAAAACTGGTGTTGAGATCGAATGAACCATTTACTCTTCTGCCATCATTGAACGACACGGTAACTTGATTGTCCCTGACAGGATTGTAAGAGATCGCGTCATTTCCAAGATTCGTATATTCCCGGCTTTGGTCAGTTAATATTGTATCCGTGTCAAAGATCAAAATGGCATTGGATGCAGCATAGGCAACAGCATTAAACTCAACCTGGTATCTTGAATTGTTGGCTGTAATGAAAAACCTTCCTGTACCGGGTGTTGTGATATCAACCGGTGTTAAGTCAATTTCTGTTATCACACCAATGATGACATCCGGAATTGGATCAGGTGTTGGTTGTCCCTGCTCGTCTTTGGAACAGGAAGTAAAAAAAGTACCTATCAAAAGAAAAGGCATAAAAAACCGGTGCATATAACCAGATTTTATTTTAATGCAATTTACATTTTATCTGTTCTTTTAAGAATCGGCAAGACTTCCCGAAAATTGTCCTGGCTGGTACAGCAATGCAGTTCTGATAAAAATCCTTAAATAACACCGTCGAAATTTCCCGGTATACAACCGGGCAAGCGACTTGTTTACCTCTTTATAAACAAAAGTGAGCTCCTGCAATTCGCCCCCTGCCATGCGTAAAACGATATAAAGTTTTTTAATATCCTGGCAGTTTCTTTAAGCGTGCGGAAAGCAGGAAATACTAACTTTAAAAAAAATGTTATCTAATAAATACAATTGCATGACGTGGAGTCTTTTCACAATTCTTATACTTCTTACATCGCGGCATTTATTTGCTCAATCGGGCACTAATTTTCCATGACCCCGTGGCAAGGAAGCGGTAATTAGCCTGAGCTTTGATGATGGACGTTACAGCCAGGTTGAAGTCGGAACATCACTACTTGAACCGTGAAAAGTTTCGCCTGTTCAGGTGTTAGGTAATAAAATATGCCGTGACCGGTGGAGTTACTTCGACAAACTCAGGTCAGCCAACACGCGTAAAAAACCTGATGGATTAAAGACAATCATCCTGATCTGTGTTGTTGTGTAAAATAAATAGAGGTATTGTCATTAATTAACCTATCTTTGCTCAGTGATTTTTAGTTCCTCGGACGCTTAGTATTAGCCGCTCAAATTTTTACTCTTCCTTTTAGTAATAGTTTCTTCTTCTTTACGCTTTGTATCTGGCTTTAGTCACAGGTATTTTATTATTTTATTTTAAACTATTGATTTATGAACATGTATGTTTCAAACTTAAGCTTTCATACCAATGAAGAAGCTTTAAGAACTTTATTTTCTGAATTTGGTAATGTAAGTTCTGCTAAAGTGATCACAGACAGGGAAACTGGCAAGAGCCGCGGATTTGGGTTTGTAGAAATGGATGTGGTAGCCGAAGCACAGACAGCGATGAAAAGCCTGAACAGCAAGGAAATTGAAGGCAGAACCCTGTCAGTTACCGTAGCAAAAGAAAAGACAGCCCGCTCTGACAACAAAAGATGGTAAGAGAACAGCTTTGTTAAAAAAAATAACTCATTGCCCAAGATCTGCGAAGCCTGAAAGCTTCGTAGATTTTTTTTTAGGTGTTTCAACTGATTTTATTATCAAATAAGTAATCACATGTTATTTCTAAAAGAAGACCTGCTGAACAATCACTATACCTGGAGGACAGAAAATAAAAAGGAAATGTTTGCCGGTTCCGCAAGCCGTCGTCGTTTTGATAGGTTTAATGGTGAACAGGTGGTTTTTATGATTAACCTGTGTGCAGAGTTTGTTACTGCATATACGCTTGCTGATGGGCGCAGACTGGAAAACATGATCCTTAATGAATTGCCCATGGAAACAAAAAGTGAGTTATCAGTTTTTAACTGGCTGGTATCATTTATTCGATAAACACAATGTTCAGCTTATGCATTTTGCTCCTATTATGCTTATGCTGGTTTTCACATTTACATCCTTCTCAGATATTCTTCCCTTCGTTTGGTTTCCCAAAGTGAAGCAAACTGCCTGCCGCCAAGAACGAGCCAGGGCGGTAGTGCAACCGTTGTCTAGCCCCCAGCGTGTGCAAAGAGATTATTGAAATACACAGCACAGCGAATAAAACATAATCTGCAAAAAGATCATCCGGAGCTATTACCACATTTTGAATCTGATCAGCGAATAAATAGTTAATGGGCCTCAACAACAGAAAGAGTGCTAAAAGTGCCGGATTTCTTTACATACTTAGGCGACGTTTGTTTGAATATACTCTTCAAGCTCTTCGGTAAACCGATTGTTTATCCGGCAGGATTCAAAAAGAGATTCTAGATGAGTAGTAACAAAGTGACGGGAGGTAAATAATTCTGTAAGAGCAGGATTGGCGCTCAGCCAGATGTTCTTTAATGAATGATCTTTCAAAAAAGATACAATGATATCTCCTTTATGTAATTCGGATAAGCCGGCAATCGCGTTGTTTATGTCTGCCAGTTCTTTCACTACTTTCGGATAATCATCCGGATGGAAGCTGTCTGTCTCTTTAATATTATAATTACTGTATTGAAACATATAAATAATTTAACGATCTACTAAAATTGCAGTAAAATACAAACTGTAATTAAAGGGGTTAAAGCGCTGTTGTGCGGAAAGAAAAGCCACCGATATGAATGGTGGCTTTTGCGCAAAGAATTTAATGGATTGCAGAATTCATTTACTTAATTACCGCATCCACTGAATGAACAACACCATTGGAGGCCTCATTATCCCGTCCCTGCACCGTAGCTCCATTAATGGTAACCTTCCCGTTACTTACTCTAACGTTAAGTTCTCTGCCATTTATGGTTTTCAATTTCTGACCATCCTTGAAGTCTTTAAAATTTGTTTTTCCTTTTACAACATGATAGTTGAGGATGTCGGTCAGTTTTACTTTATTTTCAGGTTTTAGCAATTCGGTGATTTCCCCCGAAGCTAATTTTCCAAAAGCAAGGTCCGTAGGAGCAAAAACAGTGAAGGGCCCTGTCTTACTCAGTTCAGTTTCCAGTTCTGTTGCCTTTACACTTTTCAACATAGTGACGAGATTTTTGTCGGCCACAACAACTTCTACAATGTTTGACATATTTTTGAATTTATCTGCAGATAGAATAATCCGCATTGGTGTAAGGTAACCTATTAAACCAACTAACTAGGGTTTAATTTGGCAAAAGAACAAATTACTGTTGATTGTTGATAAGTTTAACAGTTTGCGTCCTTGCAGTTGTTCGGGGAAAAAATCCGCGGCGTAAAATTTATCACTAGTTTGATTGAAAAAATCGTCCTGGAATACGGTAAATTTCCGTTAGATTATCGTCGCACTTGTACCTTTGAAACCATATGGAGCAGCATTTAAGTCGTTCTTTGCTACTAAACCTGCCGGCCAGGACACTGGATCTGGTTTCTTTCTAAGCTATTATATTATTACGGGTCATGGCGCTGAGATAAAAGTAGAAAGGCAGGAAATACTGACTTTATTAAAATGTCACTATTATCTATTAAATATAAATTGCATGACGCGGATTCTTTGTATAATTCATATACTCCTTTTGTCTCTAAATTTGTTCGCACAATCAGGCGCTAAATTTTCATGGCCCCAGGGCAAAGAAGCAGCAATTAGCCTGAGCTTTGATGATGGCCGTTACAGCCAGGTTGAAGTCGGAACATCACTACTTGACAGCTTTAATACAAAAGCAACTTTCTATGTTGTCCCTTCAGCGGTCGTAGAACGACTTGAAGGCTGGAAAAAAGCTGTTGCGAGCGGGCATGAAATAGGAAATCATTCGTTGCATCACCCCTGTTCCGGGAATTTTATTTGGGCAAGAAATCATGCTTTGGAAAACCATACGCTCGACAGCATGCAAACAGAACTGGCAACGGCAAATGATCTTATTCAAAAGTTATTGGGCGTAAAACCCATGGTTCTTGCTAATCCGTGCGGGCAAAAATTTGTGGGTCGCGGTATCAATACTGAAAGTTATGTACCGCTGGTACCGCAGATGTTTATTACAGGTCGCGGTTTCCTGGAAGAAACTCCTAATGATCCAGTATTCACTGACTTCGCCCAGATAACCGGGATCGAGATGGACGGAAAAGACTTTGAACAAATCTTGCCATTGCTTGAAACGGCCCTAAAAAACCGCCAATGGATTGTATTGCATGAAATGGGGGAGGGCGGTGTGCAAACAACCCGGTTGACGATGTTGCGAAAACTTATTGCTTTCGCCCAGGACCCCGCTAACAAATTATGGATAGCACCCGTAGGAACGATAGCAACTTATATTAACCAGCACAGATAAGATATCTCATCGGGAACCTGTTAACAAAAAGCACCGTTTTTTGCCATAAAATTTTCGATTTCATACCCAATACCTTTATTAAAATTGATTTTATGAGAACCACGAACAGTTTCATGATTGTGGCTATTTTCCTTTTTATCCATTTTAGTACAGTTGGCCAGGATACATGGCCTTTGCGGGATTGGCCAATTGCGAAACCCCAATCCGTTTCAATGAATGCTGATTCGTTGCAGGCATTTGATGTTGATATT
>Ga0137431_1000602_pt1 | contig 12346 bp, 8 predicted proteins | sample EasRivERMZT800_2_FD_104646 | JGI IMG/M metagenome (GOLD analysis project Ga0137431, IMG submission 104646) | Soil microbial communities from meander-bound floodplain in the East River, Colorado, USA - East River MetaG ERMZT800_2 | ecosystem: Environmental > Terrestrial > Soil > Floodplain ... | reverse complement strand
GATCGGCGCCGACCGCCACCGAGCCGCCCACGGGGCTGCCCACGAAAGCGATCGTTAGCGCGTCGCCATCGGGGTCAAAATCGTTGGCCACCAGCTCCGCCGCCGGAACCGCCACTCGCGTGTTCACTTCGCCCGAAAGCGCGTCGTCCGTGGCCTCCGGAGCCTGATTCCCCGGCGGGGGCGGAGGCGGTGGAGGCGGACCGCCGCCGCCGTCGCCTTCGAGCACCAGCGACCAGGCTTCGATGCTGCCATACCCGTCGTCGAAGCCATACGTCCACGACCAGAAAAAGACTTCCACCGTCAGGACCCACGTGCCGTTGGCGTTCTCGCCGTCAAAGGCCGAAAGCAATCCCTCGGGCCGGAAAGAACCAAGGTAGGGCCCACTGCCAGACCCGATGGGCGCGCTCGCTTCGTCGTCGAAAATCGTATTCGAGAAATTAGCGTCCAGGTTGCTGAAGTCGTCCTGCTTCAGCATCACGACCGTGCCTTCGGGCGATTCCAGGTAGATCGTCAGATCGCCGACATACGGATACAGAATATCGAGCTGGAGATTCAGGTCCGAGATCGAAATGTCCTGATCAATCTCCAGGAACGAGCTGGTGGCGTAGAACTGCTCGAGTGGCGCGGGCACGTCCGTCGAGTGGAAGCCCACGATATCCGCGATCTCAAACGCCACGATAATGACATCGTCGGGGTCTTCGCCGCCCGTTCCGTCACGGTCTTGATCGAGCACGTTGCCAAACATGTCGCTGATCGCCGGAGCCACCACCAGCGAATAATTGCCCAGCGTGCTCTGCTCGGCAAAAGTAACGTCGAACTGGCGACTGTTCCCGGGCACAGGCTCGACGTTGAGCACCGCGATGGGTCCGTCGGGACCGCTGAACGACGTGATGTCGTCGATGGTAAACGTCGTGGGATCGATCGACTCGTTGAATCGCAGCCGCACCTCATCCACGTTGCCGCTCACCAGGCCGTCCGGATCAGACGAAATCAATCGCGGCCCGACCGTGTCGGCAGGTGCATTTCCCACCGCGGCCGCGGCATTCAACCGGCCGCCGGTAATCGTGAGGGCGGCGCCATCGATCAAATCGACAGTTCCCAGAACCTGGTCGATGGTGTCTTGGTACGACCATTGGGGATCGTTTTGATGCAGCGAGCGGACGAGGGCCATTACGCCCGCCACGTGCGGCGTCGCCATCGAAGTGCCGCTGATCGATTCATAATTCGTGCTATAGCCGCCATCCCGCATCGCCCCGGTCATGGTGGTGGGGAACGTGCTCAGAATGTTCACGCCAGGAGCGGCCAGATCGACCGAATTAACGCCGTAGTTCGAAAACCACGCGAGCTGATCCCTGTAATCGGTCGCGGCAACGGAAACCACGTTATCGACGTTGTAGCCCGCCGGATAAAACGGATCGAGGTCGTTATTCCACCCGTCGTTGCCGGCCGCAGCGACAAAAATATGCCCTTGGTTGGCGGCGTTTTGCAGCGCTGATTGGAAAGCGCTCGAAAAACCTAGCCCGCCCCAGCTGTTGTTCGAAATCTGGGCCCCGTTGGCCACCGCATAGTTCAAGGCCGCGATCGCGTCGCTTTCGTACCCGCCGCCGTTCGCATCGAGAAACTTCACGGCCATGATCTGCACGTGCCAGTTGACGCCGACTACCCCGATGCCGTTGTCGCCCACCGCCCCGATCGTACCGGCGACATGCGTCCCATGGAAATGGTCGTCCATCGGGTTGCCGTCGCGGTTCGCGAAATCGTAGCCATGAACGTCATCGACAAACCCGTTGTCGTCGTCGTCAATCTTGTTGCCGGCGATTTCGCCATCGTTCGTCCAGATGTTGGCCGCCAGGTCGGGATGGTTGTAATCGATCCCCGTATCGATCACGGCCACAATCGTCGATTCGCTCCCCGTCGTGACGTCCCAGGCTTCCGGTGCGTCGATATCCGCATCTGCCAGCTCACCCCCCGGCATCTGCCCAAAGTTGTTCAGGCCATACAGCGCCCCATACTGCGGATCGTTCGGCTCCAGCTGCAGCGACACACGATGGTCCGGCTGGGCAAACAGCACATTGGGATCATTCCGATACGCTAAGAGCGTCGCCGCCCAATCGGCCGCCGGATCGAGATCGACCCTCCGAATTCCGGGCGCGATCGACCACTCCTCGTTGATCTTTTCGGTCGATAGATGAGCCGCGAGCGATCCGGGAAAGCTGGCCCCGTCGCGGAACTGAACGATCAGCGACGAAGCGCGGTACTTCGCGGCGTCGAAAGCCGCTTCGGGCAGAGCCGCCATCGAAGCCAGCAGGCGGCGATCCTCCAGCGGCTCGACCTGCAATCGGCGATGATTTTTCGCCCGACTTGCCGCGTTGCGCGACCTCGCCACTTTCGGCAAAAAACCCGAGCTCCGCCTCATGAATGCCTCTCCTAAAGCAATTCGGCCACGAATCATTTCGTGGCGTCCCCGCTTTAAGCAAATGCCGTTCCACGGCTGCTTGACCCAAGCTGTTCCAGGCCCAGGCCAGCAAACGAAGAGAGTATCGCTTTTGGTTCTAAGCCCGCACCAGCCAAATGTCAATGTAAATCGCGAAAAAGAGGCCACAACGGTAGGTCGCCGAGGCCCTTCGGCGACCAGCGGAGGCATTGAGTCCTCCATTACTGCTTCGGTTATGCAGCATTCTGATACGTGGTCCATTTCGATACGTTGTCCTGCTTCGCTACATCATTGCGTTTTGCACCAGGGCGAAAAACGCCACAGTTCTCCAGCTGTACTTTCGGGGGGCGCTAAGTTCATCCAAACGTCCTGCCAGCCCTTAACCCGAAGTCGAGCAGCGCGGCGACAAATTCCCAAACATCCCAACGGGATGTCAGCCCTTAGCCGGGGGTCGAGGAGCGCAGCGACGACCACCCCCGTTCAAGAATCAAATTGGAAACGGAGCACCCCGAAGGGGTGCCAGAAGCGGCAACGGTGGAGTCCGTCGAAAAAACACCCCTGGCGCGATTGCTCGGGCCAGGGGTGTGAAACAATCTCGGAATATCTCAGCGGAGCATGCCATGGACTCAGCTCTTACCGTTTAGCGGCTTGAGCGCGCAATTGGTAGATTTCAAGGCGCTGCAGGTGATCATTCACATGCATTGCGCAGATTTCGTAGGCGGAAGATCGCTTCGCCACGAATTCTGGCTTGCCTTGATTATTTCGATGCTCTGCAACACACGTTGCCACGAGTCGGGGCGCCACGGCCTCAAGGAGAGTGTCAACGGGTATCTTCCACTCGAACATTCCTTTATTGGAATCCCAATTCACATTGGCACGAAAGGCTGCAAGCATCGGATACAACCAAGCACGCGGCGGATCACCGTTCATGGCCCTGCCGAGAAAATGCAATGGCGTATTTCTGTTCTCCGGGCTCCGCACGCGCCGATCACCAGATTTTGCCAGGCCAATTCTGAAGCTCACGACAGTAGCCTCGTCACACGCCGCCAGGGTGACTTCTCGGATCTTGTCAGAAAGGACAAGAATCTCGGGCATCATTCCCATGAGGAGTTTGATTGCACGAGGATTCTTTTCGACATCTTCGTCGAACTGCTTCATTGCGTTGTAACGGCGGCCGTAAAGATTATGGGGATGTTGACCGAGTGGATATCGGTCCAAGTTGAACATCTCCAAATAAGCGAGAACCTCCGCAATATCGACATCTCCATCATCACCCTCGAAATAGGCAATCTGGTTCTCACCTTTGCGCCCCTTCATTGCGTCTTTGATCGCGTCGAATTGGTTGTCAAGGTTTCGCAGCGAAGTGTCCTTCACCTGCTTTGAGCGATTGAGACCTTGCGCGATTTCGACAACCGCCTCGGGGTCTAACCCTCGCATAACGTGCAATCGCACGTTCGCTCGGCCCATATTCGCCATCTGCTCTTCGCTCGCGCGGTTGGCAGCGTCGAGAATTGTTGCGAATGTATGCCCTCCGTTGACCAGTCCATGGCGCACTCGGTCTGTCAATCGCACGCGAATTCGGCTTTCGCCACCTTTTGCGTTGTAGCTTTCAGCTGATTCAACGAGCAGGTAAAGACCCGCATTCATAACGGCCATCATTTCTGGATCTTCCCACAGCGTCTTACGAATTGCTGCGGGAACCGGTCCTGAAACAATTCCCGTGGCCGACGTGTTGGGGACTCGGGGGTTTACCTCCATCCAGTCCTTAAGCTCGGGTGGAAGCTCAAGAACAGGAACGTATCCGGTTCCCATTTGAGCCTTTGAGTGGCCGGGAATCGGCACCGCCATATACTTGCAGGGAAGGTCCAGCGTAAGAGACGCGGCCGGTGACGCGCCAACGGGCGCACGAGAAACCAATGTACGAGACATGTCGTACTCCTTTTAGGCGAAGAGCCAAGCGGCCCGCCGCCGTTGTTAATGCCCGCGTCTGCCCCATCGCGAATTGCGTTGGTAAATGCCGACTCAGGCGAAAAGCAGTGTAACCGCATGCTTGCACAATACGAGCATGGGTGCCTGATCACCGCGGGGAATTCGCTGGACGCTTCTCTCGTCTCCAAACCAACACTACGCCCAAAACTAATGTGCCTATATTGACATAATTGTACTATTGTATACAATTACCCAGCCGACGCTCCAGACCCATCACGGGTCTGCTGCCCGGCTTCGCTCTTTGAAAATCTGGTTGTCTCTCAAAAAGTCCGTTCGGCTGGCAATGGCCGTGGCGCTCATGTTCCGCTCAACTTGAGCGCCAGCCCCCGGGAAGCCTCGGCCACAAACCGCCTCCTGCCAATAACTTACGCCAATCCAGCCGGTCGCTCAGCCGAAAAAAGTTTCGAACTTGAGCGCTCATTGCCCCGCCTCGATAACTCGAAATTCCACCACGTCCCAGGTCACCGCAATCGCATCGCCCCCTTTGCGCGACCCATTGTCGATCCGCCGGTAGCGGGCAGGATACGAATACTGAGTGTCGAACTCGGCCCGCAAAATCAGCGGCATCTGGGCACCCTTTGCCGCCGCCCGCTCGAGTACTTCGATATCCCGACTAATCGTGGCAAACATGCCAATGACGCTCCACGTGCCAAACGTCCGTCGTGACGTCAGCGACTGGCCATTTCGCCAGGCGGCGATCGGCTCGCCGTCGCGAACTTCGGCCCGATACACGGCCGCCTGCGGACCGGTGACGCGAACTTCAATGTCGTAATTCCTGGGAGCCGCGGCCTTCCACCGCTCGTGAGCCGCTTCGAACAGCTCCGGAGTCAGCGTGGGCGTCGGATCGTAATTGGCTTGCCGCAAAATAAACAGCGCAACAATCCCGCCGATCGCCAATCCCAGAAACATGAATGCGACAAATCGACGGAGGATTGCCGCCGCCCGCCGCGGCCGTTTGGCCGGCTCCAAACCCCCGGCAGACGACTCATCGGCATTGTCAGCGCGGTCAAACATCAGCAGCGGGGACTCGCAAAGCTTCCAAGGCTCACGTACAACCTTCCAGTATAGGCGGCCGCATTGATCTTGGAACTTGGAACCTGAAACTAGTAACACTGCTTTATCCACCATGTCGAATATCGCTACTGCTTCTGCCTCCTTCGCCAACCGCGCCCGCACCAAAATCGTCGCCACCGTCGGCCCGGCTTGCGGCAGCGCCGAAAAGATCGCCGAGCTGATTCAAGCCGGCGCCAGCGTGTTTCGCATCAACACGGCCCACGGCACTCAGGAAGAGCGCGAGCAAAAACTGGCCGACATTCGGGCCGCCTCGAAGCAGGTTGGCCAGCCGGTGGGTGTGCTGGTCGATCTGGCCGGTCCAAAAATTCGCCTCGGCGAGCTGCACACCGACCCCACGACGTGTGATGTGGGCGAGCATTTCCGCTTCGTGCCAGGCAGCAAGTCCAGCGCGGCCGACGAGCTGACCTCGACCTATCCGACCCTCGTCGGCGAGCTCTCCGTCGGCGACAACGTGATGCTCGCCGACGGCACGGTGAGCATGCAGGTGGTCGCCAAGGAGCACGGCCAGATTCGCTGCAAAGTGACCGGCGCCGGCATCATTCGCAGCCGTCAGGGGATCAACCTGCCCGGCGCGAAGCTCAGCGTCGCCTCGCTCACCGAAGCCGACATGACCAACGCCATCTGGGCCGCGAAAAACGAAATTGATTTCGTCAGCCTCAGCTTCGTCCGCAAAGCCGTCGATGTGCTGCTCCTCAAGGAGCTGCTCAAATCGCAAGGCTCCGCGGCAATGACCATCGCCAAAATCGAAAAACCCGAAGCGGTGCAGCAGCTGACGGAGATCGTCGCCGCGGCCGAAGGCGTCATGGTCGCCCGCGGCGACCTGGGCGTCGAAATGGACGTAGCCGAAATCGCCGTTGTGCAAAAGCGGATCGTTCAGGAATGCCAGCGGCAGGGCAAGCCGGTCATCGTCGCCACGCAAATGCTCGACAGCATGCACCACAACCGCCGCCCGACGCGGGCCGAAGCCACCGACGTGGCCAACGCGATTCTCGACGGCGCCGACGCCTGCATGCTCTCCGGCGAAACGGCCATTGGCGAGTTTCCGCGCGAATCGGTCGAAACGATGAACCGCATCATGCTGGCCACGGAGCCGCTCCTCAAGGACCGTCCGCTACCCGTCGCTGTCCAGGGCACCGATGTCCAGCCAATTACCGCCGCAGCCGTGAGCGGCAGCGCCATCATCGCCGATCAGCTGGCGGCCAAACTGGTCGTCGTGGCCACGCGCGGCGGCGGCACCTGTCGGCTGCGGAGCAAGCAACGCGACTTCATTCCCACCATCGGCCTCTCCGATTCACCGACGGTCCTGCGAAAGCTGGCTCTCTTTTGGGGCGTCACACCCATCGCCGACGCGCCCATTCACGACGGCCCCGCCCTCCGCTCCTTCATCGACAAATGGGGTCGCGACCGCGGCATCCTCACTCTCGGCGACCGCGTCGTCTTTATCACCGGAACCGACTTCTACCCCATGGCCCAAAACATCGTCGTCATTCACGAGGTGGAGTAATCACCGCAACGATCAGATCATATTCATCTTATGCCGTGCCCGACGCTTGGCCCGGCTGCACTCTTCGCAGACACCGGTGATGATCAGCCGATGGCCCGCGACGCGAAAGTGATGCTCGCGGCCTAGCTCGTCGCGAAGCTGCTGAAGCTTTTCATTCTCGAACTCAAATAGCTTGTTGCACTCGGTGCAGTGAAAGTGGTCGTGCTGTGGATAACCATAGTCGTGCTCATAGACCGCCCGGCCGTTGAGCACGAATTTGCGTAACAAGCCCGCATCGACGAACTCGCCCAGCGTGCGATAAACCGTCGGCCGGCTGACATGCCCCGGCTGGCCGCTACTGGGAAGCTGCTCCATGAGCTGGTCGGCATCGAAATGCTCGTGGTGCGAAAACACATGATCGACCAGCGCCAGCCGCTGCTGCGTCACCCGCATGCTCTTGCTTTGCAGGTATTCGACGAAGCGATCGCGCGGCGAAAGGGCGACGGGAACATTTCCAAGCGACGATTCTTCAGCCATAGCCGAGCCACCCAAGACAAGCTTGTTGAGACAAGAGACGCGCCAGCCATCCAAAACCACAAGAGATTCTACGAAATTCGGCGCGCCGCCAGTATCAATAAGATTGTACCTCGCCCCGGCAAAGTGACAAGGCGCGAGTGCCCTTACTTGGCCGCCGCAGGAGCGCCCCTGCCGACGATCAGCGCCTGGCGCGAGCCGATGCGGCCTTGTCCGAGAGCATCGATGAGCACGCGATACTCAGAATCGACCGGCGGCATGACGAAGCGAATCGTCGCCAGCCCGTTTGCGTCGGTCATGAGCTGCGGATTGAAATACAGCGACGGCGGCGCAGCAGCCGCGTCCGACTTTTTGTCCTCGAGGTCTTCGCGCGCTTCCTTAGCCCCGGCTTCACCTGCCGCGCGCGCGCGCGCTTGGGCCGTGGGCGCGAGTTCGGCCCCACCAGCCGCAAGGCGACCCGCGCTAGATGCGCCGAAAGCGCCGGGCGCCCCGCCCGCCGAGGCGGCGGCCGGTTCTGCTTTCTTTTCGGCGTTGGAACGACTCAGGGAGCTCAATGCTTCTCCGCCGCGACCCGTCGCATTCGATTCCGGCGGTATGCCCTCGTTCAGCACGGCTGCTCGGCCGGCTCGCTGCTCATTGGCCCGCAATAGACCGAGCGACGAATCCGCAGGCGCTGCTGCCGGCGGCGCAGCAGGTATTGCCGCCAAGGCTGGCCCGCTCGCTGACGCCGCTTCAGCTGGCGCAGCCGTCGGCCCAGCAGGCTCGCCCCCCAAGGGTGTGTTTGACTTCGACTCGTCTGCCAACTCCATGGCGGCATCGTCAGCACGGCTGGCTGGCGCTGCCGCAGTTGCCGCTGGGGCTGGTGCTATCGCAATTGACTGCAGATTGGACTTCGGCAACCAACCGACCCAAACCAGCCCCACAAACAAGCTGGCCACCGCGGCGATAAGCGCCGGCGTCATGGCCTTCATACTGGCCGACATGCGAAGTGCAGCCAGAATTCCCATTAGCACCAGCAGAGTGATGGCGCCAAAGATTGCCGCTCCGCCGACGATTTCCATCGTTCGCTGCCGTTGGGCGTGGGCCTGATCAACGGCCTCGCGAAACGCAGCTTGCACGGCTTCGCGATTGCTCGCCAGCTCGATCGGCGCAGCGCGCGCAAGCACATCCACAAACTTTTCTTCCTCCTGCAGCGACTCCTGCGCTGCTGGCTTCGCCACGGCAATCGCCGCAGCGTCCTCGTCCGCTTCCTGACGACGCGCAAAGCGATATGAACCAGCTTGCGCTTGTCCGGCGCCTGCAGCTAGTCCGGCGCCTGCCGCTTGCCCGGCACGTTGTCCCAGTTGCGCCCCATCTTTACCAAGGATTTCGAACCGGCTCGTACCGCTGTGAACCGCATCGGCCAACAGCACCGGCTGCTCGTTCGATTGCCGGACGACGCGCTCATTCCAGACTCTCACGCCCACTCGCGTATTCGCCGCTGGCTGGCCCCGCTCATCCGTCACGCGCAGCGCCAATTCGATCTCTTGGCCCGGAGCATATCGGTCCGCAACGTTAGGTAAATCGATTTGGAGCCGGCGCGCGGGCTCGCGATAAACCTGTTCGCGGTGTACTGGCGCTGATTCACCAAGGGAACGATCGAAAAGCTCAATTTCAATCAGGCCGTCGACCTCCGGCGCCAAAGGCAACGAGATCTGATCGCTCGACGACGCCTGCCCGGTTGTATTCTTGGATGCCGGGATTGATTCCGGCGTATTCGTGGTCGCAACCGTCACGCCGCGGCAAGTCACCGCCACGGCCAGCGACTTGCCGGCTAGTTCTGGCGGAATCGTGATGGTCACTGGCTCCGCCGCGGAAATGAGCCGCGCTTTATCCTTCGTCGGCGCCGCAGGTGATTGAGAGGGCTTATCAAGCTCGTCGGCAAGCATCCGGGTCGTGCCATTGGCCAGCCCAGGGAGCCTCCCGGCAACCGAAAGCGATGCCTCGAGGGATTCGGGAGTCGCACTAAAGGCCGCAAAGTTCCACACTGAAAACTGCGCCGCATGGTCAGTATCGACATTTGGCTCGCTGACCAGCACATACGACACCTGCGGCTCCGGTTCGACCGACAGCTCGACTGTATTCCGTCCCAAATCGAGTGCCTGGGCCTCTTCGCGAATACCGGCATCGTGATTGGCTTGCTTCATCGCCAAGCGAGCCCCGGTCGACCGTGTAGCAGCTAATTCCAGCCGCACTCCCGGCTCCAGTGCGTTACCTGGAATATCGACGGTCGCCTGGCCGTTTTCGCCAGTGCTCACCGACTTGCGAAACCGCTCTTGCCCCGTCCGATCGACCAGTCGCAACTCAACGGATGCCGCTGTTTCCTTGTCACTTTCACGATCGGACGAAACCCAGTAGGTGCGCACGGCAAGCTGATTCGTCAAACCCGCCTGAATCGGCTGCGCAGCGGTCACGTCGGCTGCCACGAAGTTTTGAGCCAGTTGTCGCTCGCTCGGCCGCGGCCAGAAGAGGCCGAACGCCAAGAGCGCCGCCAGCGCCGTCGCGCCGATGCCAGCGAGCCAGGCTCCGCCGCGATGCGAATCAGTGTTCGGCCTATTGCTGGAGCGGCCCCTCGGCGCCTTTTGTTTAGCTGTTTTGGACGCCGCGGGCGATGCGGCTGTGGCCGAGCTGAGCACAACCGACGAATCCTCGACGCGCGAAGCCCGGCTGACCAGATCAGCCTGCAGCTGAACCTCGGCATACAGCCGGGCGATATCGGGTTCGGATTTGATGCGCGCGATGAGGACTTGCGTCTCCTCTTCGGAGAGCAATCCATACACTAAGTCCCACATCGACTCGCGAAGTTGCTGGCTATCGTTCATCACATTCTTCAATCTTGTTTGAAATCCCTCCAGTTAGTTTGCCATGCCCCTGCTCACCAACGACCAACTCAGGTCTCGACCAGCACTTCCCGCAGTCGGGCCAGTGCCAGGCGCATTCGCGTCTTCACCGTGCCAGTCGGCACCTCGAGCATCTCGGCGATCTGCTCATAGGTCAGCTCGCCGTTCTGCCGCAGCAAGAACACCTCCTGCTCTTCGGGCCGCAGTTCTTTCAGCGCCTCGCGCAGGCGGCTCAGCCGCTCGTCGTGCTCCACGATTCGTTCGGGTCCGTCGTGACGGCTCGCGAGCATCGATTCATCCTCGGGAAGCCCCTGTCGTTTTCGTCGCCAGGCCGTTTCGCGGATATCGCGGCCGGCATTCAAGGCAACGCGAAAAATCCAGGCCTTCAAGTTCTCAATCTGGCCGACCTCGGCCTGATGCCGCCAACACTTGATGAACGCATCTTGCAGTGCATCGCGGGCATCTTCCAAGTTGCCAACCAGGTAATAGAGCGTACCAAGCAACTCCCCCTGGTGCCGGGCAAACGCCTCCTCCAGCAAGCTCTCGCCCGGCGCGCACGGTAATCCCGCCGGCTCACTGGCAGCCTTACGGGCGTGCTGGGTCACACTCATACCTTCTCGTGGTTAGACGGACCGTTCGGGGTGAAAGATTGGCATTTGGCAGTTGTTTTTAGCAGAAAACGAAGCAAAGTGGCCAGCGGAAACACTTTACAGAACGCGTTTTGCACCGTTCGCCTCCCACTCCGCATTCCGCACTCCGCGCTCCGCACTAATAATACGCCTATGTGGCCCGATATGGAAAAAACTCAGGATTTGTTGGCCGACGCCAAAGGGGGCAACGCCGACGCCGTGAACCGGCTGATGGAGCGGCACCGCGATAGCCTGCGGCGGATGGTGCAGCTCCGGCTGGACCAGAAAATCCAGCGGCGGGTTGATGTCAGCGATATCGTGCAGGATGTGCTGGTCGAGGCTAACCGCCGGCTGCAGGACTACCTGGCTCAGCCGGGAATGCCCTATCACCTGTGGCTGCGCCAAATTGCCCAGGACCGGATCATCGACGCTCACCGGCGTCACCGGGCCAGTGCCAAACGGTCGGTCGATCGCGAACGGCCGCTGGCCGTGCCTTCAGCCGACGATCACAGTACCCTGGAGCTCGCGGCGCAGCTGGCCGGCCACGAGCTGACGCCGGCCACTGCCGCCACCCAGCGCGAAATGGCCGAGCTGGTGAAAGGGGGTATCGCCAAGCTGCCCCACCAGGACTGTGAAATCATCATCATGCGCCACTACGAGCAGCTTTCGAATCAGGAAATCGCACAAGCTCTTGGCCTGACGGAGCCAGCGGCGAGCATGCGGTATCTCCGCGCCGTACGCAGGTTGAAAGAGCTGATGGTGAATCCGGATAGCGTTTTCGATGACTCGTAGAGCTTTCCGGCCTGATTCCCCGCATTAACCTCGCTCGTCCTTCGGGCTAGTATGGGGGCGTGACGACTTCGCCAACTAAACATGAGATCGCCGCTCACCACGAGGAGCGACTCGCGCAGGTCGTCGCAGCCTTGACCGACCGCGTCCAGCGGGGCGAGGCGGTGAATTTGGAAGCCGAGTGCCAGGAGCATCCGGAATTTGCCAGTGATCTGCGCGAGTTGTGGGGAGTGATTGTGCTGGCGCACGCGGCGGGGAGCAATTCGGTGTTGGTGCCGCCAACACTGCCGACACGGAACGAGTTTCCCAGCGATTCGTTTCAGCTGCCTGCCCGGTTTGGCGACTATGAGCTGCGGCAGGAACTTGGGCGCGGTGGCATGGGGGTCGTGTACCTGGCGTCGCAGGCAAGTCTGAACCGCGAAGTGGCAGTGAAGATGATCCTGCGGGGGCAGTTTGCCACGCAAATGGACCGCGAGCGGTTCGAAACCGAAGCTCAGTCGGCGGCGAAGCTCGACCACCCGGGCATCGTGCCGGT
>Ga0137431_1000599_pt1 | contig 12375 bp, 8 predicted proteins | sample EasRivERMZT800_2_FD_104646 | JGI IMG/M metagenome (GOLD analysis project Ga0137431, IMG submission 104646) | Soil microbial communities from meander-bound floodplain in the East River, Colorado, USA - East River MetaG ERMZT800_2 | ecosystem: Environmental > Terrestrial > Soil > Floodplain ... | reverse complement strand
GGGAGTACCGTTCGTAGGTACCTGCGTAAGCTGGATTGAGATCAATGGCGCGACGGAACTCCTGTTCGGCAGCCGTGAAATCAAAATCGTGTACGGTCAAAACCCTTCCGAATGCGGTGTGGGCTTCAGCCAGGTTTTCATCCAGTGATAAAGCTTTCCGGGCCGCATCACGGCCTTTGAGCATTTTTTCCTGGGATGGCGTTCCACCTATGGCAACGGTATACGAATCGGCAAGGCCGGCGTAGGCCAAAGCATAATTCGGATCGAGAGCAATGGCCTGTTGGTAATATTCAATGGATTTATCAACGTCTTTAGCCGTAAACCTGTTCCAATAATAACGACCTTTTAAATAAAGCTGGTACGCTTCGGAATTAGCCGTATAGCTCTTTGTCAGTTTCTGCTCATCCGTACCTGACAGTTTCGTTTTTAATTTTTGCACCACATCGCGGGTAATCTCGCTTTGAAGGGAAACAAGACCCGCAATCGGCTGATTGTAATCTTGCGACCACAAAACGGTTTCCTTCTTTGCGTCCACCAATTCGGTATACAAAGTCAGGTCACGCCCACGTTGTACAAGGCGTCCGGTTAGAATTGCCTGTACGTTTAGTTCTTTGCCGATGGTTTGCGCGTTCACCTGCTTGCCTTTGTAGCGAAAAACCGAGGAACGGGCCTTTACGTCCAAGTCGGGCAGTTGAGACAAATAGCTGATCAATGTCTCCGTCATACCATCTGATAAATATTCAATTTCAGCGTTGCCGCTTTCATTGACAAAAGGCATCACCGCGATGGAATTAATCTGCCTGGCATTTTGACTTGTGAGAACCCAATAGGTCAATCCTGCGGTTGCCAACAAAAAAATGATGAGGCCGATGAATAGGAGAGGTTTCGGTTTTTTACGAAACCCGGGAAGAGACCTACTCTTTACTGGTGGAGCTTCTTTGAAAGGATAAGGTTGGTTTAACCGAACGGCCTCATCTTTCGTCCTCACTTCATAAATGCGCACCGGCTCCTTTACGTTCTTTAGCATTTCTTCCCGTACGAACTGCGTCCTGATTTCTTTTTTATTGAAAACGTTTTTATACACCGCTTCCGAAATCCAAATACTCCCGACGGGTGCCAGTGCCTGTAGCCGTGAAGCGATGTTCACACCGTCACCGAATACATCGTTGTTTTCAAAAACAACATCGCCCAGGTGAATGCCTATGCGCAATCGCAAGCCGTCCGCCTTTTCACAGGCCTGGTTGATGGCACAAGCACAGCTGACCGCATCCATTACGGAAAGGAAACTGGCCAGTACGCCATCGCCGACCTCTTTTATCCATTTGCCACCGTACTGTTCAACCAACGGTTTTTGTATATCCCGGTTTTTCTCCAGGAGTCGCATGGCCTTTTCTTCGTCTTCGTACATCAAAGCCGTGTAGCCAACGATGTCAGTGAACATAATAGCGGCCAGTTGTCGGATAGAAGCCATAACAGGTAATTGCGGTAGAAAGTTAATTGATTTAAGCATGCTGTAAACAAACTGGTTCTTTCTGAAAAAACTTTTGCAACACTGTCCAATTCCTTAAATCTCGCTTGTTATAGGTGTATAATTAACTAAATTTCTGTCTGCCCTACTGCTTCCAGGCAGCCAAAGGCAGACTATAACAACAAAACTTAAAAAAAATGGAAGAGTTTGCATTAATCATGAGACACCAGGATGGCACAGCAGTGGCTTCGCCTGAGCAACTGGAAACCTGGATGAAACAAACAATGGATTGGATTGGAGGCATTGCTGCAAAAAACAAATTTGTGAGCGGTACCGGATTACCGTTTGATGAAGCTCGGGTAGTAAAAACAACCAATTCAAAAAAGGTTGTAACCAACGGTCCCTTTGGCGAAATAAAAGAGACGATCGGGGGATTCATTATTGTAAAGGCAGATTCTGTGGACGAAGCGGTGGAATTTGCCAAAGGCTGCCCGGTTTTACAGGGAGAAGGCAATAGCATGGAAGTGCGAAAAATTGCGAAGGGAGATGGAGTTCACTAAATGAATCGTTTCAAATTTTAAGAGTTTGCCGGCCTTCAAAGCAAGTACAAATCAACAGAAGGCCGGCACCCTTCGTTTTCGCCTTCGTATTTTTGCACAGGTTTTTTAATTATGTATAATGGAGAACTGATACCTCACTTATTCAGGACAGAATACCGGAAAATTGTTTCTGTTCTCTGCAGGCATATTGGATTTGACCAGATGGAAGTTGCCGAAGACATTGCCAGCGAAACCTTTTTGACCGCAGCACAATCCTGGGGGCTTAGCGGTGCACCGCAAAATCCAACGGCCTGGCTTCACTATGTGGCGCAAAACAAAGCCAGAACTTTTCTAAAGCGTAATTCACTTTTTGAAAACAAGATTGCTCCCAAAATAAAAAAGACTATCTCCGATTTTACCGACATTGAAATAGACCTGTCTCCACAAAACATCAACGACAGCCAGCTGCAGATGATGTTTGCCATTTGTCACTCCTGCATTCCCCCTGAAGCTCAAATTGGGTTATCACTCCGCATTCTTTGCGGATTTGGTATTGACGAAATTGCAGACGCATTTCTTACCAGCAAAGAAACCATCAACAAAAGATTGTTCCGGGCAAAAGAAAAACTTCGGGAAGAAAAGATCGCCATCGAATTACCCGGCCCATCGGTCATTGATGAACGGTTGTCAACTGTACTGACTACTCTTTACCTATTATTTAGCGAAGGCTATTATTCGGTGAGTCAAAATAAAACTGTCCGGAAAGAGCTTTGTTTTGAAGCAATGCGCCTATGTTATATGCTTGTCGAAAATAAAATCACCAATAAGCCCCCGGTCAATGCACTGCTTTCCCTCATGTGTTTTCATGCATCACGGCTTGACGCACGCATGGATAAAAACGGGGAACTTGTTTTGTATGAGGAGCAGGACACTAATCTCTGGAACGCTGACCTCATCAGCAAGGGAGGTTATTTTTTAAATTGCGCGGCAAGCGGAAATGAAATTTCAAAATATCATATTGAAGCAAGCATAGCGTATTGGCATACGCAAAAAAAAGATACGAAAGAAAAGTGGGAAACTGTTTTACAGCTTTATAACCGGCTGCTGCAAATTGAATACTCACCTATAGCAGCGCTTAACAGAACTTTTGTGCTTTCAAAGACAAGCGGGAAACAGCAGGCGATTATTGAAGCTGAAATGCTGGGACTCGAGAATAACCAGTTTTATTTTGCCCTGCTTGGTGAACTTTACACAGGAATTGACAACGAAAAAGCCAAACAAAATTTTCAAGAAGCCTTTTTATTGGCAAAAACACAAACTGACAAGCAGGCTCTTCAAAAGAAAATTGACAAACTTTGACAAACACCTTCTTAATTCATCGGATAGAAATTAAAAATGATCCATAATGAACATAGCTATGCAGAATCCGAACTAGCTTATAAGGAATTTTTAAAGCCGTCGTTGATTCAGGCCATAAACTGTTTGCAAATTCAGGCAGGCTATAAAATACTTGATGCAGGCTGTGGTCCTGGGGCTGTATTCCAATACTTTGCTGACAAACTGGGATCAGCCGGGAAAATAATCGGTATTGATGCATCCGACACTCATTTATACAAGGCAGCGCAAATTATTTCTCAATATGGAATTAATAAGCTGGTTACTCTTAAAAAAGCTGATCTTCTTAAGGAACTTCCATTTGACAATAATTCATTCGATTTAATTTGGCTTTCTGACGTTTTATTTCCTGATGATTTTGGTTTTGAGATTAACAACACCATTAAAAAGCTTCTTGCAAAATTAAAACCTGGCGGAAAAATCGCAATTTTTTATGGTAACTGGCTAAGGCTGTCGCTGCTTCCCGGGCACACCACACTTGAGCACAGTATTTCAATTGTCAATGAAAAAAGAAAATCTGTATTTTTTAAATGGTTACCTGAAACACATCCGGAGAATGCACTGGAATGGCTTAGGAATTCAGGTGTTCCAAATTGCCGGATTAACTATAATACCTCTTGTTATCAGGCACCCCTTGAAGAAAATATCAGAACGTATATTCATTGGCACCTAACTAACATTTACCGTAAAGCTGTTGAATTTAAACGCAATGATTTTCAAATGCCGGAGGACTTAATTAAAGAATTTGAAAAGATTACCGATATTGACTCTGGCGATTATATTCTAAATAAGCAAAACTATCATTGTGCCATACATGGGCAACTTACAATTGGTCAAAAGAAATAAGCCGCAATCGGATAGCGCAGGGAGGTTTACCCTGAGACTAATCCTACCTGATATTCTTCCGTAATACGGCTTTTCCGTTATATGTTTGCTTCTTAATTTTATTAAACAAATCATTAAGCAGTCAAATGGAGAAAATACACTGGGGCATTATTGGATGTGGTGATGTAACAGAGCTAAAAAGCGGACCCGCTTTTAATAAAGTAAAAGATTCAGAACTGGTGGCCGTGATGCGCAGGAATGCTGAAAAAGCAAAAGACTATGCAGAGCGGCACCATGTTCCTAAATGGTATAGCGATGCAAACAGCCTGGTCAATGACCCCGACATCAATGCCATCTATGTTGCTACTCCGCCATCATCGCATGAACAGTATGCGATTGCAGCATTGAAAGCCGGTAAACCGGTGTATGTTGAAAAGCCAATGTCGGTGAATGCCGGATCTGCAGCCAACATGGCGAATGCTGCCGAGGAAGCCAAACAAAAATTAACAGTCGCTCATTACCGTCGTGCACAGCCATTATTTCAAAAAATAAAACAACTGATTTTAGAGAAGGCAATCGGCGACATTCGGTTTGCAAGATTATCGCTACATAAACCGTCGTTGTCAGCAAAGGATTTGCAGGTCGAAAAAACAGCCTGGAGAGTTGATCCATCATTTGCCGGGGGCGGATTGTTTCATGACCTTGCGCCTCACCAGTTAGACCTGATGTATTATTTCTTTGGCGAACCAGTTAAGGCTGCCGGTATTGCAACCAACCAGGGCGGCTTGTACGCTGCAGATGATATTGTTTCAGGAAACATCCTATTTAAAAGCGGAGTGCAATTCAGTGGAGTATGGTGCTTCAATGTGTCGGCAGCGGATGAAAAGGATGAATGTGAAATAATCGGGGAAAAGGGAAAGATCGTTTTTAGCTTTTTTGAGCATAAACCAATAACCGTTATAAGCAATGGTCAAACCGAAATTTACCATTTCGATGCATTACAACATGTGCAGCAGCCAATGATAGAAAAAACAGTTGAATTTTTTCTCGGCAAGGGCTCTAATCCCTGCAGCGGTAATGAAGGTGTATTAGTAATGAAACTTATTGACCTTTTCGCTGAAAAATGAAGTGTAAGAAAGTTTACGACAAACAAGCTCTCACTTGAGAGCAGACCTTTGCCAACTTTTTTGTTTTGCCAGAATATTCAAAAGCTATCTTCGGAATTAAAAACAATTAGATGATTTTTCGTGAGTCAAAAACGGGGGATATTCCACAAATACAGTTGGTCAGAAATTCAGTTAAAGAAAACATATTGTCTAACCCGGCCCTGGTCCCTGACAGCGATGTAGAGGATTATATCAACCGGAGGGGCAGGGGATGGGTCTGTGAAATAAATGATCAGATCGTCGGTTTTGCAATTGCTGACCTGCAGGATCATAATATCTGGGCCTTGTTTATTCATCCTGATCATGAAGGCAAGGGTATTGGCAAACAACTTCATGATAAAATGCTAAACTGGTATTTCAGCCAAACGAATCAAACGATATGGCTGGGCACCTCGCCAAACACCCGTGCAGAAAAATTTTACCGCAGTGCAGGGTGGAGAGAGGTGGGAATACACGGCAAAGGAGAAATAAAATTTGAGATGACCGAAACAGAATGGAAACCGGCTTATGCAATGCGGTAATATTGTCCGAAACAGTTTGCAAAAAGTAATCCCTAAAAAAAATTACTCCTGGATAATGCTACGACCGATAGATGAGTGGTATCTGCAAAAAGAAGAACCCATAAAAGATGCTTTCAGTTTTTAAGAGATTTTATTCTAAAGCAGGATAGCCGCATTACAGAAGCATGGAAATATGGGATGCCTTGCTTTTGCTTTAATGGGAAAATGTTTTGTTACCTATGGGTGCATAAAAAATATGGTAAGCCTTACCTGGGTATTGTAGAAGGTAAAAAAATTAAACACCCTGATCTGCTGACTGAAAAAAGAGCCCGGATGAAAATATTGTTGATTGATCCCGAAAAAGATCTCCCCGCCAAAAGATCAGGAAAATTTTGAATGAGGTATTGAAATTTTATAAATAATGAAACAAGAATTAGCGCATATCGCTTTAGTTGTAAATGATTATGACGAAGCGATAGATTTTTATACTAAAAAGCTGCGGTTTACACTGATAGAAGACACCGTTTTGAGTGCTACCAAACGATGGGTAATCGTGTCTCCGCCAGGTTCGTCCGGGTGTAGCCTTTTATTGGCTAAAGCTGCCAACGAAGAACAACGAACCAGGATCGGCAACCAGGCAGGCGGCCGTGTATTTTTATTTCTTCATACGGATGACATACACCGTGATTATAGAAACATGCTTGAAGAAGATATTTCATTTTTACGGAATCCGGTAGTTGAACCGTATGGAACAGTTGCGGTTTTTAAAGATCTTTATGGAAATCTTTGGGACTTGATAGAGCCGGTGAAAAAAGTTTAAAGTTTTCTACCTCCACCTGATTTCCTTGCCATTCTCTATCTGATGATCTATGAAATCTGCATTTTTCATGTATTTTAAACAAGCTATGCTTTGAGACAGCCTCAATAATAACAGGCGCAAGAGGTTTTAGTCAAATTGTATAGTTAAAATTTAATTCAAATTGTTTTTCGTTCAAAGTTGTACACTATTTCCCATTAAACTCCAATCCCACGATGGCGGCCTGTACTGGTCCACTTCCCGTCTTTGGTGTATAAGTAAAGTATAATTTATGAAACTGCTCATCGGTAATAACTTCAAAACGCAATATGATCATGCCTCCCGGCTGGTTTTTCTTAGGTGCAGGCATACTGCCTTTGCCTATCAGTTTGCCCTCAGGCGAATCAATTCTTACTTCAAGTTCAAACCCGGATTGAGGTGCAGTTTGCCAACCGATCAAAACATTAACTGATTTTACATCGGTAAGATCAATACCATCAAGTGCGAACCAGCCTTTGTCCTGCGGTAATACCATATAAGTGGTACCGTCGAAAATAATAGTACTAAATCCGTTCATTTCCTCTTTGCCCGTAAATGTCAGTTTATTGCTTCGCAAAACAATGCTATTACTTCCGGTCAAAGCCTTACTGTTATTGCTGCCTTTGTCCGTATAGCTTGCCGACAACACAAGTGCCGCATTTGGTCGCTGATCAGCTACCGGTATAACGGTACCTACCGCCGGCAATGATTTTTTAGTCTTCGCCTTTTTACCCAATGATAATATCCATGCTACTATCTGTTGCACATCAGTCTGCGCCAGTGTAGCATGCGGCGCCATTGCTACTTCTCCCCACACGCCTTTGCCTCCTTTAATGATCTTATCACTGAGATAAGCGGTCGCCTTGGGATCATCCTGGTATTTTTCCGCTACCTGCACGAATGCCGGGCCAATAGATTTCTCCGCTTCCTTATGACATGTTTTGCAATCCAGCGATTGAGTAAGGCTTTTCCCGCTCACCAAAGCCTGTCCCTGCTGGTGACCCATCGTGGCGGCGGCTTTATCAAAGCCCTGCATATAATCTACAGAAACAAAAAGATTAGCTTCATCCATCTTAGCTGTATCATTATCTTTTACACTCACTGCATAACCAAAAGATTTTCCCGGCAAATAAATTGATTTGTTGCCTGTCGTTTGCTGAATATTCACAACAGGTTCCTCGTTGCCTGCATAAACTGATGCTACGCCACTTTTGGCAGTAGCTCCTTCCTTATCTTTTACTTCTACGGAAATTGCATAATCACCCATTGCATTGTAAGTATACGCTACTTCCGGTGTTGTCGTTTCTTTTGTTTTCCCGTCACCAAAATTCCAGACATAGGTCATCTCCTCTTTCTCGGGATCACTTGCCTCCACGGTTGCCTTAACAGTAAATGGAAGCATTCCTGTTTCCCTGTCGACATTGATGCCAGCAATCTTAGGCGCCCTGTTGCCGCTGTTGAAATCGATCCGGTAAAGGCCCGCGTCTTCATTTTTGGTAAACCAACCGGAGCCGTATTCGAGAAAATATAATTTTCCATCGGGTCCCATTTCCATATCAATTAATGAACTCACCTTAATGTTTGTGAGAAATGGTTCCATTTTGTCGAAGTCGCCATTTGGTAATAGCGTCACAGCTTTTATCCATCCGCGTATCCATTCATAAATGATCAGCTTTCCATCATAATAGTCAGGGAGCCTTGTGTCCTTTGGATACATATCCGCGTAAAAAACCGGGCCCGCCATTGCATTGCGGCCACCGGCATCTACCTGAGGGAAATCAGGCGAGGCATCATACGGATACCAGATAAAAGCAGGTTGAGCCGGCGGCAATTCACGAAGACCCGTATTGTTTCTTGAATCATTAATTGGATGGTTGGGATCAAAAGCTTCACCGCTTTTACCGGTAGCATAGTCAAACTGACGGTATGCATAATTGTTACCAACAAACAAAGGCCATCCAAAATATCCGGCTTTTTCGGCCTGGTTCACTTCATCATATCCTTTCGGGCCTCGTGTTGTAAAGCTATCTTTAGGTGCATCGGGTCCCACTTCTCCCCAATACAGCGTACTGTTTTTCTGATCCACAGAAATGCGATAGGGATTGCGATTGCCCATTACAAATATTTCCGGTCTTGTTTTCTCCATTCCTTTCGGAAACAAGTTGCCCTCCGGGATTTCATAGGTCGCATCATCCTTGACTCTTATTCGCAGAATCTTCCCGCGAAGATCATTGGTGTTGCCGGATGAACGCCTGGCATCGTATTGCTGGTGTCCCGGAAGATCGTTCATGGGGCCATAACCACTATTCACAAATTTTGCCTTTGGTTCATCAAAAGGAGTGGAATTGTCGCCGGTTGACAAATAGAGCAGACCATCGGGACCAAACGCTACGGATCCACCGGTATGACAACAAATATTACGTTGTGACTTTACTTCGAGTATCGTTTTCTCCGTTGCGAGATCAATGGTATCATTTTTAAAAGTGAACCTTGATAAGCGATTCACGCCGCTATCGGCTGGGCTGTAGTACATATACACCCAATTGTTTTTTGAAAAATTTGGATCCTTTGCCAGGCCCATCAACCCCTCTTCTGCATTTACATCGGGTAAGCTTGCCTTCCAATACACATTTAACAATCCCGCCGTCTTTAGTTGTTTTGTTTCATTTTTATACAACAAAATTTCGCCGCGTCGCTGCACAATCAGTATATCAAGATTAGGAAGCACTGTCATTTCAATAGGTTCAAGAAATTGTGCCTGCGAAAGCGGAACTTTTGTGAAGCGGTCTTCGTCGGGAGGATATTTTGATTTGGCTTTAGCATAATTCAGCTCACTGTTATCGCCGATTGCATAGTTAATGCCTCCTAATAGATGTTTCAGGTAAACCTCGTCAGTATAGCATTCTTCCACATGTCCCAATTCTGTATAGAATGAACGGCCTCCGTCATAATCATGGTACCAGCTCATGGGATGAAAAGCTCCATTGGTGCCTCCCTTGTAAGTTGATTCATCAATGGTGATCAGCACTTTTACATCAGGATTCAGCTTCTTAAAGTTGTACAATTCATCCGTATGCTGCCAGACCGTATCTTTAAAATGTTCGGTGGCAGGAAAGCTTCTGTCCTTAATGATGAATTTCGCCTGTTGTGGCTCGGGATGACCATTAAAATAACCACCTACCAATCTGCCGTACCAGCCCCAATCATATTCTGTATCTGTAGCGGAATGAACACCCACAAATCCCCCACCTGCCTGTATGTACCGTTCAAAGGCTATTTCCTGGCTATTATCAAATACATTTCCCGTAGTATTTAAAAAAATAACCGCTGAATATTTTTTTAATGAATCATCATTAAAATAAGAGGTATTTTCAGTGGTATCAACATCGAAGCCGTTTTCCGATCCCAGCTTTTGAATAGCAGCAATTCCATTGGGAATTGCAGAATGCCTGAACCCGGCTGTCTTGGAAAACACCAGCACGCGGGGATTTCCGCCTCTTTTTTTACCACAGGAAACAACCAGGCAAACAATTGCTAATATACTAAATACAAATATTTTTTTCATATTCAAGTTTGTTAAATAGCATGGACTTTAGATGAGCGCTAAATTTAGGTGTAAAACAGGCATCGCCTTCATTTCAGTGAACTCTTTTTTGGAATAAAAAATCATGGGTAGGGCAAACTATTGGCAAAATTCCGTCGGCAAATTAATAAATGTCGGAAAAATCCTCAGCCCGTTTAAAGTGGTCACGCCGGTCATCAGCAGTAATTGCCACTAACAGCTTTTAAATTACTCTTATATATTTAATCATCGTTTCTTTGCGCCTTTAATTTTAACGCCAACATGACCAGCATTACTACTTTGAACAGAAACCTATTTTCTTTTGCAGCTTTATTTTTTTTTATACCCGCCATGCAGGCCCAGGACAGCTACCGTTACTCAGTTGATCTAACCAGGGTGCAGGACGACCAGCTGACTGTTGAATTATTATGCCCGAAAATCGCGACCAAGCAAACAACTTTTTACTTTCCTAAAATTGTTCCCGGAACCTATATGAATAGCAATTTTGGGAAGTACGTACATGAGCTGAAAGCATTTGACCAGTCGGGAAAGGAATTGGCGGCAAGCAAAAAGTCAGATAACAGCTGGGGAATTAAGAATGCAAAAAAACTTCATAAGATCACCTATCGGGTAGAAGACACCTGGGACTCAGAGATAAAAAACCAGGTATATTCTATGTGCGGAACCAATTTTGAGGCAGGCAAAAATTTTGTGATCAATACTCCCGGCCTGTTTGGTTTCTTTAATGAATTGAAGAAAACAGGCTTTCAAATATCATTTACCAAACCACAGAATTTCTACGGCGCTACCGGCTTAAAACCGGTTTCGTCCAACGCGACCTCCGATGTCTATTATTGCAGCAGCGTGGATGAATTATATGATTCACCGATCATGTTTTCCCGTCCTGATACTACCAGCATAAGGGTCGGTAATTCGGATGTCTTAATCGCTGTTTATTCACCCAAAAAACAGGTGACCTCAAAGTTCGTTGCTGCCAACCTCGAAAAATTACTGATGGGTACCAAAGACTTTCTCGGTGGCAAATTGCCCGTTGATAAATATGCGTTCATTTATTATTTTAATAGCGAACAAAAGAAAATGCCGGAGACAGGCGCGTGGGAACATTCTTATTCGTCATTCTACAGCCTCGATGAACAGCCGCAGGAGGAAGCCATAAACGGATGGGTTGATATCTCAGCTCATGAGTTTTTTCACATCGTCACACCGCTAACCATCAGCTCGAGAGAAGTAAAAGAATTCAATTTTAATGAAACTAACCTTTCCCGACACGTATGGTTGTATGAAGGCAGTACGGAATACGATGCTCATCACATGCAGGTATGGGCGGGGCTGCGCACACCTGAACAGTTTCTTGCCACTTTATCACAGAAAATAAATTATTCCAAGACATATTTTAATGACTCGCTGTCATTTACTGAATTGAGTAAAGAAAGTGCTGGCAAATGGAAAAATCAATACGGGAACGTTTACCTGAAGGGAGCGTTGATCCTTGCATGTCTCGACATTCAACTTTTAAAATTATCAGGGGGCCAGTATGGTTTTAAAAATCTAAAACACGACCTGGGTGTGAAATATGGCAAGGACAAATATTTTGAAGATGCCGAACTATTTGATGTAATAGAAAAATTGACCTATTCCGAAATAAAACAATTCTTCCTTACTTATTTGGAAGGAAGCAAGCCGATACCCTATGAACAATATTTTGGATGGGCCGGCGTAAAATATATCCCGAAAGAAACAACCAGTTCGATCACATTAGGTGGAGTATCGATTGTGCCCAATGACGAAGGAAAGCTTATTCTCGGAACTAAACAACTGAATGAGTTTGGAAAAAAGATGGGTTACCAGGACGGTGATGAGCTTGTCAGTATAAATGGAACAGCCGTCAATCTAAATAATATTCAGCAAATCATGCAACAGTTCAACGTCAATACCAGGGAAGGCGATAGGGTGGAAGTAGCAGTTAGAAGAAAAGATCCTGCCGGTGAGCCAGGGATGGTTGTTCTTTCGGCCCAGGCAATGAAAGTGGAAAAGACACAAATGCATATACTGCGGTTAGATCAT
>Ga0137431_1000596_pt1 | contig 12434 bp, 12 predicted proteins | sample EasRivERMZT800_2_FD_104646 | JGI IMG/M metagenome (GOLD analysis project Ga0137431, IMG submission 104646) | Soil microbial communities from meander-bound floodplain in the East River, Colorado, USA - East River MetaG ERMZT800_2 | ecosystem: Environmental > Terrestrial > Soil > Floodplain ... | reverse complement strand
CAACTGGTTTACTTCCGAATATCCCAAACACAGCCCCTCCAAATTAGATATGGGCAAAAGCTGCATCCGCTTTAAAAAGCCGGAACATATCCCCTATAAGCTGATCGGGGAATTAGTAAAAAAATATCGGTGAATGATTGGATAAAAATTTATGAAAATGCCATAAAGCGGTAAATCTTTATTTGCAATACCTCTTTATCAAGTCGTGATGTACTCCTTTTTTTATTGCTTTCCGTGCCCTCCATTTCATTATTGGCTGAATAACGGAAAACAAACCGGGAATTCCTGTATCAGTCAGCGACAATAAAAGGGCCAGGTGATCGAAACTTCTGGGATTGCCATCCCTATTAAGCCCGCCGTCTTTTGCCAGCCCGTAAGTTATGGCTAACCCATGTTCAAACATTTCGTGGCCAGGTGTCAGCTTCATCCGGAAAATGACGGATCTTTCACCAGGATTGTAGAATCGATGCAAGCTGGCCGCGGGCGCCGTGGCAGATTCACCTGGTTGCAATCGAAGCCTGTGCCCCCCAATATCCAAACATAATTCCCCCTTAATGGCGGTAAATTTTTCGGTAAAACACTTATGATAATGTAATTGATTGCCGCCTCCCGGCTGTAATTCCACCTCGATCAATGTGTAAGCACCTCCCGTTTCTTTACTTGATTCAACCAGCATTACCCTGTCTTTTATGAGCGAGTTCTCAAAGATCCTCTTTTTCATATCCTTTTCGGTTCTTTTCAATCGCAAATTAATATAGGCGATGGCGTTCTAAAATAACCGTTTAGTGAATTGCATGTTTTGATGAATGAATTGAGAAAAACTAAGTACCTGCGGAAGACAATACTGAAGATAGCCGCCCTGGCGAAGCTTACGGTTACTTTTTCAAAAGCAGCCGGTGAAATCTTTCCAATTCGGCAATTTCCGCCGATGAAAGTGTTTCATTATTATCAAACCTGGCTTTGAAAAACAATACCCTTTTGTGCTGCGGATATTTCTCCAGGATACCATTCATCAACTGCGCTGCCGTTGTATCCTTAATATAAAGTGGAGTATTTTCCGGGAGATCTGATTTGTACCGGTTAGGCCGTTTTAATATCATTGCCTCCAGCGTCGCCAGTTTTCCGGCCGGTATGGTTTTTACTTTTGCTGCTTTTTTGTATAAGCCGTCCAGTTGCTTTTTGCTCAATCCTCCGCGTTCTTCGTATTGAATTGACAGGCTTTTGATAAATGTTGAGTCAGGGTAGGCAATCGAGGCAAGTTCCAGCAAATCTTTGATCACATCAACCCCTGGTTTTTTTCTGAACATAACTGCGCACTTTAGCAACACCGAATGTAAAAAATAAAATGATTCCCCTGGCCACTCAGCATCATAACAACGAAGTTGTGAAACCGGTAAGACTGATCAAATTCAATAGGAAGGCTTCAGTCCAACATTGTAAAACATAAAGCTCCACTTGTCCGCTTGCTCGTCAATGATTTGTTGGGTGCTTTTACCCGCTCCATGACCGGCTTTTGTTTCAATTCTTATCAGCACCGGGTTTGAACCCTTGTGCATTTCCTGCATGGCGGCAGCAAACTTAAATGAATGTGCCGGCACTACCCTGTCATCATGATCGGCTGTCATTATCATTGTGGCAGGATAAGCAACCTCTTTTACGTTGTGCAGCGGCGAATATTTATACACATAATCAAACATTTCTTGGCTTTCTTCAGAAGTGCCATAATCATACGCCCATCCCGCACCGGAGGTGAATTTATGATAACGTAACATGTCCAAAACGCCCACAGCGGGGAATGCCACTTTGCACATATCCGGTTTTTGGGTAATGCAGGCGCCAACCAACAATCCGCCATTTGACCCTCCTTCAATAGCAAGATATTCCTTAGCCGTATAATTGCTGTCTACCAGGTATTGTGCTGCCGCCATAAAGTCATCAAATACATTTTGCTTCTTCGTTTTAATACCCTGCTCGTGCCATTCCTGCCCATATTCACCACCGCCGCGCAGGTTGGGCACCGCATAGATGCCCCCGTTTTCAAGCAATAGAACAGTGGATGTACTAAACCACGGAGTAAGACTGACATTGAAACCACCGTACCCATATAGAAGGCAGGGGTTTTTTCCATTTAGCTTAATCCCTTTTTTATAAGTTATGATCATTGGAATTTTGGTACCATCTTTCGAAACGTAGAAGACCTGCTTTGATTCATAATCCTTAGGCGTGAACTGTACTTTTGTCTCTTTGTATACTTCAGTGCTGCCACTTGCAATGTCCAGTTTATAAATTGTAGGAGGGCTTACGTAAGATGCATAGATAAAATAGGTTTCTTTCTCTTCCTCCCTTGCATAAAATCCTGCGGCAGTTCCCGGACCCGGTAATTCAATGTCACGGATTAACTTGCCGGTAGTGGCATGCTGGCTTACTCTGGTAATCGCATCCTTCAGATAGCTGCAAAAAATATTTCCACCCGCAGAAGACGCCGTTAATACTTCAGGCTTTGCTTCAATGATTGTTTTCCAGTTTTCGATTCCCGGGGATGACACCGGCACTGATATAATTTTGCCTGTTGGTGCGTTCTTATCGGTTTGAATATAAAAATTTGCAGCGTCATTGTACACAATCCCATGCTGATTTTTCATATCCGTTACGACTGGTTGAATTGGTTGATCCGGACTGGAAAGGTTCTGGATATAAATACTATTCCCGTATGTTTCATTTGCGGTATAAATAAACAGCCATTGCTCATCTTCGCTGACCGCTGCGGATACGTAGCGAAAGGGTTTGGCATCAGTACCAAAAATCAGCTTATCTTCTTTTTGTGACGTGCCCACCTTGTGAAAATATAGTCTGTGTCGTTCTGTCAAACCCGACAACCTGCTTCCATCAATAATCCTGTCATAAGTGCTGTAATAGAATCCGTCATTTCCTTTCCAGCTGGCTGCACCAAATTTAATGTCCAAGGTATCGTTAAGCATTTTTTTGTCAACGGCATTCATCACAATTAGCTTTTGCCAGTCGCTTCCACCCTCCGAAATATTAAACGCCGCCATGGTACCGTCCTTGCTGAAATTAATAGTTGCCAGGCTGGTCGTTCCGTCCCTGGAAAATGTATTGGGATCCAAAAAGGTCTCTGGTTCAGAAGCACCGGGCAATTCCCGGTACAAAACAGAGTGATTTTGCAGACCTGAATTCTTATAGTAATAGGTGTGCTTGCCCGCTTTAAACGGCGCAGAATATTTTTCGTAATTAAACAGTGCTTCATATCTTTTCCGGATAGCATCCCGGAAGGGTATATGAGATAAATAGGCATTCGTGACTTCGTTCTGTGACTTAACCCAGGCACTTGTTTCAGCACTGGTATCATCTTCCAGCCACCGGTAAGGGTCTGCTACGTCAGTTCCAAAATAGTTGTCCTTCACTGTTGTATCCTTTTTCGTAGTTGGGTATTTCACATTTATAGTTTTGAATTCAGAAAGACTTATCTCTTCACTGTTAGTGCAAGCTCCAAACAGCCATGCAGCCGCTATTACGAAATGATAAGATCTCATGCAATTATCATTTAAGTTATTGGGCAAGATAAGGGAAATCCGGAAGGTAATTTTTGCAGCTCTCCGGAAATTATACGAAGAAAAATTAAGCCGGGAGCCAAAAAATCAACAGGTAATACTTTTTGTCGGGTTTTGTCGTTGATAAACCAATATCACCAGGTCCAGTCATGCACTCGCAGAACGTTATCATTAAAAAGTGAAACTATCTATAAATTTTATGAACCCGAATCGCTTGTTTAAAACAATGGTTATGAAAAAAATATTTTTAATCGCCAGTTGTGGGCTGCTCGTCACAGGCTTGAAGGCACAATTGAAAACAACTAAAGTATGTCCCGCGGTCACTGTTGACCTGCTTGATGGAAAAATAAACGACCTAAAGATCACTGACAACAATACACAAATAAAGGAAAAGTTGCCTTGTTTTTCCAGTGAAGCAGCTGAAGCGCCATCATCCAAATGCGGTGGCGGCGTCTTTTACAAAGACCGTGACATCTTTTTTTATACCGGACGGGATTACGTGGAGATAGGTCCCAAGTTTAAAGGTAAGCTAAGCCTGCCGCTGATGGGTGCCAGCCGAAACAGCCTTTTTAAATGGCTGGGCCATCCAAAAATAAAAGACGTGAATTGGGATGCATTCACCACTGCTTATGGGATGATGATCCTCTATTATACCAAAGCAAATAAAGTAAATAAAATACAGGTCAGCACTAAGTCAGCAGAGACCATTAATCTCTGTGAATGATCTTGAATCAAGGTTCTTAAAAATAATATCTCCCTGTTGCCGGGGAGATTTTTTATTGCTGACTAAATAAATAATTACACTTCTTCAGGCCTGTTGGATTTACTTTCATCAATTACATAAGTCCTTGTCCACTTGTCGTGCCATGGATAGGAAGGATTTCCCAACGCGCTGAAGGCCTCAAAGGGCACAACTCTGCTAAGACCGCGCAGCAATGCCGTCTTTGCCGTAATATTGCTTCCATCCTCATTTACAGCACGGGTACCTGTCATCAATTTACCGAATGTTTTTCCTTTAAAAATAGCTTCAATGCCAAACGTGTATAAAACAAAAATCGAAATAAATACCACGTTTTCCACGAAATTAAATCCTGCATTTTCGTCATCAATTGAATCAATAGTTCCCGGGCTAACCATCCCAATCACAATCCCTGCCATAAACACTAAAATGTAAAAAACAAGTAGATCGATGAGATAATTGGCAAACCGTTTGCCGCCGCTTGCCTGCACAATCTGGTATTCCGGATCAGCAAAAAGATGTTGTTGATTTGTTTCCATAAAGGGGATTTTTTAGTTTATCGTTATTATTCAATGAGCAGCCAAGATAAAAGAAACTTTGTAATAGTAAAAGAAACCTCCTGGTTTTATTTAGTCCATTGTAATTATTTTTATAAGGATTCATTTGTCACTGAGATATTTAATTTTTTAGATACCACGTCGATACTGAAAAATATTTCATTATTCACCGACTTGTTTTTTAAAATGAATGGCGAGTCCTCCCCCGGCAGCAAGCCTGGCCGGCATTTCATCTTTATTGGTAACTACAAGAGTTCGCTTGTCAAGGTTGTTTGGATTTGAGGCAACGTCATCGGCATCGGAATAAATTTCTGCGACGTATTTTCCTTCGGATAAAAAGATCAATGGGATATCAAAGTTTCGGGCTGCGTGATTTGTAACGGCTCCGACAAACCAGTCATTATCTTTTCTCCTTGCGATTGAGATGAATTCACGCAATTTGCCATCTAAAACTTTTGTTTCATCCCAAACGGTGGGTACCTTCCTTACAAATTCAAATCCTTCCTGCCCTTCATAAGCCGCCGGATAGTCGCAGACCATTTGCAAATAGTTTTCAAACACCACATAGAGGCCAAGCATATGACACCGGGTGCCCAACATCAGCGGTCTTGTGTATTGCACTTTGAATAAAGAATCAGGTACCGCCCGGAAACCACCCATGTGATAGTCGGCCGAACCGGCGAGCATCCTTATAAAAATAATGTCAAGGTCATGATCCGGGGTGACCCGTTTATCCCATTTGTTCACTTCATAATTTAAAGTTCCTTCCCTCGTAAATTCGTTTGGATAGGTTCGGTGCAGGCCGGTTGGTTTATAGGCGCCGTGAAACTGAATATGCAATTTATGTTTTGCCGCCTTCTCAAGCATTTCGGTTTGCATATTCACCATTTCCTGGTCATCACGATCCATAAAATCAATCATCATTCCCGAAAGACCCCATCTTTCAAAAATAGCAAAGGCAGAATCCAGTTTGGGATACAGAGCCGCCCAATGCACCCATACTCTTACCCCCACTCCCTTGCTTTTTGCATAATCGCAAACTTCTTTCATGTTCAAACCGGGGACAGGCCTGGTAACATCCGGATTGGGACCGGGTTGAAAATTCACACCATCATCCACATACCACTGATGCAAACCATACTCAACCACTGAATGATACTCCAATCCATTACGGACACAGAAATCAATATAATATTGTTGCGTCACAAAATTGTTTCCGGGAGCGTTCAATGTATCCGGTGTTACATTTCCATTCCACCAGGGAAAAGTTGTTTTTCCCGGTTTTAGCCAGCTTATATCTTTTAATTTATTTGGCTCGTTTAAATGAGTAAGAATATTGCTTTCCAGCAAAGTGCCGATTTTATCCCCGATCAGGAACACTCGCCAGGGACTGCGATGGGGCAAATTTGCTTTTACCTTGACAGCTGATTGACCGGGCAAGGGCGACAATTTACTTACCAGCTTGTCCTGCTGCTTCATTAAATACATACCGGCATAATCAAGTAAAGCGGCTTCGGTGATTGCCATAAAGATATTTCCGGGAAATTCAAATAAAACGGGAACGGCCATCAGGGTATCAGGATTCAAATCGCTCCACCGGAGGTGACTGTACTCTCCTTCATGAGAGGTCGTATAATTGGGAAGCATTAAAGTATGCACCATCGGATCACCGGCAACGTCAATGGTTGTATTTTCCTCCAGCAGCTCATAAGAATCCCATTGGTTTTGCTGAGGGTATTCATACCGGAATGCCAGCCCGTCATCGAATACCCTAGCTACGATATTTATCTTTTTGAACGGTGCCTTTAATTCCGCAATGGTTAGCGTCACTTCATTATACCGTGCTGTTACATTCCTGGCTTTCCCAACTATTAATTCATAGTTTTCCGAACCATTCCTGAACACCGGTTTACTCATCACCATTTCACTTTCGAAATGACCATTTTCAACTTGCAGGCTCAAACCGGATTCTTCCACAAGCGATTTGCCTTTGAAAGAAATATTGTAAAACGGTTTTTTATCGATCATTCTGAAATTGAAAGCAATTCTCTTATCGGGCGATGTGAGCTGAATCTTTTTTTGTGCCCTTACCGGCTGAAATGTTATAAGCGAAATAGCAAACAGCAAACTCAAAAATAATTTCATATAGGTTCAATATAACGTGAAGTTAAGTTTTATTGATAATGAAATATTTGCTGGTATCATCGGCCGTCGCAATGGATTAATTCCCGGGGGAAGGAATAACCAAACAAAAAATAACCTACTTTCAATCTAAATACATTCATGTGCCTTTAAGCTATTTAATCTATGGTTCTCTTGGCTTTGTCCTGGTGGCATTGCTGCTTTTTTTGTTTAGTAAAAAGAAGGACCGGTAGATATTGTAATTTTTCAATACCCGATTTGCGTTTTACCAGGCATGAAAACATTCGCGCAACAACTTATACAGTTTTATCGGCAACTCAAAGCGCCGTCTGTTCCAAAATACATCCAAGTTTTGCATCCTCAACCTGATCACCAGGTCATGGAAACTATGCAAAAGTTTTTTCAAAAATTCTATAATGACAATAACCCAAGAAGATTAATGCTGGGTATTAATCCGGGGCGTTTTGGGGCAGGCATTACGGGAGTCAACTTTACAGCTCCCAAACAAATGAAACAAAACTGCGGCATTGATCATCCCTGGGGAAATGGTACAGAACTGTCAGCTGAATTTATCTATGAAATGATAACAGCCTATGGTGGACCAACTGCCTTTTATGCCGACCATTTCATCGGCGCCGTATGCCCTTTGGGATTTATAAAAGCCGGAAAAAATATCAACTATTACGATGACCAGCACCTGCAGCAGGCTGCCACGCCATTTATTATTGACACCTTGCAGCAACAGTTGAAGATGGGCTTTGACGGGGACATTTGCTTTTGCATCGGTGGTGAAAAGAACTACAGGTTTTTATCGGCATTTAATGAAAAGCATAATTTTTTTCAACAAATCGTACCATTGGCTCATCCACGATTTATTATGCAATACCGGCGAAAAAAGAAAGGGGAATATATCAAAGAATGGCTACAGGCATTGAAGATGAACCGTGTTTAATTCGGGTGGCTAGTTGGCGTAGCCAAAATACCTGGCTACTAATACAGAATTGCAAGTTTCTTCGAGTCAATCGCAGACCGCCATCCAACGCCATTTTCTCACCACCAAAGGTTTGCTAACCCAATAACACTTTATTTTCGTTTATAAAAATTGAGATTAACGGCAGCGATGATTGCCGGTCGCTCACTTAATGTAAAAAAACCTGAATTATCATTTTTGAAGCAAATGGCTTCGCCCTGCGGCTCGAACTGTGTGTCAAGTGTAACAGGGCTCCCGGCTAATGCCTGCTCGACGCTTTGGCTTGAAGTTCGATTCCAATAATAAACAGAATTATAAGTTCTAACCAGTATTTCCTTTCCGTCGCCTGATAACGCTGCTCCCGTCACTCCAGTGAACGACAACGTCCCAACCAATGTGGCTGTGTTAATCGCACCAATATTTTGCGGGTAAGGAATTTTATATATTCGTGAAGGCGAGTCCTGCTTAGTAATGACATAAATGTCTTTTGAGATATTTTCCACCAATATAGCTTCGGCATCATGGGACCCATCCGGATATTGAAACGTTATCTTATCGCAATTCAAAACAGTGTCGATTGCCGATACCGGCTCCGTGAAACGGTAAATAAAATATTGTGATGCGGTCATCGCATTATCACCAATATCTGCGAGATAAATATATTGAGCACCGGCAACAGGACCCATGGCGGTTGTCATATCTTCCCAATCCCGATTGATGACTGATTTAATGTTGATTTTTTTCAGCAGGATGCCATCCTGCGATAATAAAGCAATGTCGTTGGGATTGCCGCTATCTTGTTGCACCCATAAGTATCCCGGGTTCGCTTTACTATCTGCAATGCCAGACGCTTCATCAATAACTGAAGGTGTTAACGGCTTAGCAACGGGCATGGCTTCAAAACCCTGGGGTTCCGTATTTTTTGCATCCTCCTTATCACAACTTAAGCCTATCATTAAAACAAAAGCCCAGGTTCCTTTTATGCGCATATTTTTATTTGTTAGGATTATTGGATTTGGGATTATTATTGAAGCAGATCATTCATTTATCTTTCCGGCGCCACGATTCGTGTTTTTCCCCCATCATTTATTTTTTTCTTACGTTTTTTATCAAACGATCCACCCGGACTCAATTTGCGACCCCGGCTGGAACTGCGGGAGGTATCACCACCGCGTTTCGCTTTGCTGCTGCTCTGCTCATTACTTTTTATAGAGTGCATTTGCAAGTTATCGGAATAATTTGTCGCAAAGCTGTTTCTAAAATCATGCCGTACTGGCTGAAAGATGATAACGATCAAGACCATTTCATCTATTCCCTTTGTTCTTCCCTGCACCCCGCTAAAAAGTCCTTTATGCCCAATACAATTTTGTCTGCCACCTTTTGCTGAAAATCCTCATTTAATATCAACATCTCCTCTTCGGGGTTGCTTAAAAAAAGAATTTCTACAAGCGCATTGGGATATTCAACCGGGCTGTTCAGCATGAAATTAAAACTGCCGGTATTGCCCCATTCCTTTAAATCCAGTTCAAGCATTCGTTTATAAATATCACGGCTTAGTTTTCTGAAGCCTATATGACGGTAATAAGTGCTTGTGCCTCCTGTATAAATCGGATCGGATGAAGAATTTAGATGAATGCTTACCAGCAGGTCGGGCAGGCTGTCACGGTATAATAATATCCTTTCTTTATTGTCAACAAATCTTTCAGAAATTCTTGTCATCAGCACGTTGGCTCCCTGCAATTTCAATGCCTGCCTGAGCTTTAATGATACTGCTAATGCCAGCTCTTTTTCGGATGAGCCCGTAGGGCCGTATGTCCCGGTATTGCCGCCCCCATGCCCTGCGTCAACAGCAATGCGCAGTCTTCTAAATTCCAGTTCCGTTGGCTGGCGCCTTACTCTTATCACCAGGTTGTTTCCGGCATAATTAACCTGGTAGCCCCAATGCTGCTGATGTTTTAACTCAATAGTTACCCGTAACACTTCATCTTCTAACTGTTCATAATTTACATTCTTTATTTCCCGCGTATTCTCCATTTGTGTAATCCAGTTGGTATTGTTAGTAGCGCCAAATACATCTATTACGATTTTGGCGGGATCAATTAGCTGAAATGACTGGTAAGGCAACCTGGTAAACAACCCGATTTGCACATAATCGAACAGGGAATCGCCATATATCCTCCAGTCGCCCGTCAAAGATTGAGGCGTAAAATTTCCTTTCGGCAACAATTCCACTACATCGTCCGGAATGTATGCTGTCCGGTATTTTGATAATTGCACTCTATATAAGGAACCGACTTTGCCGGTAACATGCAATGGTATCAATGAATCAATATAACCTATCTTGGCACCGCCCAATCTGTCGTCGCCCAGACCAAATAATAAGTAGGCCAGTCTCCCCTTACTAACAACTATATCGGGCGATATCGGATTAAGTACGGATACTGTGTGTTCTGTTCTTTTTGTAACTGTCTGGCCTGCAGAGTCGGTTATCGTTACGGGAAGTCTATCCAATAAAAAAATGTCTGTATCCTTTATGATGTATTCTCCCTGGTAAATGCCGGGAATGGGGTTTGCAACGTTGGAGGGTATTTCAAATAAGGGAATAGTGTTGCTGACCACGACGGCGCAGCCTGGCAACGCCTTAACCTTAAACTTTATTTTATCCCCGGGCGATAGCAGCAAATCACCCTCAGGAAAGGTTTGAATATTGACTATGTCCAACTCTTTAACAGTGTCACGAACAGGCAAGGAAAAATTATATGAAATCTTTTTAGATGCAGAGCTTTTATTTCGAGCTTCTGCCACGATGTTGAATCGGTTTAGCCCAGGCTTTAAATCCAATTCATAGGCAAATGCCCCGGTGGGATATACTTTTACCGGCATGTCGTTGATGGTAAGCCTGCAGCTTTTACACGTGGCACCGGAGACAAACTGTTTTGATGATCCCGTAGCGTTATTTTCCCTGGCCGGAGCGGCTAGACGTATGAAAGCCTTATCAGTGCTTTGAGCCGCAATTTCTACCGTTGTCACAATCAACAGGAACGTAAACATTCTTTTCATCCGGGTCAGCATTATTAAAGCGCTAAAATTACCATATTTACGGCCTGTTTTGCAAGTAATTATGCGTTAGTTAATGAATAGCATCTCGGCGGTTTCCCGTTTAATTAATCAGTAAAGTTACTCCTTAAAATAGGGTAATTGTTGGTATTGCGGCCCACCAAAAAACCAACTTGTTTTGCAATAGTTATAATTGCTATTATGAAACTGATGATGTATATCGGCAACGACCTGATTGAAGCCATTCAGCTGGACGATAAAAAAATCCCCAAACCTGGTTACCTGGGGAGCTTTAAACGCAATCTCAAATTGAAATACAGGGAATTGATCGAGCAATTTCCGGAGCCTCCCGAATTCCTGGTTATCAACCCCCTGCCTCCAACTTTTCAGACCAATAGTATCTATTAAATCTTTTACTGCAGTCCAACGATTGCGGGAGTGCAGATCTTCGCATTTACTATTTACCCTTCGGTGGTTTGATTGCTTTCGCATACTGGTAAACCAAATTGATTTTTCCATCTTTATCAAGTCGCCATGTTTCCTGCAAATCAACAGAATCCTTTTTCCCTTTTTGATTGATATTAACTTCTGTTGCCCAAATACATACAAAATCTTCATTCTTGTCGCTACTCTTTACAGGAAATATGGCATGTACTGTGCTTTTGACAGAAGAAAACATGTTGCGAAACTTCTGGATAGTAGCCATGGCACTATCTCTTCGGCCGGCAATAACAGTTCCATCACTGAGATAAAGTTCAATAGAATCAGCAAAGGAACTGTTTTGCGTCTCCAGGTTTCCACTATCCCAGCTTTTATAAATGGCCAGTACTGTTTCAGCATGCCTGGCGTCACCCATTGCAAATGAGGCGGAATAACTGGGAGTATAACCCGACATATTGGTAATAGAGGGAGGTGCAGCAACCTTTTCGCTGGTTTCTTCTTTAGGAATTTCCTTTTCTGCTGTATTGCAGGCAAAGAGGCAAATAGCAATAGCTGTCATGAATGATTTTGTCATACTAAAATGGTTTTGCAGTGATAAAATAGAGTTGGGAAGGAGTGGCGGATCATAGCTTTCGCGAGCAGGCAGGCGAATCTACACACTATTTACAAAAGAAAACAATTCCACTTATGGGTGCATCTGCACAGGCAAATCAAATGCATGACAAAATTTTTAGTCCATGACCCGGTTGTCGCCAGATTAATTGGCGAAATCTTATTTGCACTAGCCCTTATATCACCTCCACGCTTCTTTCTACAAATGCTGTCAGGTCGGAGCCTTTTAACATTCCCTGTGCCAATAACGCGAGATCAAATGCCTGTTTGGCCATCGCTGTCTGTTGTTCATCTGGTGCCTGAAGTATTTTATTGATCAATTTGTGATTGGCATTGATGGCTACTTT
>Ga0137431_1000595_pt1 | contig 12440 bp, 11 predicted proteins | sample EasRivERMZT800_2_FD_104646 | JGI IMG/M metagenome (GOLD analysis project Ga0137431, IMG submission 104646) | Soil microbial communities from meander-bound floodplain in the East River, Colorado, USA - East River MetaG ERMZT800_2 | ecosystem: Environmental > Terrestrial > Soil > Floodplain ... | reverse complement strand
CAATGGCTGCTTGGCGAATTATTGGAGGACTATGAAATAAAATTAAAGCTCGTAGCATCGGTTTGTGCGATTGAAAATTGTTCCTATGAATTGCAGGATAAGCTAAACACTCTTGACGGCAGGCAACTGGCAAAAGTATTTATCAGCGGCACTTTCAATGAACAAGAAATGCTTTTTCCCCCGATACCCAATTTTATTTTTACCCGTGATATTGGGATTGTCATCAACGACCATATTCTGTTAAATAAACCTGCCCGGAAAGCAAGGACCCGCGAAGCATTACTGGCCAAATACATATTTTACAACCATCCGTTCTTCGCCGGCTACCGGAATAAGGTTATTGAATTGTCCGACACGTCCCATCATTTCCTGTTGCCCCGCGAAGGCGATGATAAAAAAGTTACGTTAGAAGGGGGTGATATTATGGTTGTTACCCGGGATCATCTGTTGGTAGGCGTAAGCGAAAGAACAACTATGGAAGCCGCTCATCAATGTATCACGGTCTTGTTTGAAAAAAGCATAGTAAAAAAAATCACGGTGATAAAAATACCCAAGAAGAGGGATTACATGCATATTGACACAATCTTTACGCAGGTAAAAAGAAATGTATGGGTGTTGTTGGGCGCTTTTTCAAAAAAGGCCACAAAAATGGAAGATGCGGATCCGGTGCAAAAAGTGCTGGAGGGAAGCAAAAAAGATGATAAGATCAGGATCACACAATTCAGAAAAAAAGATCCATCGGACCCTGTTTATTTCGACAACCTGGAAGAGTTGCTTGCCGACATCAGCAAAAATGATCTGAAGAGTGAAGAACGAGTAAGATTTATTTATTCCGGTAATAACGAATTTCCTTATGATGCAAGGGAACAATGGACCGATTCCTGCAACCTGCTGGCCCTGAAGGAAGGCGTTGTATTAGGATATGATCGTAACGATAAAACTGTAGAAGCCTTCAAAGAAGCAGGTTTTAATATTATTCATGCACATGACCTTGTGCAAAAACTGGAAAAAGGCGAAATAGAACCAAAGAAAATGGAAGATACCCTGATCACTATGCCATCGGCAGAGCTTTCCAGGGCAAGAGGCGGATTTCATTGTATGAGTATGCCCCTGCTAAGGGATGATCTCTGAATCCCGAACTTCGGTTTTCGATTGTTTGGGCAAACCATGAATGATGCAGACCACTTCACATATACTGATGATACAGCCGGTAAATTTTGGTTACAATGCTGAAACAGCGGTCAACAATGCATTCCAGGTGCAAAACAATGAGAAGAATGTGCAGCAAAAAGCCCGGCAAGAGTTTGATGAATTTGTTTCCGTTTTGCAAAGCAATGGAGTAGATGTTACCGTGGTAGAAGATACTCCCCTGCCTCATACTCCCGATTCAATTTTTCCCAACAACTGGATCTCGTTTCACACGGACGGCACTATCATGCTCTACCCCATGTATGCGGTTAATCGAAGGGCAGAAAGAAAAGAGCATGTATTGAACAAGATCAACGAAAAATTTATCATAACCAAACAAATTGATCTCACCAATTACGAAGAAAAGAATGTATTCCTGGAAGGAACCGGCAGCATGGTTTTGGACAGGGAAAACAGAATTGCTTACGCGTGTCTTTCTCCACGCACCGACGAAAAGGTATTGGCAGATTTTTGCAGCCGTATGAACTATACTCCGGTCGTATTCAATGCCACCGACGGAAACGGACAGGCTATTTATCATACCAATGTGCTGATGTGTGTAGCCGACCGGTATGTGGTAATTTGCATGGAGAGCATTCCCGATCCCCTGCAGAATAATTTGGTTGGTGAAACGATCATTAACAGTAATAAGAAGCTCATTCCCATCACACTTCACCAAATGAATCATTTTGCCGGTAATATGCTGCAGGTTGAGACTAAAGACGGGGAAAAGTTGCTGGTGATGTCAAGCCAGGCTTATGAATCTCTCACCAGGGATCAGTTGCGGGAACTGGCCGGATATAACCGGATCGTTCACTCGCCGTTGACTACCATCGAAACAAATGGAGGTGGCAGTGCCCGCTGCATGATGGCCGAAGTGCATTTGCCATTGCTAAAAAATTAAATGAAGCAACGAAAATAATGACACGGTTGTCAGGCATTAATTTAAAATGTTATTTTTATTCTTAAGCATCGTATTAACTGGCATATTATCCTGCGAGAAAGATAATGCATCTTTGTCGGTCAAAGGCAAAGCCGTTCAAAAAGGCGGATGCTATTCTGATACTTATATAGTAGAAATTAAAGATCCCGATTTTTCCAGGCATTCTTTTTTAAAGCCTGCTGCTCCTGCCTGTGACGATTGTTACAATTGCAGCAATATTGTTATTATTCATCTTCCCCCGTCGCTGGCAAAGGTAGGCAATAAGATCCGGTTTGAATACATAGACACCGAGTTATCTTGTTCGGCCTCAACAGCAGCGCCCAATCACATCAACGTAAAAAAGCTGTCAGCCAGGTAAGCAAAAACAGCTATTTAGTATTTTCGCTTTATGAAGAAACTATTTTCCTGTTTCCTGCTGCTGGCTGTTATCGGTGGATATAGTCAGGACAGCTACAGGGATTCAATGAATAGTTACCTGGCAAATTATGTAGATAATCATGAAGTGGTCACCGGTGATGACAAACAATTTTTTAGTTTTTATCCTGTTGACGCAAATTACCGGGTAGTGGCCAATTTTAAAAAAGCAAACAATTTTAATTGGTTCGCCATGGAAACCTCCGGCACCGTCAAGAAAACATTCCGCGTATATGGTATGCTGCGGTTCATGCTCCACGATACGCTACTTACTTTGAATGTGTATCAATCCCAAACAATGATGAATACCGATGAATATCAAAATCACCTGTTTCTCCCGTTCGCCGACCTCACATCGGGCGATGAAACGTATACAGCCGGAAGGTATATTGACCTGCTGATAGAGGATATTGTTGACAACAAAGTGATCCTTGATTTTAATAAGGCCTACAATCCCTATTGTGCTTATGTGAGTGGTAAATATAATTGCCCTCTTCCACCCAGGGAAAATCAACTACCCGTCGCCATTTTTGCAGGGGAAAAAACTTTTACAAAATCAAAGCAGGAATAATTCAGGAAAACATTTTTCTCAGTCCTTCATCAAATGAAATGGGTTCAAACCCTAATTCAGATCTTGCTTTGGAGATATCAAACCCGGTTAAAAATGGCCGTTTAGCCGGCTGTGAAAAATCCGCGGCAGTTACCCGGTTTATCAAATTTTTATCCAGGCCCAGGTAGTCTGCAGCTTTACACGCCATTTGATAAGGTGTCATTACGTCTTTACCCGATATATGATATACTCCCATTGCCTTTCTTTCTATGAGTTGCACGATGGCCGCTGAAAGATCTTCAACATAAGTTGGCGTTCTTACCTGGTCATCCAATACATTATACACTTCGCCTTTTTCCAGTTTTTCTTTTACAATGCTTAAAATGTTAGACCGGCTGAGGACGGGCTTTCCATATACCAGCACGGTACGGACAATGGCCCAATCGGATTCATATTCTTTTACAGCTTCTTCTGCCTCCAGCTTGGTTTTACCGTAATAGTTTATAGGATTGGGAGTATCTATTTCTTTATACATTCCTTTCTCGCCGTCGAAAATAAAATCCGTAGATACAAAAATGAAATAGCTTTTTTGTTCAGCGGCATTCAAAAGGATGGTAACAGTGCCTTCCACATTGACTAAATAAGCCTGCCATTGATTCAATTCACATTCATCGGGTTTGCTGATTGCTCCGCCATGCACTACAATTTCAGGCCGGTATTTTTCAAATACATCATGAACAGCAAATGGGTCGGTAAAGTCCATCTCGGCATAGAAAAATCTGTTGTGATGAAAAAATGGGAGCCTGCAGCTTCCCTTGCCTGTAGCAATCACTTCAAAATTTTTTGCTAACAATTCCTGAATAAGATAGTATCCCAAAAAACCATTAGCGCCGGTAATCAATACGTTCATGGTATGAAGTTAAAGCAGAATTAATCAATGCGTTCCCGTGTTAACGTTTTTACCAATTGAACAATAACAGCGAAAGCAAAACTTGCACAACATCCTGCTTCTTTGTCACTTTAATAATTGCTAATATGCCACCGTCAGCGGAAGCTATTGCGATCGGTCAACGGGTTTCGGCACTTGCCTATTTTATAATAATAACAGATAACTAACACTTATTTGTTTAAGGAATTGTTCAAAGTGTTTCAAATACACGCAATCGAAACAATTTCTTTATTTTTGGTCATACACTATTGAAAAAACTAACGATTTCTGCCTTAGAATAGATACTTTTATTTCTAATAGCTTTACATTATTTCAATGGCTAACATGGTTACCAGAATTGGAGTTCTCACATCAGGGGGTGACGCCCCGGGCATGAATGCGGCAATCAGGGCAGTTGTGCGTACAGGCATACATCATGGCCTTGAAGTCTATGGCATTATGCGGGGATACCAGGGCATGCTCGAAGATGATATTTATAAAATGGAATCCAGGTCGGTGGCCAACATTATTCAACGTGGCGGCACGATCTTGAAAACGGCACGGTGCAAAGAATTCCTGGAATTTGAAGGACGCAAACAGGCGTACGCAAATTTGAGCAAAAGAGGCATTGATGGATTGGTGATCATTGGGGGAGACGGTAGTTTTCGCGGGGCGCAAAAATTCAGCAGCGAGTTTGATATACCCTGCGTTGGGTTGCCTGGCACAATTGATAAAGATATGGCGGGCACCGATGTTACTATCGGCTTTGACACGGCTGTGAATACGGCGATTGGGGCCATTGATAAAATTCGGGATACTATGGATGCTCATGACCGGCTCTTTATAGTTGAAGTTATGGGTCGGGATGCAGGCTACATTGCCTTACATAGTGGGATTGCTACCGGCGCGGAAAATATCCTAATCCCCGAAACTAAGACAGATCTGGAATCCATTATTACATCACTCACTGAAAAAGAAAAAAGAAAAAAATTAGTCAACCTCATCGTTGTAGCGGAAGGATTTGATGAAGCAGGTGGCGCCGCCGGGCTTGCCGACATAATTAAGAAACGACTTCCTTCTGCCGATGTCCGAATATGTGTACTTGGTCACATTCAACGGGGCGGATCTCCCACTTGCGAAGACCGGCTTGTAGCGAGCCATATGGGATATTATGCTGTGGAAAGCCTTTTGGTAGGCAGAAAAAATGTAATGGTTGGTGTAATAAACAACAAGATTCATTATACCCCCCTGGATAAAGCAGTTAAGGAAAGACAAAAAATAGGACAGGAATGGATGAAGATCGTTAAGATTCTTGCCACCTGATAATTCTTAATTTCCAACATCAAAGATTAATAACATCCACTTAATCCTTCTTTAAAATGGTTAAAAAAGCAGAAAAATATTTTCATACCGAAATGGATAAGGGTGCCGGGCTGGAACATACATACCATCGGACCAAGATCGTTGCTACTGTTGGTCCTGCCTGTGACACTTATGATAAATTACTGGAGCTGGTGAAAGCGGGTGTTAATGTTTTCCGGTTAAACTTTTCACATGGCTCGCATGAAAATAAGACAACTATCATTGAGCATATACGCAAGATAAATAAAACAGAACCCTATAACATTGCCATACTTGCCGATCTGCAGGGCCCGAAACTCAGGGTCGGAGAAATAGAAAACGGCGGATTAAAAATTGAATCCGGCGATGTACTCACTTTCACTTCTAAAGAAAAGGTGGTGGGAACCAAAGACCGCATTTATATTTCCTATCCCAATCTTCATAATGACGTAAATGAGGGCGAAAAAATACTGATTGACGATGGAAAACTGGAAGTAGTCGTTTCCTCAATTACTCCTTCGGGCGATGTAAAAGTAACGGTAACGCATGGGGGTCTCCTGCTTCCAAAAAAAGGAGTGAATCTACCTGATACCGACATTTCATTACCCGCGATGACAGAAAAAGATATGGAAGATTTTGAATTCATTATAAAGCAGGAGTTAGATTGGATGGCCTTATCTTTTGTTCGAAAAGCAGAAGACATTACTAACCTTAAAAAATTAGTGGTTGACAGGAAAAGCCCGGTGAAAGTAATGGCTAAGATCGAAATGCCTTCAGCATTGGCCGATCTCCGAAATATCATTGTGGAGTCAGATGGTGTGATGGTGGCACGGGGCGACCTGGGAGTAGAACTGCCGATAGAAAAGGTCCCTATGGCGCAGCGGGATATCATCCGTAAATGCATTCACCGCGGAAAACCAGTGATTGTAGCTACACAGATGATGGAAAGTATGATTGACCGGGTAAAACCCAACAGGAGTGAAATAACCGATGTTGCAAATGCCGTCATTGAAGGCGCCGACGCACTTATGTTAAGCGGAGAAACAGCCACGGGTCAACATCCTACTTTGGTAGTGGAGACAATGCGAAAAATTATTATCGAAGTGGAAAAGACTGAATACCGGTATAATCGTGAACAGGATCTCCGCCCGCAAGCCCACTCCCCTTCCTTTTTAAGTGATGCCATTTGCTACAATGCATGCAAAATCGCCAATGATATATCTTCGAATGCCTTAATTGGTATGACACAAAGCGGCTATACCGCTTTTATGCTGAGCAGCTACCGGCCAAAATCGCCATTATATATTTTTACGAAAAGGCGGTACCTGGTCAACCAGTTAAGCCTGAGCTGGGGCGTTAGAGCATTTTATTATGATGAAGAAGACAGCCTGGATGATATCTTCTATGACCAGATTGTTATCTTAAAAGAACGTGGTTTTTTAAATCCGGGTGATATTGTCGTAAGTACAGGGAGCACGCCCGTGCATCTGCACCTGCCAACAAATGTTCTGAAGATTACCAAAGTGGAGTGATTGCTATTTCCCGGCCGGTGGTCAACTGCGGACAGAAAGCGATCCTATGGTGACAGCATTATGTAAAAAACGTGCAATGCCAGACGGTTCTCTACGGCTTCCTCCGCGCTGATTATGTTTTTATTCAACAGCGGAGAGCCGGCTCCATCGAGGCAACTTAGCATTATTCCTGTTTTTTTAAAGTCAATATTTCCCTTGCTTTCCGGTTCAATCATCATAGAGAAATCAGAGTTGATGCCATAAAACTTGAAATCCTTTTCGTTTAATTCCAGCAGTTCCCGGATACTCATGCCAGAGTATATGCCGTTTTTGAAATCCCATTTATTGCGGCCGATATTATCGTTAAATGGCAACCCATTTTCGGTCGGTAAAATGCCGCTTACAAGGATGTAGGAAAGATCGCAAAGATTGTCTTCGTCTTTCCAAATAAACACCACCTGACGGTTGCTGTTTCCAAACAAGACGGAGCAATGCTTCATTTCTTTTTCCGAGAAATAGTAAATATCTTTTTTTACATTCTGCTCTCCGAAATAACTGAGCAAGTATTCATGCGAATCAAACTTAAGGAGATCGTCCGCAAAACGGGAAACGATAGGCAATTCTCTTTTCTTCAGAAGAAAGGTATAAACGGAATCACCTTCTTCAACGGAAGCGCCCGTTTCAATCGTCAAATTTTTCCGTTGGAAAAGTAATGGAGTTGCATCGCTGGTATCCCTGGAGTCTGCATAAAAAAAACCAGCTTTCTTTAGCCAACGCTTTCCCTGTTTGTATTCCTCCCAGGAAGAGGTATGGAAAGCAAAGCAGTAAGTATTGTTAACCTTGTAAAGATTTACCGTTCGGCTATGTATGACTGTATCGTCAGGATTAATATTTGTCTTACCCAAAAAAGTCAGGGCCATCGCATCATTTTGCAGCATTCTCCCACCGGAAATAAATCCTTTTTCGTGCATAAAATTATCAAACCGCTTGGGCGGCAATGAGGATAAGGCAAGCAGATCATCGACAGAAAATGACTGTGCATATGTGCTATGCAAAAAGAAACCCTGTAGGACAATTATAAATAATATTCTCAGCATACTTAGTTGGGGTCATCATAATTTGGCTGAGGTCTTCAACAGGAGCGGGTAGCGAAAAGGTGCAGGTAGTAGAGGACTGCACAGGGCGAAACTAAAACAAAAATGCAAAACTTCAAAGCGATTTGCAAAAGGTTATTTTGAATACCTGGAACGACGGGAGGTGATATGCTGGGCATTAGTTCCAAATTGACCGCCCAGGTGTCTGTAAAATAATGATATGGTACTTGAATTTAATATCTGTACTTTAAATAAATATGACATTGAGAAAGACACAAGTCATGCTTTTTCTGCTCTTTACACTTTGGTTTGCGGGATGCGGCGTTATTGAAACCGTATTTAATGCCGGTATATGGTGGGCGTTTATCTTAATTGGCCTTGCATGTGTAAATGTGATGATCGTGGCCCGGAAAGTGGAAAAAAAATAAACACATTATGGCAATGTTGTATGTTTTCCCCGGTCTGTAAATTATATTTAAATGAGCCTGCTTATTTTGGCCTGGGAAGAGAAAATGAGAAAATACTTCCTTTACCCGGCTCGCTTTCAATCCGAAGCTGTCCCTTATTCTTTATAAGAAATTCTTTACAAAGCATTAACCCAAGGCCGGTACCCTGCTCCTGTCCTGTACCATTAGTAGAATAGAATTCCTGGGCCTCTATTTTCCTTATTTCTTCCTGGCTGATTCCTTTTCCTTTATCCTCTACGTAGATTTCCGCAAAATCAAATTGTTCCTGGGCCCCCACTGAAATAGTGCCGCCAACAGGAGAGAATTTTATGGCATTTGAAACCAGGTTACGTAAAACAAGGTTGATCATGTCTTTGTCCGCCCAAACCGTTACACCATTATAAGATTTATTTTCAACACGAATTTTTTTTGCCTGGGCCTGCAGACATAAAACATGAATGACATCATCAATTTCCTCACTGACATGAACCACCTGGGGTCGTACCGTGCTGGCCTGCATTTGGCTTTTCGACCACTGAAGTAAATTATCCATCAGGCCTACAGTATAGTTGAGATCATTCTTTATGTCGGGTATCAGCGATTTTATTTCTTTCGCGGGCATATTTTGTTTCTGCATGTCGTCAAACAAATTACGCAGGGCGTACATTGGAGCTTTTAGATCGTGGGATATAACAGAAAACAGTTTATTCTTCAGGGTGTTTAATTGTTTTAGCTCCTGAGACTGCTTATGAATTTCTTCGTTGTAGTCCTGCAGCTCGGCATTCTTAATCAGAATGCTGGCCTGGTAGTTTGCGTTTTCTCTTTTGATAAGAAAAAGACCATAGAAAATATATATTATGGCAATACCCTGGTTAAACAGGTAGGCAACGAAATTAAGCTGCTGTAACTGGTAAGGATAACGGTTGAGTACCACTGCCAAAATAAAATAGCTGATCATTGAAAAACCAATCGAAAAAAGCATGTACCCAATGTCCTTTATAAAAAAAACGGCAAGTATCCCGTATAAAATAAACGAAAGTTCAACTCCAAAGTTTATTCCGTTTATATAACTGAAGCATGTCAAAACCGGATAAAAAATAAAGTATACGAGTAGCGCTTCCTGGTATTTATGTCGCCTGTTCAAAAATAAAACAACCACGCTTGCAACGGGAGGAAGACAGGCCATCAACCAACCAATTACCGGAATTTTGTCCTGGAATATGCCAATTATAACCACAATCAGCCCCGTGAGAAATTGAAAAAAATTAAGATGATTAAAAATACCCAGCTTGCTTTTTTCATACTCATTCATTGCGCCGGTCACGCCAATATTTTTTACCCTATGTAAGATTGACAACAAATTAACCTGTATTAGTTTCAGAAATTCCCTTAGTCTGGTTGCGCTAATTCTAAGGTAGAACCGGCGGGGCTGTAGTAATTGAGAATTGTATCCCATAGGGCGGTGTTTTTGCAAGGTCGGTCTCAAACAAAATAATACATATTTACTTTATTACTAAGGGTTTTTTCAAAAAATTACCGATGTGCACATCTGAAAAACCCTTCCTGCCCATTTACCTAAATAACAGTCGCACAATATTTTAAATGCCAGCCCAAATTTTTTCACATATATACACAATAAAAAATAAGGGCCAAAGGGGCAGAAAATCGGAACACGGCGATTAATTTTCTCTGTTGACCATTTATTTTTTTCATCATCCTCAGTATATAAACCATTTAAAGCGGGCATTAAAAGACGGTCAATTTGGAAAGCAAAATAGAAGCAGGGAGAAATTGCAATAGCTGGAAAATAGAACGAGGTTTTTCTATATAGCAACAACATGAACTTTAACTTTTCACTTATACTATAATTGCGCGATAATTGGTTTTTCGAATACCGATGCCAACAAATAATTAGGAGGCATATTATTTGTCTTTCATTTTTCAAAACTTTTTCATGAACTGGGTTGACATTGTACTGGTCCTGATTTTACCTCTGACAATTTGGGCCGGCTATCGTCGTGGGTTTATTCTTGGCTCATTAGACTTGTTGAGTTGGGCAGGGAGTATTGTTACAGCCTATTTTTTATATGGCTTTACCAAAAAGTTGCTGGAAAATATGGTCAGCATGGGGGTGTGGTTATTGCCCGTATCATTTTTAATCACTCTTTTGCTTGCCCGGTTGTTTTTCAGCCTGGTTGCAAAATCCATTATCCGGATGCTTCCCGAAAACAGCGGTAAAAATTTCCTCAATAAATTCCTGGGTATTGTACCGGGAGCAATCAATGGATGGATCATTGCAATTGTTGTATCGGCGTTATTGCTGGCCCTCCCGTTAAGAAAAAATATAAATAGCGATACAAGGGAAAGCAAACTGGCTACTAAACTTGCCATGCAATCGGAATGGGCAAATAAAAAGCTGGCTCCGGTTTTTGATGAAGCGGTTCGATACACCATGAACAGCCTGACCGTAAATCCCAGGTCAAATGAAAAAGTACCGCTTGGCTTCACCTATGAAAATCCAAAAGTCAGGCCCTTTCTTGAACTAAAAATGCTCGAATTAGTAAATGAAGAAAGGTTGAAAAATGGATTGAGTCCTTTAAAAAATGATCCCGAATTGACGGGAGTAGCGCGGGCTCATTCCAAAGATATGTTTGCCAGGGGATATTTTGCCCACGAAACCCCCGATGGTAAATCGCCATTTGACAGAATGAGGGAAGCTAATGTTAAATTTACAAAAGCCGGTGAAAATCTCGCTCTTGCACAGACATTAGAGATCGCTCATACCAACCTGATGAACTCACCGGGCCATCGTGCCAATATTTTGCATCCATCCTTTGGCCGCCTGGGAATAGGGATTGTAGACGGCGGATTCTATGGCCTAATGATCAGCCAGGAGTTCAGAAATTAAACAACAGCCGGAATTAAACTTTCAAAAGCCATTAAATAGCCTGAAAAATTAGGTGCCAATGTTTTGATTATTAAGGAGCTATTTCCGTAAGTGGAAATTCTCCGAAGTTTATACCCGATGGTTAGAAAATAAATACTATTTTTGAATTGTGTATCAAGTACACATTAACTGAGATTGCTTTGCCATTCAATTAAAAAAGCATCTCAAATGAAACTGAACATCTCCAGTGTATTAAAAATTTCGCAGAAGTTCTTAATGCCTATCACTGCGTCTGTCGGAAAAATAAAAAACGGATCTGCCGAATCAATTCCTGTTTATACAAACCGTCAAATCAGAACAGCTGTTTCCGCCTTCTTCTTTTGCATGGGGCTTTGTTTTGCGTCATGGGCAAGTCGTATTCCTGATATTAAAACATCTTTGCATCTTAGTGAGGCAGCATTAGGAAGTATGTTATTAGCATTGCCTGCCGGTCAGCTGATCGCAATGCCCTTTTCGGGATGGCTCGTAACGCATTTTGGCAGCAAAAAGGTATTGCGCATTTGTCTTCTATTATATGCCCTCTGTCTTACAAACATCGGCTTAGCCACACAGGCCTGGCAGCTGGCTGTAGGTTTATTTTTGTTTGGCTTGTTTGGTAATATGTGCAATATCTCAGTAAATACGCAAGCCGTTGGTGCGGAAAAATTATATGGTCGCCCGATTATGACTTCATTTCATGGTATGTGGAGCACTGCCGGGTTTAGCGGAGCAGCCATAGGGTTATTAATGATGTGGGCGGGTATTTCCCCATATATTCATTTCTGGATCGTAACTGCAGTTGTTTTCACGACAATCGTCACCACTCAAAAATATCTTCAGGCCGGTCGCACGGTTACTGCAGAAAAAAAATCTTTTTTTTCAAAGCCAGATGCCATGCTCGTACAGTTAGGCACAGTCGGGTTCTTTACCATGGCCAGCGAAGGCGCCATGTTTGACTGGAGTGGAGTATATTTCCAGGCGATAGTTCATGCTCCTGAATCATTGATCGGCCTGGGCTATCTTGGCTTTATGATCATGATGGCTGCCGGAAGGTTTATGGGTGATAGGTTAATCATTAGATATGGAAGACAAAAAATGT
>Ga0137431_1000594_pt1 | contig 12447 bp, 12 predicted proteins | sample EasRivERMZT800_2_FD_104646 | JGI IMG/M metagenome (GOLD analysis project Ga0137431, IMG submission 104646) | Soil microbial communities from meander-bound floodplain in the East River, Colorado, USA - East River MetaG ERMZT800_2 | ecosystem: Environmental > Terrestrial > Soil > Floodplain ... | reverse complement strand
TAAATATAACTGAGTCTTCATGAGTATCCATGGGGCCAATTGTGGTAGACTTTTTTTTTGCAACACCCTATGAATCCAATAATATATTCCTTTCACCGGGGACTGCGACAGGATATCAGATTAACAGATTTCGAATTCCTCCTATTAAGATTTAAATTTCTAAATATTTTATTTTAAAATCAAAGTCTAATGAAAGATAAAGTAGTACATCACAGCACCTCAAGCAATGCGGTATATGGTTTGGGATTTATCGGAGCAGCAATCTATTACATTATGCAGGCGACTGGTTTCTGGATGGGCGTAGTGGGTTTTTTGAAAGCAATTGTATGGCCTGCCTTTCTCGTGTATGAAGCCCTGAAAAAGTTAGGCGCTTGAGTGAATGGTTCCCGTTTACCATCCCTGATAAATAATGTGACCCAAAGCGTGAATTTATGTAGCGTGACGGGGTTTAACTGATCCCAGGCAGAATCTTGCAGCTGAAATTTAATAAGATCAAATAGCTGGCGGAAAGAAGTGAGACAGGAAGTTGATATGCACAGCTTTTCTTTCGGGGAAAATCTCGCGGACCTGTTCAGAAGCCTGCTGTTAATAACTATTTTCCTGTCAATAAATTTTTGCAGACAACCTTTTTCAAAAACCGCACGAATATATCTACGCCCATGGACCACTGTCTCTGCCCATGGAAGACGTTTACTAACATTTATGTTCATTTCTAAAACTTGTTTTTATGAAAACATTCATGAAACGGAATTTCTTTGCCGTAAACACTCCTGCTTATCTCGCCCTACTTACATTGATTGTCATGACGGCCGGTTGCCGAAAAATAGATATAAAAAAACTCAAACACTTTGAACAGTTTAATCTCGTTGCCAACAATGGCAACTATGGGGCGCCAAATATTGATCCACTGCAAATTAATGCGTGGGGTCTTGCATGGGCTCCGTCCGGTATTGCTTGGGTGAATTCAGAGGACGGACATGTAAGTGCTCTTTACAATGGAGAGGGTGTTGCGCCCAGGATACTTGTAAATATTCCGGGGCCTGCAGGGCCGGCCACCGGCAACCCTACCGGAATTGTTTTTAATGGCAGCGCAGATTTTGTGCTTAGCAATAACGCGGCGGCCCGATTCCTGTTTGTTGGCGCGGATGGGGTACTATCCGGATGGAACGGCGCTGCAGGAGATAATGCTATTTTGATAAAAGACAATTCAGCTACTTCCGCGTACACCGGTTTGGCGATTGGTGTAAGCAGCGGCGCAAATTATATTTATGCTGCAGATTTCAGATCGGGCGAGATAGCCGTATGGGACAAAGATTTTAACCCCGTCGATATGTCATTTGAAGACCCGTCGCTTCCGCACGGTTATTCTCCTTTTAACATACAGGCTGTCGGCGACTGGCTCTATGTTGCCTATGCTAAAGTAGCAGACGACGGAGAAGAGGAAGCAGGTGTAGGTAAGGGGTTAGTAAGTATATTTAATACAGACGGAACCTTTGTAAAAAGATTTGCCACCAGGGATCTGTTAAACGCACCGTGGGGAATAACGCAGGCTCACAAGAGTTTTTTTGAAGATCCCGAAGATGATGGTGGCGATGATTCCGGCCGTGGATTTAAAAACGATCATTCCAATGATGCAACCATGATACTCATTGGCAACTTCGGCGATGGAAAAATAAATGTTTATACAACGCACGGAGCGTTTGTAGGTCAGCTACGTTCACACGGCCACCCGGTTGCCATTGAGGGATTATGGGCAATTGGTTTCGCCCCGTTGACGGCTACAACGATTGATCCAAACAGGCTTTATTTTACTGCCGGACCAGAAGACGAGGAGGATGGGTTGTTTGGGTACCTGATAAAAAAATAGGACTGGGTTTTTCTGAACAGCAGCGCCCCGGGCATTCGGGGCGCTTTCAGTTTATTGTCTTTTCACCGTGTTCGGCGTTTCATAAATGTCATTCACGCATTCGATAACGGTCTTGCTTCCATTTTCACCATGCATCTCAGGTCTCCGGTCTTTCCGCACCTCGGGTCACCGGAATTAAACAACAAAAAAGAGATACGTGGATCAGGAATTCAAACTGCTTACTTTTTATTTTCCAGCGTCGCAGCCGCTAATTTCAGAAGTTGCTCTGCATCTTTTACCGATTGAACCAGCAGCAATAAAAATTCTCTATCCATTTTTTTAGCGGCTGGGGTTTTGTAAAAGCGGATAAGTTCATCTATTTCTGACTCGGTAAAAGTGCGCCGGTAAAGATTGATCGTAATGTTGTCAAGCAGCTGCGCTGTATGTCCTTCTGTTATTTCCCGTTCCAGTTGTTTGTAAAATGCGGCATCATGTTTTTTATCCTTGCCCTGCTCCTCTGCCAGTTTTATTCTTAAAATGGCTTCGGCAGTAAAGCCTGATCTTTCGGCTTTCAATAGTTTTATCTTTTCTGTCAGGGCATCATTCGTCACGGCCAGGGTATCGGCCCGCAGGGTATTGGCGGTATCCAAAGATTTCAGTCTCAAAATAAACGCAGAATCAATCTGCGCTAATGAAGCAGTGGAGAAAAACAGGAATATGACGAAAGGTATAGCAAGTGTCATGATAGCATGATTATTTTAAGAAATATTTCTCTTCTGCTAAGTAACTTATTATTTTCCGCCTGAAGTATTGACGCTGTCATCTTTGGTTTCAGCCGTGCATTGCATTAAGAACGAAACTGCAGCGATAAACCTAATCGTAATGATGGAATTTCGAATCATAAATTTTCAGTTGTATTTATCATTGCTAATAAAAACTACGGTTTGCCCGGGCGACACTAAATGTCCATCCACTATTTCTTGGCCACGCTATTTTTGAATTTGGTAAACCGGGAAACGGGTTTGCTCGTATCCGATTTAAAGGGAAAGAAATCCAGCACATCATATTTCCAAATATTGGTAGGAAATATGACTACAAGATTGGCAGTCTTCTTCCCTATATTTTTGAATGCATGGGGCATCCCTGCCGGAATATTGACTATATAAGGTGCTTTGATGGTAAATAATGTATCATCCAATGCATACAGTATATCTCCTTCCAGCAACACATGTGATTCTTCTCCTTCATGGGAATGCATGGGCGGGGCGCCGTTTGGAAAGGTTTCGGTGACACCAATCGTAAGATTCTTATATCCATTCCGCCGTCCTTCCATCACGTGTACATATTCACCCGGGCCCGGGTTAATCACCGGTAATTGTTCTAAACGAACAGCATAATCAGAATAATATTTTTTTGCCGACGTGTCAATAGGACCGGGCACCGTACGCCTTTCCAATACCTTAAGCTGATGATGCTGCGCATTCAAAAGAGCAATTACAGAATCCGCAACTTGCTTGTCTTCCTCTACAGCGAATGTCATCGGGAATGTCTCTTTTGTTTTATCACCAAGCGTTGTATCAGCTTCGCCTTCCTTTTTATCGTCATTACAGGAAATCAGGAACATTCCTGAAATAATCAGCAGGCAGATAATTGGCTTTCTTATCATATTGTATTGTTTTAATGAAATGATTATGTAAAACGTCGATTCATAAAGCATAATGGACAAGCAGGCCTGTTCTAAAGTTCACGTTTATCTTTAAAATTCCAGCAGAAACAGCAGGTAAATTTTTAGTACCGCTAAAAAAATCTGCAGGTGTATTGAAAAACCCGGTCCGCCCATACAGGATTTACGGCCAGGCATAACAGGCGGGAAGGGGCAAAATCAATTATCTTAAGTTTGCGTTGACAATCCAGAGAAAGGTAAAGCGGATTAATATCTTATGATTTATTTAGCCGGTATTGTAATTACCATCTTCCTGGCGGCTCTTTTGGCCGGCAAAAAACATAAGGCCCCGGCCGACCGCATCCTGGTAGTATGGCTTATTGTTATAGCCCTTCATTTATTTCTATTTTATATTTTCATCACCGGTAAAATTTATGATTACCCGGTCTTAATGGGTCATCTCCCCTACCCCCTTTTACATGGCCCTTTCCTGTTTCTGTACACAGCAGCACTGACCGGCCAGCAGGCGAGATTCAAAATGGTATGGCTGATCCATTTTATCCCGGTCCTCGTTCTTTACCTGTTTTTCATACCGTTTTTCCGTTTGCCCGCTGCCGAAAAAATCAATGTTTACAGGAATAAGGGCGCGGGTTATGAAACCCTGATGGATATCTGTCTTATTTCCATTATCATTTCCGGTCTTGCTTATGTCATAGCTTGCCTGGTTTTGCTGCGCAAATACAGGAAGTCAATTGAAAACGAATTTTCAAACATCGAGAAGATCAAACTGGCCTGGCTCCGGTACCTGGTATACGGCATTGGTGTCATCTGGATGGCTGTAATTTTTGGCAATGATCCTATCGTTTTTGGAACCGCTGTTCTATTTGTATTTTTTTTAGGATATTTTGGAATCAGGCAGACCGGAATTTTTATAACTGTACAACCTCAAACAGGCCTGCCGCAAATTTCAGCCAATGAAGAAAAGCTAACAGGATCAACTCCCACTGATAAGCGGGAACCACTGCCGGATGAAACACCGGTTCAGGCGGAAACAGGAAGCAGCATCACGAAAGTTAAATATGAAAAATCAGGATTAGCTGGAGACCAGGCCGGGAAGATCTATGAACAGCTTGTCATAGCAATGACCAACCAGAAATTGTTTACTGAATCGGAGCTTACACTGGCAGCGCTGGCTAAAACACTGGCGGTGCATCCCAACCACCTGTCGCAGGTGATCAATAGTTACGAGGGCAAGAATTTTTATGACTATATAAATTTCCAGCGGGTGGAAGAATTCAAGAATCTGGCGCCGCAGCCGGACAACAGAAATTACACATTGCTTTCCATGGCCTATGAATGCGGATTTAATTCCAAAACCTCGTTTAACCGGAATTTTAGAAAAGTAACCGGAATTTCACCAAGCGAATGGCTTTTGCAACAGCATATCCCTTTAAAATAGGTTTCACTTCCCCGGCTTTAAAGGGTCATCTTACAGGCATCCTGGTTCTCAAAAACTTACATCATCATTTTCCAAGCACATTTTATTGGTTCATCTTATAAGGCGGGGCAGCAGAGTTGGCTTGCCAGTTGAGCTTTGTGAAAAATCAATTCATTAAACCTTTTAATTATGAAAAAAGCAAAATTCATTATGCCCGTGCTGATCTGCTTCCTATGTTGGTTTGGTTGCAGGAAAGAAATCACCATTGCCCAGGAGGGAAACCTGGTACCTAAAACAGTTGAAACTGATAAGACCCTTCCTGCCATTTCGTTAAATGGCACTACACTGCATTCGGAATCCTTTGGCAGTCCCGATAGTGCAATGGTAGTTGTATTGCATGGCGGCCCCGGTTCCGATTACCGGCACCTCCTCAACTGTAAAGAATTTGCCGGCGAGGGCTATCATGTTATCTTTTATGATCAGCGGGGTTCCGGCTTATCAAAGCGCCACAGCAAATCATCATACAGTATCCAGGTGATGTTGGATGACCTCGCTGCCGTAATTTCTAATTACAGGAAATCTCCATCACAAAAAGTTTTTTTACTGGGGCATTCCTGGGGCGCTATGCTTGCCACAGCGTATATTGACAAATATCCGGCGGCAATCGATGGGGCGATATTAGCCGAACCCGGGGGCTTTATATGGGAAGATATTGAAGGATATGTAAGCCGTTCAAGAGATGTAAGGATTACCAGTGAAATCATGAGTGATTTTTTGTATCCTGACCAGTTTATTACCGGTCGCGAAGACGAACATGCTATTTTGGATTATAAATTTGGCCTGTTAGCTTCATTTGAAGGTGACAAGGATAGCCCGATTGGCAACGAAGGGCCCCTTCCATTCTGGCGCAACGGGGCTATAGTTAACCAGGCATTATTTGAAATTGGTGATAAAGAAAAACCCAACTGGACAACTCATCTAAACCAGTTTACCACCCGGGTATTGTTTGTTTACAGTGAACGCAACCGAGCATATGGACTTGCGCATGCGCAAAAAGTTTCCTCTGCCTATCCCCATGTAGAATTGTTTAAAGTAAATGGTGCGGGGCATGACATGCTATCATTCCCGACAGGCTGGAATAATTTTTTTCCTGCCGGATTAAATTACCTGAACTCCTTAAAATAATAATAAAATGCAACGTATTATCATATTAATAGCTTTCGCAGTGGCATTAATGCAACCGGCAAAAACCATATCACAGGAAATAAACTGGTACAACCTGCAAAACGACCAACGACATTTAATAAATGTAAATGCCGGTCTCGATTACGGAATAAGTTTCGGCGCCCGGTATGGTTATCATCTGCAGTCAGCAATACCGGCCATGCTTATACTTGATTTCTCAATTCCATCCGGCGAAAAACTGGTTGATGATTTTAAAACCAGGGTCGGCGGTTACATCAGGCTATACGAGGCTGACCATTTCCAGTTCAGCGCCAAAATATTGGGAGTATTCAGGCGGTATCAAAATTCATATGCAAGACTTTTGAATTTCGGGAGCGATATGGGAGTTACGGCAGGTTATTACAAACGAAAATGGTTTGTGGCCGGGGAGGCAGGTTTTGATAAAGCAATAGTTACTCACCTCAAACATTCAGCAATATATAAACAAAACTTCCCTTCGGTGCAGGACGGCTGGTACGAACCAGCCACCGGTGGTAATTTTTATTATGGAGTACAAGCGGGATTATCATTGAAGCGAAATGATCTTTATCTGAAGGCTGGAAAGATCCTCACGCAGGATTTTAGCACGACACCAATAGTACCATTTCACCTTCAGATCGGTTATAATATTTGGTTAAACTAAATTTTAATTCCACCACAATCTTCAAATAATCGGCAACAGCTGTTGCGTTCGCGTTGACGGGAAAACAAGAATGCTGTTTCACTTCCGGCAGGGTTTCCCTGCCGGATTCTTTTGCTATGATAATGCCGATGGCCTATAGGAATGCTTCCGTATAGGCGTAAAAACTCAGGAAATTCTTGCCAAATAGTTATCAATTTTGAAAAATAGCTATCTTCAGCTAGGTCAGCAATTCAAAATAGCCCAACTGTATTAATGAACTACCAATGCAGATTGTTAGCGGAAAAAAATAATTAAAATAAATTCAATGAGAACATTTCTTTATTCGGTCTTATTCCTGTCAACATCTTTTATGGCCTGCAACAGTGGTGAAACCAATACCGCCACAACCGATGTTACAGCTGACGATGTTACCAAAAACTGGAAATTAGGGGTTGCACTCTGGAGCTTTCACACATTTAACTTTCCGGAGTCTTTGATCAAGGCAGACAGTTCCGGGTTAAAATATATTGAACCAAACACTTTTCATAAAGCGGGTCCCGAGCTAAAAGACTCGGTGATCTACCAATTGTCTTCCTCGGGAATTGAAAAGCTAAAAGCTCTGATTGAAAAGCAGGGGCTTATTGTTGAATCAATTTACATCGTTGGGGACTCCACCATTGAATCGTGGAAAAAACAATTTGATATTGCAAAAATATTCGGTGTAAAATTCGTAACCACTGAGCCTCCCATAAAAATGTGGGACAGCATTGACAGCCTGGCAGGCGTGTATGGAATAAAAGTGGCCATTCACGAACATTGGAAAGGGGTAAGCCAATACTGGAATCCCGATACTGTGTTGATGGCCATTAAAGGTCATCCCAATTTTGGCGCCTGTGCCGATTTGGGTCATTGGCCTAAAAGCGGCATTGATCCCGTAGACGGTGTAAAAAAATTAAGCGGGCATATTATCAGTTTGCATTTAAAAGATATTGCGGCATTCAATGATCCGACTTTGAAGGATGTACCTGTGGGAACAGGCGTCGTGAATTTTCCGGCTGTCTTCGCGGAGTTGAAAAAACAAAACTTCAATGGTCATATGTACATCGAACGGGACGCCGAGGACCAGCCCAGCAACCTGCCATCGGTGATCCAAACAGTGAAGTACTATAACGAAGAGATTGGCAAATTGAAATAACGTGCAGGTTTAACACTAGACCGGGCCGCTTCACTTTATAACAAACATCACTCACTCCTATTTTTTGCTCCTGCTAACACCTTCCATTAATCCCCGTATGTAACCTAATGCATACAAAATACCGAGATTGCTATAGCCCGCATGCTCGTTAGTATCCCCATACATCGTAGGTGTGTGATCGGGCCGGATGGGGCCTTTAAAGCCAATATCATAATAAGCTTTCATTGCCGCATACATATCGATCTGCCCTTCATCATGAAATGTTTCTTCAAACTGAAACTTGCCGCCACGCACATTACGAAAGTGAACAAAATGTATCGCCTTTCTTTTACCAAACTCTTTTACCAGGCCAGGAATATCGACGCCCATCAAAGAGAAATTACCCTGGCATAAAGTAATGCCATTTGACACGCTTGGATAAATATCCAGCATTCGCCTGAAGCTATCCACAGTCGTCATGATGCGCCCAATCCCTTTGATACTATCCACCTGCGGGTCATCGGGGTGCATTGCGAGCTTCATGCCGATCTTCTCCGCTTCCGGGATAACCGCCTTCAGGAAATACTCAAGGTTTTTCCAAAGTGTTTCTTTGCTCACTTCGCCATGCTCGGTAAGCGCTGCATTTCTGATGTCTTCATAATCAAAAGCTGTAACAAGAGCCCCTCCGCGACCCGGTTTATCTTTTTTTGTCCGGTACCAACTGATCACTGGCATCCAGTTATAGCATATTAGATCTACACCACCATATGGCTTCAGGTTCTTCATAAATGTTATAAAGTTCGCGATCTCTTCATCCCTTCCTTCAAGTCCGAGTTTTGTTTTATCACCCAATGCGGGTGGACCTTCAACCACGTTCCATTTCAGACCCGCATTTTCCCATGCTTCTTTATTTGCAATGATCGCTTTGGCATCCCACGGGTTGACATCTCCCCTCCGGGGTACACCTGTTACAGCACCCAATACATTCATCTGCCTGGCAAAAGCAATTCGCTGCTCTTCCATTCCAAAAAAATAAGCCTCACTTAACTGCATTCCGGCATCCCCAATAAAAGATTTACTGACAAAACTTTCATGATCTTCCATTAATAAAGAATTCATCGCTCCAACAGATCCTGCAGTGGTAAGCGATACCGCATGCTTAAGAAAATTGCGACGGTTAGACATAGCAGAAATTTTACAAATTAATGGTGTAAATAATGTTTTCCTGGCATCGCCGACAATAGCTCACCGGGTCAACAACTATCACCTTAAAAGGTAACTAATTCCCTTCAACTAAATTTAATATTTAAACGGGTAACCTAACGAAGTTTTCTCTGATTCTGTCTGCGCCTACACGCCTGCAAATAAATAAAATGACTGTTTGCGGGAAATTGCATTGATCATTTGCGATGTCAGCAAAGTATCAACAAAATGAATTGATGATTGCTCATTAAACTGGAAATCCCGTCAGTGACGGGTGAAGTGTTAATGGTTTAAAACCGGATGGAAAAGGAAGTGGAGTAGAAATTATGAAATTGCTTTTTAAAAAAAATTGAATCATGGCGCGTCAGGCAACGCACCATGATATTTTTGAAAACTCAGTATTTTATTCTAGCGGCTGCCCTTTTCGATAACCTGGTATTCGTCCATTTCACCATCGGCGATCCGGATTGTTTTGATAAAGTTTTTATCTTCTATATTGACCAGGTAAGCTGTTTTATCCCGTACGGTTATTTCCTGTACGTGAAAAATGCTGTAGTCGTAATAGGTACTCCTTACCCGGTGCCGGATGTCTTCAGGCAACTTGTCCTCTTTATAGGTGCGGATGTTTCCAATCCATTTCCCTTTAAGATTATAAAATACATTTGTCTCGACATCCTCATTTGTGTATTGGGCCTTAAGTGCATTGTCAATTTTAAACCACTCGGCATTCTCCGATTCTTTGAAGTTTTTGCTGAAATTTTTAAGGGCTCTGGTACTCACACCGGAGTTGCTGCGAGTTCCGGGCAATTCCTTATCGTCGGTGCTATTGCTGAACACAACTTCCTTTGACGAGGTGTTATTTAAGTTTGCGCCCCTCCGGGTAGTCTGAGCATCAACGCTGCAGAATAAAAGTATAAGCGGGATAACTCCGAGCTTATAATGGAAAAATTGTCTTTTCATTTGTTTAAAGTTTAATAGTTATTGATTGAATGGTTGTCGTTTTCAATGACCAACCTGGTCTTGCAAATATGGGCCAGGGGAAACGGCTTACCTATCGCCACAACTGTGATATAATATCCCTTAATATGGGGATGAATGCTCCGCCTTCGTTGTAGTTCCCCGTCGAAAGAAATCACGAGTATAAAAAAATAGGGGCCTGGAGTTAGATTCAAGGTCATCCTCAAATCTTTTCGTTCTCATCTTCTGCAAATTTTTACCTTTAAACAAACAACCGATCATGGATAGAAGATCATTTATTACCAGCACTGGTATGGCTGCTGTCGCCATGGGATTGCCGGGGACTGATTTACTGTCAGGACGCAAAGAAAACAAACTGCCCGCCTGGAGAGGTTTCAACCTGCTGGATTTTTTCTCTCCAAATCCATCTGATTCGAGAGGAGAGACAATTGAAGATCATTTTCGCTGGATGCAGGATTGGGGATTCAATTTTATCCGCATTCCTATGGCCTATCCCTATTATTTAGATATTGACAGGAGCAAGAACATCACGGCTGATGAAGTTTACAAGCTAAACAATAAAGCTATTGACCAAATTGATGCGCTGGTAACACTGGCGCTGAAATACAATCTACATGTCAGCCTGAACCTGCATCGGGCTCCCGGCTATTGTGTGAATGCAGGTTTTCACGAACCTTATAATTTATGGATCGATCAGGCCGCGGTCGATGCCTTCTGCTTCCATTGGAATATGTGGGCCAAACGCTATAAAAATGTGGCGGGAGATAAATTGAGCTTTGACCTGTTGAATGAACCGAGCATGCGGGAAGACATGAATGATCAGCACTCCAAACGCAGTTCTGTGCCCGGTGACGTTTATCGAAAAGTTGCCAAAGCTGCAGCAGATGCCATAAGAAAAGAGAACCCCTCCCGACTCATTATTGCCGATGGTAATGATGTTGGCAATAAAGTGATCCCTGAATTATTTGATTTGGATATTGCTCAGAGTTGCCGTGGTTATAATCCGGGTATTATTTCACACTATAAAGCACCGTGGGCCAATAAAGATCCGGATAATTTGCCGGAACCCAAATGGCCGGGGCAAGTTGGCGAAAGATATTTGGATCGTTCTCTATTGGAAACCTATTACAAGCCCTGGATCGAACTGGCTGAGCAAGGAAAAGTTGGAGTTCACTGCGGTGAATGTGGTTGCTGGAATAAAACTCCACATAATGTATTCCTCGCCTGGTTCAATGATGTGCTGGATATTCTCCATTCACACAAGATCGGTTTTGCACTCTGGGAATTCATTGGTTCGTTTGGGATCCTTGATTCAGGTAGAACTGATGTCGCCTACGAGGATTGGCATGGTCACAAACTGGATAGAAAACTTTTGGAATTGATGAAGAAATATTAAATGTGTTTACAGAATTGAAATACTAAAAGGGTCAACTTTACATCGAATGGAATGCGGAAGATCAACCCAGTGTTTTTCCCGTTAATACAAACGGTTAAGTATTATTATGACCAGGTAAGCAAGCTTAAATAAGGGTCTTTCCTAGAAGCAGGTGAAGTCGTATTTAAAAGCCAAAACAAACCATTTACTGAAAAAGACGACCGGTAACAATTGACAATAGGTATCATGCAACCATTTTCCAGTTCCTTTTTTTGCCCGTTTTGACCGCTGATCCCGTGCAACGAAAACAACCCTGCGCTTGTCTTGGTATCTGCAAACAAGCTGGTATTCAAAAGTGGAGGTTTCTTATCCCCATCTGCGTATTAAACAGTCATTGTATCTTATATTAGACCCTTATTTTTAAAAGTTAAAAGTATAATCAAACAAGAGAGATGAAAACCAATATCTTGCGATGGAGCCTTTCAATTACTGCAGTTACAGTTTTATTAAGCAGTTGTTTAAAATCAACGGATGGCCCTCCACCTCCTCCCCAAACTTTTCTTTCAATTATGCACCTGGCTCCGACGGGGCCTTCTCTCGATGTTTTTTTTGATAATACAAAAGTATCCAACACACCGTTTGTCCCGGGAAATGTAACAGCAGCATACAACCCGGTGGATAAAGGAATCTTTTCCATAAAATTTAAAAAAGCAGCAGTAGACAGCCTCGTGGCAGACGTAGGGCAGGAACAATATGATTCCTTGACCTACTACACCATATTCCTATATAACCTGCTAACTGACGGACCGGTGAGAGCAATAAGAATCAAAGATGACTTTACGGAAGTACTTTCAAATTTGACCAAGCCCTACTATCGGTTTTTTCATGCAAGTCCGAATACTGGGGCGGTAGACCTATACATTG
>Ga0137431_1000593_pt1 | contig 12513 bp, 10 predicted proteins | sample EasRivERMZT800_2_FD_104646 | JGI IMG/M metagenome (GOLD analysis project Ga0137431, IMG submission 104646) | Soil microbial communities from meander-bound floodplain in the East River, Colorado, USA - East River MetaG ERMZT800_2 | ecosystem: Environmental > Terrestrial > Soil > Floodplain ... | reverse complement strand
TCTTCCGGCTGTGCAAGAAGAGTGTTGATAGATGGAGAACCAGGATTCTCCCAGATTCATTATTTAAACAATGAGGAATTGGTTCTAAGATATTCACGCTATAATTATTTTTTTACCAATGGCTATAATATTGGCCGGTATGGAAATTCCGTGCCTACCGGAAATGTGAGTTGGAAACATATGTTTTCACCGGTACACGCATCGATGTTCAAGGTATCAACACCGCGCAGAGAAGCCCCTTTCACAACAGTAATGAATTGGCAATCCCACAAGCCGATTTTATATAAGGGTAATGAATATGGACAAAAGGATATTGAGTTTGAAAAATTTATTCAACTGCCAACTTTCGTGGATTCAGCTATTGAAGTAGCCGTCTCGGGAAAAAATATTCCTGTAACACTGCTGGCAAACTATAAATGGAATGTGGTTGATGGAACGATAGCAACTAAAAGCTATGCAAGTTTTTGCAGTTATGTTGAAAAAGCAAAAGCAGAGTTTAGCGTTTGTAAGAATGTATTTGTAGCATTAAATACAGGCTGGTTCAGTGATAAAAGCGCCGTATTTCTGGCTGCCGGAAGACCGGTAGTACTTGAAGATACCGGCTTCAGCGAACATCTTCCCTGCGGAATGGGATTAATTGCAGTTAAGAATGTTGATGAAGCGAGGATCGCTGTCATCGATATAGAAAACAATTGGGAAAAACACTCAAAGGCCGCCCGGGAAATAGCTATGGAATGTTTGGATACGGGAGTTGTATTGAAAAAGTTTATGAATGAAATAAATGACTAGTGATTTTAAAACTGTTAAACTGATTTTATGAGAATAACGAATATTGAATTGAAGCCTGTGGATGGATTCATTAGAGCCTCTGCAGATATTACCTGGGAACAGGCAAAGAAAGCTCCCCTTAATTTTTTTGTAGAAACTCCTGAGGAACATGAAGCTTCTTTTTGGGCTGATCCTAACGCATTTGTCCTGGCCGTTTACCTGGCGGCCTGGCATGGAGGCGAGGAAAGGATTCAAATAGATGAGCCCATCTGCCCTATCTTATTTCAAAATCTGAAAGTAGTGATACCGGTGTTGCAGAGCTGGTACCATGATGTGCCTTATCCGGCCCCGGTAATTGAACCGCTGGCAGGATTTAAAGTACAGAATTTTAATGCTAAAGAAAGTGTGGGTTTGTTGTCGTGTGGAATCGACTCACTGGGCACTTTGAGATGGAATAAATTAAATATTCCGGCCCATCACCCGCTGTCCATCACTGCAGGTATGACCATCGGATATCACAACCATACCGAGTCAGGAAAGGATCGGGCCGAAAGAATTATAAATGGAAGGTTGCTGACGGCAAAATCAGTAGCGTCAGATGCGGGTATTGAATTGATACCGGCGCTTACCAATATTAAATTCCTGGACAAGGATGGTTGGTTCTACACTTACAAATCATTAGGGTCACTCAGGACTGCTGTAGCCTGCTTTTTCAGCAAACGATTTCATAGCACCTATATTGCCACGAATCATACCCCGGTATCCATTTATCCCTGGGGTTCACATCCGTTACTTGATCAGTATTATTCATCCGCTCATTTCCATGTTATTCATCACGGGGTTGATCTTACCCGGTTGGAAAAAGTTGAATTGGTGGGAGATTGGAAAACAGGGTTGGATAACATTCGCGTTTGTCAAAACGATGATGAGGGTGTTTACAATTGCTGTACTTGTGAAAAATGTATTCTTACGATGTGTGAGCTGGAAGCGATTGATAAGTTGAAGGATTCAGCGGCATTCAGTGTGAAAGAGGTCACGCCGGATTTGCTTGAAACCATTCAAACCTATGAAATGATCTATAACGACTTCCAGGTTGATTTTTACCAGGAAATAGTACCGGCCCTGGAAAATAAAGGCAGAAAAGACCTGGTAGACGTTTTAAAAACAGTTTTAGATAATTATCAGCAAAAGAAACTAATACACGCTTAACAAATTGGTAAACGGCCACAAAAATATAAAGCTGCGGATCCTGGTTCTTGGCTATATCATTAGAGGACCAATGGGTGGTATGACATGGCACCACCTGCAATATTTTTTGGGTCTGCACCAAATGGGTCATGATGTTTATTTTTTGGAGGATAGTGGCGATACGGCATACTCCTGCTATGACCCTGTCAGAAATGTAACAGATCAAAATCCCGTTTATGGATTGGAATATGCAAAAAAAGTGTTTAAAAAAATAGGTATTGAAAACAAATGGGGCTATTATGATCGTCACCAGGATCAATGGCACGGACCTCTCGCTGAAACGGCGCTAAAAATTATTAAGGATGCCGATTTGTTGTTAAACCTTTCTTGTTCGAATCCATTACGCTCCTGGTTATGTGAAGTACCGGTTAGAATATTGGTTGATACAGATCCGGTTTTTACACAAATCAGGAACCTGGCAGACCCCCAACGACTTAATTTTTCCAGGCAACATACTTCATTCTTCACCTTTGGCGAAAACTTCAAACAGGAAGGATGCCTTATTCCGGATGATGGCCTCCCCTGGCAGCCGACCCGTCAACCTGTTGTATTGAGTGAATGGCCGGTTATTAAAGGAAATGAAGAGGCTCCTTTTACTACAATTATGAAGTGGGAAAGTTACCCGGGAAAAGTCTACAATGGCCGGCACTATGGAATGAAGGCTGAGTCGTTTGATGCCTATATAGACATTCCCCGTAAAACAAAGTCAATAATGGAAGTGGCTGTAAGCGACTCCGCTGCTTCCAGACAAAAATTATTAGAATACAGCTGGCATTTATCATATCCCCAGGAAGTTTCCGGCGATCCATGGAAATACCAGGAATATATCCAGCAATCGAAAGCGGAATTCAGTATTGCTAAACATGGATACGTTGAAGCAAGAACGGGTTGGTTCAGCGAAAGAAGCGCAGGCTACCTGGCAAGTGGAAGACCAGTTGTAGTGCAGGATACCGGATTTACAGATTGGTTGAAAACTGATTTTGGATTAATTCCATTCAACGATGAGGCGGAGGCATTATTTGCTATTGAAGAAATTAATAACAATTATGCCAGGCATTATCGTAGTGCAAGGGAATTAGCAGAGGCCTATTTTTCTTCGGATAAGATTTTGGCAGAATTAATTGAACGTTCAGTTCAATAAAAAGTATCGAATGTTTTTAAACTGTTTATGAGAAAAAAGCAACAAAATAGCGACAATTTCAACCAGCAAAATGGAAGGCGTCTGCGTATTGCTTTTTTTGATTACCCGGATGTTTTTGAAGATTTCTATCCTCATTATGGCGTTACGCAGGAAGTATTTGCAAAGACCTGGCACAATACAGGCAATCATGCCTGGTTAAAAATAGTGCAGGAAGAAATTGGCGATATTACCTGGTATGTTGCCTGTTTAACACCGGAACTAAAAGAATCAAGGCATGAGTATATCGGTTGCAAGATGAAATTTTTCTCATCTTCCTGGCTGCATCGAAAATTATGGAAGTTATTTTATCAACCAAGCTTTGCCTGGCGATGGAAACGATTTTACAGGACCTATGCCACCCTGGCATCTTACCTGTCGCTGCTATCTTTTTCTTTTTTTCGGACCCTTAAAAATGATAGACCTGATATAGTTTTCGTCCAGGAATATTGCAGCGGAAGATTTGATGTTTTACTTTTTTTTGCCTGGCTTTTGAATATTCCTGTTCTTACATTTCATGCAGGCAGCACCCCTGATAAGTATCTTGGGAAATTCTTACGGAAATATACTATTCCCAGGGCAGACTGGATATTTTCTTCCGGACAGGGAGAATTGAATATGCTGCTCCATAGATTTAAAGTTGCTCCGCATAAGCTCAATATTATCAGACCACCCATTGATACTTCAATCTATAAACCTCTTTCCCGCGAGCAAGCCTGTATATCGCTGGGATTGGATCCGGGAAAAAGGTATTGGCTTTTCATAGGTAGATTGGATGATGCCGTTAAACGTGTTAGCTCAATCCTGGACAAGTTTAAACAAATAGCAAAAGAGTTTCCTGAAATTGACTTGCTGATTGTAGGTACAGGAAAAGACGAGCAAAAACTAAAACGAATGGCTCATGATTTGGTTGAAGGCAGGGTTCATTTCCTTGGATGGATTGCAGATGACGCCAGTAAGGCCAGGATATACAACACTGCGGACTGTTTGTTTTTAGCCTCCTGGAGAGAAGGGTTTCCTACGGTTATCGGAGAGGCATTCAGTTGTGGAATCCCAGTTGCTTCATCAAGGGTAGGCGCAATTGATGACCTTGTTGTGCCGGATAAATCAGGTTGGTTGTTCCCGAAGGGTGATGATGAAGCTATGTACCGCTGCTTTTCGGATATAGCAGACAATCCCGGCACTCTTGTTAAGATGCGGCCAATCGTTCGATCAATGGCTGAAGAAATGGTTTCATTCGAAGCAATGACGATTGCATTAAAAAAAGGCTTTTCTGCTGTAACAACTGATATAACTAATGTCTAATCTTATTCACGATACGGCGTTGATCATTTCCTCAAAAGCAAGGGAGCTAAATGCCTCCAGTCTCCTGGGAACCGGAGGTTGGTTGCCTCCAGCTGACCGGGAAGTCCTTGATTGGATGACCCTCATCAAATGGATGGGCTGGAAATTTAAATTAATTGATCCAGTGGAATTCAATCATAAATTAATACATGAAAGTCAGATCAAGTGGATTATTCTTACTGATAACGCTAATGAATTTGACCCTGTTTTAATTGAAAGCCTGTTTGAAATACTCGAAGCCTCCCCGGTATTGATTGTATCAGGATCAGGAAGAAGAGGATCGCATTTCTCAAATCGCTTTGGAGCATCAATAGTAGCAACAGCTGCAACTGTGAGTAAACTTGACTGGACAGGTGTTCCTGAAAATAAAACTTGGAATTGCAGAAAGGGAGTCAGCATTGCTACCCTTGAATGCCGGGAAGGAATTGAACCACTTGTTACTGCCAATGAAAATATATTGGTTGCTGTTAACAAAAGAAAAGAAGGCAAATGGGTGGTATTAAGTTTTCATCCCAGTAAGGCCCGTGACAGGGAAGGCAGCTTTACTGCTTTAATAAAACATATCCTGGTTTATCAAAGCTGCTCACCGGTGGCCTGGTTCAATTTTGAAAATACATTAGTGCTTCGGATGGATGATCCGGGAAGTTCGGAAATAGTCCATCATTCAATATATCAAAATACAAAATTGACTGAAGCAGACTGGAAAGTGATCGGCGAAGAATTACAAAAAAGAAAAGCACGGATGACGTTGGGTTATGTGCCCGGCTGGGTCGATGATGGTGACAATACACGGGGAAATCTTATAATTAATGGAGCAAATACTATAAGAAGCAAAGGAAAGGTATATCCGTCACCATTAGTTAAATATGTAGCGATTGAAAAAGAATGGAAGAAAAAAGTATTTGATTATGAATCCGAATTTCGGGGTATTCAGCAATTAAGAAAAAAAGGATTGGTTGAAGCGGAACTGCATGGCTATACGCATATCCATCCTGATAAAGAATCCTGGATCAACGCCCATGACAGGTATGATAACAAAGCCTGGTATCGTGAATTTGGAAGAAACACGATTGATTATATAAAAAACATGACTGCTGAAGAACATCCGTTTGAATCAGGTCTAAAAGCTTTTCAAGAAATTTTTCAAACTGATCCTTCTGCGCTTATTTGCCCGGGTGACGAATTTACAAATGATGTGCTGGCAAAAGCTATGGAGGCAGGTTTAATGTTTGTGAGCAGTTATTACCTGGCAGTTAGAATTGATAACAGGCTGTGCTGGGATCAATATGTTTGTGCTCCTTATTTGGATAGATATGATCCTTCCTGGTTTGATGCAGGGTTGCCGGTTGTTGGATATTTTCATGATTTTGATATAAGTATTAATGGTGCTGATTGGTTGTCAGAGTGCCTTGAAAATTGGCAACAGGCAGGCGTAAAATATTTTATTGATTTTAGGGAGCTGGCTGGAATCGTCAGCCATACTATTAGCCTCAACAAAGTGGGAAATGAATATCAATTGAAAGTGCAAACGGAGGATAAGTGGAAAACCATTCACCCTGTTCGGATATTGGCCTATTTTCCTGAAACTTGTTCGACCTTAAAATATGATTGTGATTTAAACCAATCAATTAATAATATAGATGCGGAAGGATATAAGTTATTGGCAGGTTGATCTGTTGGGGTTTGAGCAATTAAAATTTTACCAGATTAGATTTAGAACGAATGGCAAGAATAATCATTAATGGCAATATGATTCGAACACCGAGGGGAGGACTAAATCTATGGCATCTTGCCTGGTTAGCCGGATTTAAAAAACTGGGGCATAATGTGTATTTTGTAGAAAGGAGCGGTTGGGAAAATGATTGTTATGATATTTCCAAAAGAGTAATGACCAATGATTGTTCTTATGGAATCTCGGTGGTCAATCAATTATTATCAGGCTATGGTTTGTCAAATAATTGGTGTTTTGTAGATCATTATGGAACCTATCATGGACTCAGTAAAACTGCTATTAACGAAGTGTTTGAGTCTGCTGATTTATATATTGATTTGGAATGGGGAGAGTGGATGGAGGAATCCGCTAAGGTTGCTAAACGGGTTTTTGTGGACGGAGAGCCTGGATGGTTCCAAATCAAATTGCAAAGGGATACAGATAACGGGAGAAATCTCCCTCAATATGATTATTATTCCACAATTGGTGGTTTGATTGGTACTTGCCATTGCGATGTCCCAGTAGGGAATATTCAATGGAACCATCATTTACCGCCAGTTTTGCTGGATGAGATTAAGGAGATTGAAATTAATGGAGGTGCTGCTTTTACAACCATTATGAATTGGCAAAGCAACAAGCCATTTGAGTATAACGGAAAGTATTATGGACAAAAAGACATTGAGTTTGAAAAATTTATTGGCCTTCCTGGTTTTGTAAAAGAAACAATGGAAGTAGCAATATCTGGTTCCAAAACCCCACGTGAACGGATAATCGAAAATGGGTGGCGGTTAAAAAATGCAGATGCTATAAGTGTCTCTCCGGCTTCCTACCTGGAATACATAGCGAATTCCAAAGGAGAATTTAGTGTTGCAAAAAATTCTTTTGTTCAAACGAATTGTGGATGGTTTGGTGACAGAGACGGCTATTATCTCGGATCGGGCAGACCCGTTGTATTGCAGGACACGGAGTTTTCGAAGATACTTCCCTGTGGAAAAGGACTTATTGCTGTTGAAACAGTTGAGGAAGCTGCTGAAGCCATTAAAATGATATCGGCTGACTATGCTATGCATTCAAAGGCTGCACGTGAAATTGCCTTTGAATATTTAGATACAGAGAAAGTGTTATCTAAATTCATGAAGAACCTGGATATGTAAGAGAATGTTCGATTGTTTTATTGACATATGTAAACTAGTAGGGTGAATATTATTATGGATATAAAAGAACCATCTGTTATTGGCAGTGAGCTGTACCAGCTGATCTACAGGCTTTTTCCTATATGCAGAAGCATTACCGGAAACGGCGTACGGCAAACTCTGAAGATTATGCAGGAATATTTACCCCTCCAGGTTGAAGAAGTGCCTTCGGGCACGACAGTATTTGATTGGACCATACCGAAGGAATGGAATATCAGTGATGCTTATATTAAAAATATGAAAGGGAAAAAATTGGTAGATTTCAACGATTCCAATCTCCATGTTCTTAATTATAGTATACCTGTTAATGGAAAGTTTTCTATCCAGGAATTAAAATCACATATTTTTTCTATTCCCGACAAACCCGGTTGGATTCCTTACCGCACTTCTTACTACGAAGAAAAATGGGGATTCTGTTTAAGTCATTCTCTATGGGAAACCATGCACGAAGATCAATACGAAGTCTGCATAGATTCAACGTTGGAACCAGGTTCTCTAACTTATGGCGAATATTATTTGCCCGGCCAAACAGACGAAGAATGTTTATTTTCCTGTCATATTTGTCACCCTTCTTTATGCAATGATAATCTTTCAGGAATAGCCGTGGTTTTGTTTTTGGCAAAAATGCTCAGTACAAGAAAAAACCGTTTATCCTACCGGTTCTTATTTATTCCCGGAACCATTGGCGCCATTGCCTGGCTGGCTTTGAATGAAAATAAATTAAGTAAAATAAAAGCAGGCCTGGTGGCTACACTGCTGGGTGATCCTGCACCATTCACATACAAAAAGACTCGGAATGGCGACGAAATAATTGACAAAGCCGTGATTCATTTTCTTAAATTTTCAGGTGACGATTTTCGTTTGATTGACTTCTTTCCATACGGATACGATGAAAGACAATTTAATTCACCCGGCATCAATCTTCCCATCGGAAGCCTGACCCGGTCTCAGTATGGACAGTATCCGGAATACCACACATCTGCAGACAACCTTGACCTGGTTACTCCCGAAAAACTGGAAGACTCACTAAAAGCTTATCTGTCTATTACAGATATACTTGACAACAATGTTGTTTATTTCAATAAATATCCAAAATGTGAACCCCAACTTGGTAAGAGAGCCATCTATCAAAAAATTGGCGGAGAAAATGAGCGGGATAAAGAGCTTAGAAGAATGGCCATGTTATGGTGTCTCAACCTTTCAGATCGTAAGCACAGTTTGCTTGACATTGCAGATCGGGCAGCCATACCATTTGATGTGATAAGAGAAATTGCAGCAATATTAGAAGAGAACGGATTGCTGACCAGGTTGCAGACTGATAACAAGAAAAAATAAACCATAGCACACACTAACATACAAAGAATATGAAAATACTTATTACTGGAAATCTAGGTTACGTAGGTCCTGGTGTTGTCCGCGAATTCAGAAAGTATTACCCGGATGCCTGTTTAACTGGTTATGATATCGGGTATTTTTCACAGTATATCACCAACCGGAATATTATCCCTGATGCTGGTCTTACTATACAGCATTATGGTGATGTCAGGAATTTCCCGGATGAAATTCTTGAAGGAGTTGACACGGTAATTGGTTTGGCTGCTATTTCAAACGATCCTATTGGTAACCGTTATGAAGCACCTACTGAGGATATTAATTGCAAAGCCATTGTTGACCTTGCACAGAAAGCAAAAAGCAAGGGAGTGAAAAAATTTGTATTCGCTTCCAGTTGCAGTGTTTACGGATCAGCTGAAGATAAGCCAAGAACAGAAGACAGTGCATTGAATCCGCTTACAGCTTATGCAAAATCAAAGATCAATGCAGAAATTGGGCTCAGGTCGCTGGCTGATAAAAATTTTCAGATTACCTGTCTTCGTTTTGCAACAGCCTGCGGAATGAGCGACCGCCTGCGACTCGACCTCGTATTGAATGATTTTGTAGCCGGCGCTATTACCAATAAAGAAATAAATATTCTTAGCGATGGAACACCATGGCGACCGCTGATTCATGTATTGGATATGGCAAGAGCCATGCGTTGGGCGCATGAAAGAAACGGAGATGCAGGAGGAAATTTCCTGGTAGCAAATGCAGGAAGCAATGCATGGAATTACCAGGTAAATGAATTAGCAGAAATGGTAAATGAAATATTACCCGAAACAAAAGTGTCCATTAATAAAAATGCTGAGCCAGACAAAAGGTCTTACCGGGTCAATTTCGATCTCTTTGAAAAGCTGGCGCCGGATCATCAACCACAATATGATTTAAAAGCAGCGATACATGGGCTAATCAATGGATTAAGGGCTATAGATTTTAGTGATGGAAATTATAGAAATTCAAACCTGATGCGGCTCAATGTTATTCAGAACCTGGTCGAAACAGGAACGATTGATCAATCTTTATTCTTAAACAACAAGCAATGATTTTTGAACCAACTCCGTTGCAAGGCGCTTATTTGGTCAGGCTTCAGCCCATAGAGGATGAACGGGGATTTTTTGTCAGAACTTTTTGCAAAAAAGAATTTGAAGCTATTGGTCATGAAAAGGAGTTTGTACAAATGAATCAATCCTATAATAAACTGAAAGGAACATTAAGAGGAATGCATTATCAACTGCCACCTCACCAGGAAATAAAGCTAGTGAGATGTATTGCCGGAAGCGTTTATGACGTGATCATAGACCTGAGAAAAGACTCTCCAACTTACCTGCATCACTTCGGAGCTGAGTTGTCACCAGAAAATTTCTGTATGATGTATGTGCCGGAAGGTTTTGCACATGGCTTCCAAACCCTTTCCGATCATAGTTCGCTGGTCTATCATCATACGGCCTATTATACTCCCGGAAGCGAAGGAGGATTGAGATATGATGATAAGAGACTGGCAATTCGATGGCCGATAGAACCCACCTGTCTGTCCGAAAAAGACCAACAATATCCCTACCTCGTGGAAAACTTTAATGGAATTGAAAAAATTTAAATTAACGTCGTTATGAATTCAGATTCACCAAAACCCCACTGCAGATTTTGTCATGCTCCGTTATCGCATGTCTTTGCGGATCTTGGCACTTCGCCTCTTTGTGAAAGTTATATAAGGCCCGAAGACGCCAATAAGACGGAACCTTTTTTTACACTAAAGACCTTTGTATGTGATCAATGTTTTTTAGTTCAGCTCGAAGAGTTTGTTTCCCCGGGTGAAATTTTCAGCAATTATGCTTATTTCTCTTCTTATTCCAGCAGCTGGCTCAAACATGTAAGCAATTATTCCAATCAAATGGTAGATCGGTTTGGATTCAGCAAGGATAGCTTAGTAGGTGAAATTGCCAGCAACGACGGATACCTGTTGCAGTATTTTGTAGAAAAGGGTATTCCAGTTCTTGGCATTGAACCTGCCGCCAATGTTGCAGAACATGCCATTAAAAAAGGGATTCGAACCGAGGTGAAATTTTTTGGCGTGGATACAGCAAAAGAATTGGCTGATAAATATGGAAAAATGGATTTGCTGGCAGGTAATAATGTTTTAGCCCATGTTCCCGATCTGAATGATTTTGTCGGTGGTATCCCGATCTTATTAAACGAGAATGGAGTATTAACAATGGAGTTTCCTCATCTCCTGCGACTGATGGAAGAAAAGCAGTTCGACACTATTTATCATGAACATTATTCCTACTTCTCATTTACTACAGCCAAAAAAGTTTTTGATTTTCATGGCATCACTTTGTTTGATGTGGAAGAACTGCCAACTCATGGAGGATCATTGAGAGTCTTTGGCCGTCATCATAAGGATCAGTCAAAGCCAGTGTCAGACAAGGTTACAGAATTGCTGGAAAGAGAAATGAAAGCTGGTGTATCTCATCTTGACTTTTATAAGAATTTTGAGGAACAGGTAAAAGAAACCAAGCGAAAACTGCTGGAATTTTTGATAGAAGCAAAAAGAAGCGGTAAAAAACTGGCTGGTTATGGCGCCCCTGGCAAAGGCAACACCCTTTTAAACTATTGTGGTATCCGAACAGATTTTATTGACTTCACCGTAGACCGAAGTCCGCACAAACAAGGTAACCTGCTACCCGGTACCCGTATTCCCATCTATCCTCCCGAAAAAATAGATGAAGTAAAACCTGATTATGTATTGATTCTTCCCTGGAACCTGAAAGAAGAGATCATGGGACAAATGTCTCATATCAGGACCTGGGGAGGGCAGTTCGTGGTCCCAATTCCTGAAGTAACTGTTTACTCGTAATTAATCGTAATCATTAAATTATTTTAACATGAAAGTCGTTCTATTCTGCGGAGGATTAGGATTAAGGCTGAGAGATTACTCAGATAAGATCCCCAAGCCGATGGCCCAGATTGGCTATCGCCCCATACTCTGGCATCTTATGAAGTATTATGCACATTACGGGCATAAAGATTTTATTATCTGTCTGGGTTATAAAGCTGATGTCGTTAAAAATTATTTCATCAATTATGATGAATGTGTGTCGAACAATTTTATTTACAAAAACGGTGGAACCGATGTGAAGCTACTAAACTCGGATATCCATGATTGGACGATCACCTTTGTTGATACCGGTATATCTACCAATATCGGTGGCAGGTTAAAAGCTGTTCAACCCTACCTGGAAGGCGAAGAAATGTTTTTAGCCAATTACTCAGATGGTCTTACCAATATGCATTTGCCTGATATGATTGACCATTTTCATAAACACGATGGTATTGCCAGCTTCATGGGATATAACTCTCCCCAGAGCTATCATGTGGCAAAAATCAGTGAGACGGACCATGTAGAAAGCATCAGCCATATCGGGCATTCGGGTCTATGGATCAATACCGGCTTTTTTATATTACGACAGGAAATTTTCAATTATATCCAAAATGGTGAAGAACTGGTTGATCAGCCATTCCAGCGCCTTATCCGGGAGAATAAATTACTAAGCTACCGGTTTAATGGCTTTTGGGCGGCGATGGATACATTTAAAGATCAGCAAATGCTGGATGATCTGTTTGCTGCCGGCAATCCACCCTGGATGGTTTGGGAAAAAGGAAACAGCAACCATAAATTAATAATAAAAAAATGATGGTGA
>Ga0137431_1000590_pt1 | contig 12556 bp, 7 predicted proteins | sample EasRivERMZT800_2_FD_104646 | JGI IMG/M metagenome (GOLD analysis project Ga0137431, IMG submission 104646) | Soil microbial communities from meander-bound floodplain in the East River, Colorado, USA - East River MetaG ERMZT800_2 | ecosystem: Environmental > Terrestrial > Soil > Floodplain ... | reverse complement strand
TTAATGATAACAACCTGATCAGACATTGGCCAAATTAGCTCATTAGCACATTTCCCTTACTTTTGCACAACTATAAGATTATAATCATGAGCATCCTCGTCAATAAAAAATCTAAAATTTTGGTGCAGGGTTTTACAGGTACAGAAGGTAGTTTTCATGCCACCCAGATGATCGAATATGGCACTAACGTGGTGGGCGGTGTAACACCCGGGAAAGGCGGCACCACTCATCTTGACAGGCCTGTATTCAATACGGTAGCAGATTGCGTTAAAACAACCGGGGCAGATGTCAGTATTATTTTTGTGCCACCTGTTTTCGCGGGAGATGCTATCATGGAAGCCGCGGAAGCCGGGATAAGGCTGGTTGTTTGTATTACGGAAGGCATCGCTGTACAAGATATGGTCAAAGTGAAAAATTATTTGTTTGGCAGGAACACCCGGCTGATTGGACCTAACTGCCCGGGCATTATCACCGCCGATGAATGTAAAGTGGGCATCATGCCCGGCTTTGTCTTCAAAAAAGGACGAATTGGTATTGTTTCAAAATCAGGTACGCTTACTTATGAAGCCGCTGACCAGGTAGCAAAAGCCGGATTAGGTATTTCAACGGCAATTGGTATAGGTGGTGATCCTATTATCGGAACTCCCACTAAAGAAGCGGTCGAATTATTTATGAATGATCCGGACACTGATGCCATTGTGATGATAGGTGAAATTGGCGGGGGTATGGAAGCCGATGCTGCCAACTGGATCAAAGCAACTGGTAATAGAAAGCCGGTGGTTGGCTTTATTGCCGGTCAAACCGCTCCGCCTGGCCGCCGAATGGGACACGCAGGAGCCATCGTTGGCGGTGCTGATGATACTGCTGCCGCAAAAATGAAGATCATGGCTGAGTGTGGTATCCATGTAGTAAAAAGTCCTGCTGACATCGGAAACAAGATGGCGGAAGTAATGAATCAGTCAAAAGCTCCCGTCAAGGAAAAAGTTCAATCTTCCTGAATCAGGTTACTGGTAATAAAAATCCTCTTCAAATCAATTGAAGAGGATTTTACTTATTCATTCGCTACGCCAGTCGGCACCGGGCCTAACTATTTGCAACTATCAATATATCTTTCAAGTTCCCTTTTGCTGCTGCTGAAGCTAAACAGATCAAACAACATTGGATAGTTTTTCTTATCAACTGTATTAACATAAGCCTGTTTTGCCAACTCCAGCTTATTATTTTCAAAACTGAAAAATAATAATATTTGTTCAACCTGTGCAGTAGTTAAGCTATTGGTCTTTACAATCTGGGAAGCTGATTTGAACTTATTGCTTTCCAACCATTCGCTCTTAATAGATTTCAACACCTGTTTAAATTCCCTGTCGCTCATGCCAGCTGCATATCCTTCGTGATTATCATGATCACCCCATTGACCACTATAGTCGTTTTCCCGGTTCTGGTTCCGATCATAGTCCCTGTCACTGCTTCTTTTTAGCCTGTTTTCATCCATACTGATACGACCACTGCGCTCCACGGTAATAAACAGGTGGGTCCTTCTCTTTAAGTTGATCGTTGTGTTGTAAACCAGTTCATAATTACCACCCGACATATTAAACCAGCTGTTTCTTCGCTGCTTGAAAATCTTAACGCTATGAAAGCCGGCCTCCATACTTCCAAACATAATGGCGTTGTCATGCGGTTCGAATCGTTTGCCATCCAGTATCACGCGAATATCAGCGTTGTCAGCGGATTTAACCGTGAGTATACTTGTAGGTCTTGCAGCAGCAAAGACAGCTATACTCATAAATAATGACACAAACAGCGTAAAAATTGTTTTCATACATTTTGTTTTTAAGGTTAATTCAAAATCGAATTACTCCAATAAATTCAAAGCACATGCCATCGAATAAAAAATCGCGGAAGAAAAAGTTAAAGGGACTTTCGTTATTGAAAAATTGGTTGCCTCCGTCTGCTGAAACATAGTACCAGTATGCATTTCAGGCAATTGTTATTTATTGTTAATAATAATTTTTTGCCTTCCCGATTCCAGTCAAAAAGCAAATCATTTGGTCTAGCCTGTTAATAAAAAAGAAAGATTCGAATTTGAATTAAACCTTTGCCATTTTCTACAATCATGCAAAGCTACATTCGCATATTCGCACATTAGCAAATTCGCAAATTTGCTTTATGCATTTTTAACCAACCCTGCATCTTATCCCTTGCACAGGATTGTTTAACTTGTTACTGATTTTAATGATTGAAATATGAGTTTTGTAAAAGCCTTTTGCCTTTTTGTCTCCTTTTTCACCTTAATTGCCATGGATGCTAACAGTCAGAACCGCATAAAAAAATATGAAGCCGCCTGGAAAAAGGTGGAAGACTTTGTTAAAAAAAGGCTTCCCCAGTCGGCATTAACGGAAGTAAAAAAGATATACCAGCTCGCAAAAAAAGAAAAGCAGGATGCCCAGGTGATCAAATCGCTCGTCTATATGAGCGACCTGCAATCCGAGAGCCGGGAAGACAATGAAGTTTTTTCAATCTGGGAAATTGAAAAAGAAATTGCCGGAAGCAAAGAACCCGTATCATCGATACTCAACAGCCTCCTGGCCGAAATGTACTGGAATTACTACCAGCAAAACCGCTGGGATATGTACAACAGGACAAAGACCGCTGATTTTAAAAAAGATGATATTGCTACGTGGGGAACGGATGATTTTCATAAAAAGATCGGGGACCTATATCTTAAATCACTACAGGAAGAAAAATTATTGCAGCAAACAAGGCTGGAGCCTTTTGATGCCGTCATCATTAAAGGTAATGTTCGTCACCTGCGCCCCACCCTTTACGATCTTCTTGTGCACAGGGCACTTAGCTATTTTCAAAATGATGAGCGGGACATTGCCAAACCGGCTTATGCCTTTGAAATTGACCAGGCTTCCGCTTTTGATCCTTCTGTTGATTTTATTCATAGAAAGTTTTCAACCAAAGATTCTCTTTCGCTGCAATATTATGCCCTGCTGATCTATCAAAAATTAATTGCGTTTCATTTAAAGGACGAAAAACCTGATGCATTGATCGATGCCGATCTTCAGCGTATTGAATTTGCAAATGAGAAGTCAGTACATCCCGATAAGGGTAAATTATATTTTAATGCGATCAGTCATATAGCCAATCAATTTGCAACCAATCCGGCGGCTGCGCAGGCCTGGTTCCTGGTAGCAAGTTATTATGACAGGCAGGCTTCCGGGTACAAACCCTATAACGATACTACACATCGCTATGCAAGGCTAAAAGCAAAGGAAATTTGCGAAAAGATCTTGCTTCAAAAAGATTCTTCCGAAGGGAAGATTAATTGTTACAATTTGCTCAACCAGATCACCAGTCAACACCTACAGTTCAGCGTAGAAAAAGTAAATGTGCCTGATCAGCCTTTCAGGGCCCTGGTAAACTACAGAAATTTCAACCGACTTTACCTGCGACTTATAAAGCCGGACGAAAATCTCAAAAAACAATTGGAAGATCAATCCGGGGATAAATATTGGCCTTCGATCAACGCGGCAATGCCAATCCGTAGTTGGGAACAGGCTTTACCAGCCACCAATGATTTGCAGCAACATGCTGCCGAAATAAAAATAGATGCGCTACCTGCGGGAGAATATTTATTGATAGCGGCAACAGGAAATGATTTCAATAACAGGAACACTTTGGTCGGAGCAAGAATATTATACGTCTCCAATATCAGCTACGTAAGTAGTACCGATGAATTTTTTGTATTGAACAGGGATAATGGCCAGCCATTAGCCAACGCATCCGTACAGGTATGGGAACAGAAATACGATTATAAACAGTCCAAATACATTAAAGAAAAAAGAAAGCTTTACAAAACAGATGCCAATGGATTTTTCAGGAAAGAAAAACAGATGGATGAAGTAACCAAAAACTACCGTAATTATTCTTACCTGCTTGACATCACCCATAACGGTGACCGGCTGTTCATGAATGACCTGATCAACGAATATTACTATTACCGCGATGATGAAACAACAGATCCAAAAACCACTACATCTATCTTTCTTTTCACTGACCGCAGTCTCTACCGTCCGGGACAAACCGTATTTTTCAAAGGCATTGTGCTTAACAGAACAGTTGGAGAGAAAAAGGCTTCGATAAATGATAAATATGAGACGACTATTTACCTGAGCGATGCCAACAACCAGGATATTGATTCGATAAATGTCAAAACAAACGAATTTGGTTCCTTTTCCGGTAAATTTCAATTGCCACAAACAGGGCTGAACGGATCATTTCGCATTCACACCAAAAAAGATGAAAGTAATGCCCGGTTCAACGTAGAGGAATACAAACGTCCAAAATTTTATGTGGACTACGAACCACTCAAAGGAACTTATAAAGTAAATGACGAAATAAAAGTAACAGGCATTGCGAAGGCTTATGCCGGGAATAATATTGATGGGGCAGTTGTAAAATTCCGTGTAGTGCGCCAGCCAAGATTTATCTATCCCTGGTTGTTCTGGCGTGGCTGGTTTCCACCTGCAGCGCCAATGGAAATAGCGCATGGTGAAACCACTACTGATAAATATGGAAAGTTTATTGTTGAATTTACCGCAATTCCTGACCTGGCAATTGACAAGAAAATGGAACCGGTGTTTGATTATACCGTCTATGCACATGTTACAGATATCAACGGTGAAACAAGGAGTGGTGGACAAAGACTCACTGTAGGTTATAAGTCCTTGTTGTTAAAAACCGTGATTCCCAACTCGCTTCCTGTTGACAGCCTGAATACTTTATCTATTCGTACAGAAAACATGAATGGTGAATTTGAACCGGCAAATGTAAAAGTGACCATCACCAAATTAAAAGAAGAACAAAGGCTGATCCGAGATCGCTACTGGGATCGACCCGATCAGTTTGTGATGAGCAAGGATGAATACATCAAAAGTTTTCCCTACGATGAATACGATAATGAAACAGATCCTAAAAGCTGGGAGGAGGGGGAAGTAGCTTTTGAGAAAACAGATTCTGCTACCGCGAGTGGGGAGTGGCGAGTAGCGAGTGAGCAATTCGCTACGGGTTTTTATGTGATTGAAATTTCGACAAAGGATAAAAATGGTGAGGAAGTAAAGGATGTAAAATATATTGAGCTATATGATGACAAGAACAATAAATTAGATATTCCGCAATACCTGTGGACGGAAGGGGCAAAGCCGGTTGAACCTGGTGAAAAGACAACCGTAAAATTGGGAACATCAGCAGATAATCTGTTTGTAGTGGAACAAATGGACAAGGAAAATGGCAACCGGAGACCGGGAACCGGGAACTATTCCTTTCTTAAGCTGAATAAAGAAAAAAAGACCCTGGAGTTTAGTGCAACCGAAGCAGATCGTGGCGGCTACGGGGTGGCATGGTTATTCGTAAAGCACAACCGTGTTTACCAATACAACCAAATTATCGTTGTCCCCTGGACCAACAAGGTGCTGGGCATAGAGTATGCAACTTATCGTGATAAAACCTTACCCGGGAGTGAAGAAAAATGGAAAATGAAAATTACCGGTTATAAAAATGAAAAGCTGGCAGCGGAAATGCTGGCAAGCATGTATGATGTGTCGTTAGACCAGTTTTATCCGCATCAATGGAATAAACCTGGTGTCTGGCCTTCTTATAATTCAGGAAGGGCCTGGAACGGCCGACAGAATTTTGTCAAAGTTGAATCGAATTTAAAAGATGAAGGATACAGCGAGTGGAAATACATTTTTAAAGAGTATGATGAACTCTACACCGTTTTGCCTGACCATCCGGTTGTTCTAACGTCCAGAAACTTTGAAGGGCCCATTGCTGGTAGGGTACCCGGTGTTGACGCATCGGAAATGCGATTGGAAGTTAGTGCTAATGCCGCCCCACAGGCAGTAATGGAAGAAATGAAGGTGAAAGATGCTGGCTACGAGAATATTGGTCTTGATTCTATTGCAAAATCGTTAGGCTCTCGACAAACTGATCTTGAGAATTCAGCAATTCAAATCCGTAAGAACTTCAATGAAACCGCCTTCTTCTTCCCCGATTTGAAAACAGACAGCAGTGGCGCCATAGAATTTTCATTTACATTACCTGAAGCATTGACCAAATGGAAATTCCAGGCATTAGCACATACCAACGAGGCTGCATTTGGTTATAGCAGCAAAGAAATCATCACTCAAAAGCAACTGATGGTGCAGCCCAATGCTCCGCGCTTTTTGCGTGAAGGTGATAAAATGGAGTTCAGCGCCAAGATCGTCAACCTCACCGAAAAGGAGTTAACCGGGCAGGCGCAATTTCAATTACTGGACGCCACCACCAATCAACCGGTAGATGGCTGGTTCAATAATATGATGCCGGAACAGTTCTTCACTGTTGCAGCCGGGCAAAGTGTAGCAGTAAAGTTTCCTATGGCAGTTCCTTATCAATTCAACAAAGCGCTGGTGTGGCGCATCGTTGCAAAAGCAGCTGACTTTAGTGATGGTGAAGAAAATGTATTACCAGTTTTAACGAACCGCATGCTGGTGACAGAACCCTTGTCCTTGCCAATGAAGGGCACAGGCACAAAAAATTTCAGCTTTGAAAAATTACTGCAATCCGGCAGCAGTGAATCGTTGCAGCATTATGCCTTAACTGTTGAATACACGTCAAATCCTGCCTGGTATGTAATACAGGCATTGCCTTACCTGATGGAATTTCCCTATGATTGTGCAGAACAAACCTGGAACAGGTATTATGCCAATTCATTAGCATCCTTTATTGCCAATTCATCACCACGAATTAAGCAGGTATTTGAACAATGGAAAACAAAAGACACTGCTGCTTTGCTTTCTCACTTGCAAAAGAACCAGGAACTCAAAACCGTTCTCCTGGAAGAAACACCGTGGGTATTGCAGGCAAAAAGCGAAGCCGAACAAAAAAAAAATATCGCTTTGTTGTTCGACATGATTCGCATGGGCCAGGAGCTAAACAGCTCTTATGAAAAGCTGAAACAAATGCAAAGCAGCAATGGTGGTTTTGTTTGGTTCAAGGGCGGGCCTGATGATCGCTATATGACGCAATATATAGTAGCAGGCATCGGACACCTGAAAAGATTCAAAGGGCAGGTTGATGCCAAGCTGGGAGCGATAACCGCGCTTGCCATTCCTTACCTCGACAAGAAAATAAAAGAAGACTATGACAAACTTATAAAATACAAAATCGATCTAAAAAAATACAGCCCCGGCTATAGTGAAGTACATTACTTATATATGCGCAGCTTTTTCACTGAATACCCAATCCCTGCTGCTTCAAAAAAAGCATATGATTACTTCAGGAGCCGTTCCCAACTAACATGGACGCAGCAAACCAAATACATGCAGGGCCTGATTGTTTTAGCGCTTGGCAGAACAGGGGATACCAAAACACCGGCAGCCATTCTACAGTCATTGAAAGAAACAGCAATCACTCACGAAGAACTGGGTATGTATTGGAAAGATGCAAGACGGGGCTGGTTCTGGCATGAAGCGCCGATTGAAAGACAGGCTTTATTGATAGAAGCATTTAGCGAAATTGGTAAGGACAATAAATCGGTTGATGCATTGCGCACCTGGTTATTGAAAAACAAGCAAACCAATCGCTGGGAGTCAACCAAAGCCACTGCCGAAGCGTGTTATGCATTATTGATACAGGGAACAAAATGGCTGAATAATGAACCGACTGTTCAAATTAAATTAGGAAATACTACAGTAAGCTCGACAGATAACGAACAGGAAGCTGGTACAGGTTATTTTAAAAAAACTTTTGAAGGCAAAGACGTAAAACCCGCAATGGGAAATATTTCTATTACGGTTGAGTCTTCCAAAGTCTCTCCGCCAGCTGACGGAGGAGATTTAGAGAAGGCCTCATTTGGAGCTGTCTATTGGCAGTATTTCGAAGATCTTGACAAGATCAGCACAGCTTCTACCCCACTTAGCCTGGTGAAAAAATTATTTGTAGAAAAAAATACGGATCGTGGCCTGGTGTTGGCGCCGGTTAATGACGGAGCTATTTTAAAAGTGGGTGATAAAATAAAAGTCCGTATTGAATTGCGGGTGGATAGGGAAATGGAATATGTACACATGAAAGACATGCGGGCATCCGCGATGGAACCTGTAAATGTGCTCAGCGGTTATAAATGGCAGGGCGGGCTCGGGTATTATGAAAGCACCAGGGATGCCAGCACCAATTTCTTTTTTAGCAATTTAAGAAAAGGAACCTATGTTTTTGAGTATCCCCTGTTTGTCACACATGCAGGCAATTTCAGCAATGGCATCACGACTATTCAATGTATGTATGCACCTGAATTTAGCTCACATAGTGAGGGCATACGCATTTCTGTTGAATAATCACATCAATATTCACTTATTTTATCGAAGCAGGTCACCCCGCTGTGGATAGCCTATTTCCTTTTCACGACTTGCAGAAGACAACAACTATTACTATTTTTCGCCCATTATTCATGAAAAGACCGGCCTTTTATATTGCATTTTTACTTGCTCTTTCCTCCTGCAAATTGACGACCGACACTGTTGCGGGCACCTATCAGCAGGAAAATAAAATTTCTTCCAGGCTTATTTTAAAAAAGGATAAGACTTTTGAGTTTGCAGGAAATAAGAGCGCAGTGGTTGATTCCGGGACTCTGGCAAAGTCCGAAAACCTGAATTTTCTTACCAGGGGAACCTGGGAATTAAGAAGCAATCAACTAATGCTGAATAGCATGGCCAGCGACTCATTGAGCCATGAATACAGTTTTACAGATTCTATTGCGCGGTTCACCTCCATTACATCATTTAATTTCTGGAATCGGTACGGCGATCCCGTTTCCATCCGCTCTATTCAGTTTTCCCCGGCTAAGATTAAACCTCATTTTGGAAATAGCTTATATCTCTTCGCGCAGGATTTTCAACGAACAGATACTTTGATCTTTCAACTTGAAGGCTATCCCGATTTCACTTACCCGGGGAGTATCCCCTATGCGATTGGCAACAACATGCACAAAATTATTCTGCACGAACCTTATCGTTCATCTGCCTTTAATAATGCCATTCTGATACCTAAAAAGAACAAGCTTCTTACGGCACAAAATAATGTCGTTTTTACAAAAAAGAATTAGGCCTCACCTGGCCCCTTTTTGTTTCTCCACCTTTGTCGGATCACGACCACGGGAAGGGATGGGGCACAGCTCTCGCTTCACCAAATGATTTATGGTAGCGGGAATTACTTAGTTTGTCTGATACATCAGCTTCGTCCTGGTTCGTCAATTATTTATTACCTATTGTGTTTCCTATTTTTGTTTTATGAAGGTTGATGTATTGATTATAGGCCAGGGAATATGCGGAACATTTCTTTCCTATTATCTCGAAAAAGAAGGAAAAAGTTTATTGGTTATTGATGATAACAACAGCAATTCTTCTTCAAAGATAGCAGCGGGCATTATCAATCCCGTCACGGGCCGGCGATTAGTGACCGTGTGGATGGCTGATGATGTTCTTCCCTTTGCATGGAACGCATACAATGAGATCGGGCAGGAGCTGGGTATTACCGCCATTTCCCAAAAGAACATTATCGATTTTTTCCCCAACCCTTTTATGCGGGAAAACTTTTTGCAAAAAATTGAAACCGGCGATAAATATGTTCATGCCTATCCCGAACAGAATCATTTTAACCATCTTTTTAATTATGAATTTGGTTGCGGCGAAATAAGACCGGTTTATACAGCACATCTCGAGACATTATTACCGGGTTGGCGGAAGCATTTAAACCAAACCAATGTTCTGATTGAGAAAATTTTCGAGTTGGAAAAACTGGAAGTTGACAAGGATAAAATACATTATAAAGGGATCACTGCCAATAAAATTATTTTTTGCGATGGCACGGGCAGTTTTGAAAATCCTTTTTTTAAACCACTTCCCTTTGCTCCCAACAAAGGTGAAGCGTTATTGGTAGAAATACCTGACCTGCCTGCACATCACATTTATAAAAAAAGTATGCTCCTTACACCGCTGGAAGGAAAGGAGGCGAATATTTTCTGGATGGGCGCCAGTTATATCTGGGATTTCGACAATGCCGCCCCTACCCCTGCTTTCCGGGAAAGTACGGAACAGATGTTGCAGCAATGGCTAAAAATTCCTTACAAAATTATTGAACACCGCTCGGGGTTACGACCCGCTACCCTGGAGAGAAGGCCGTTTGTGGGTCTTCATCCCATGCATGAATCCATTGGAATATTAAATGGAATGGGAACAAAAGGTTGTTCCCTGGCGCCTTTTTTCGCCCGGCAATTAGTCGATCACCTTGTTTATGGAATGCCCATCGCCAGGGATGCAGATATAGCCAGGTTTAAAAAAATATTGGCAAAGGATTCCCCTACCAATGATCATTGAACATTGGCCCCAAATCCCGATATTAAGACAATTTAAATCAGTGTTGGAAAAATTTACGCAGATGGCATTGCTGATTCAGCATTGCGTTTTTCTTTGTACTGGCGGATAAAACGGCGACATTGATAAATAATAAACAGAGTGATCATATTTCGGATTTAAGCAATTTAGTTTTCGTTATGGGGTCTTGATTAAGCACGTAAATTAAAGCTTCATACAGGTCAGGCATATTTTTTTGTAATCCCTCCGGATTTTCAAAAAAAGCTTCCACACTTACTGCCCAGAATTCATGCATGTTGCTGAAAGCATAACTACGCAAATAACTGCGGCGATTGGCAATCACATCAGCCAGGATCGGGCCGGTACTGGTGGAAAATTTTTCGTAGTTCAACCGGAAATTAGGATCAATGTCATACTGTGCAAAATAATTATTGTATAGCAGGGCATGGGCCATCTCGTGCACCGCCACATTGATACTGTCGTCGTTTTTGTAAGAATATCCGTACAAAAAATGTTTCCAGGATAAATAAATACCATCAGGCGCAACATGCCCTATATATAATTCATCATCATTGTCCATTCGATAAGCGTCAGCCAGGATATAGATGTCTTTAAAATATGAAAGCTTGTAATCCTTCAATCCAAACGTTACCTGTATGGCCGAAGAACTCACCAGGATAGCTATATCCTGGTTTTTTTCCAGTCCTATAAAATGAAATTTTTTATTCTTCATGAACTGGTGGGTTCTTTTTACAAACCGTCTTTTTGCTTCTTGAGGCAAATCATTGAAGTAAGTAAAGAGACTTCCGATGACAAATGAGTAATTTTTGAGTGTATTATCATCAATCTCCGCTTCCTCGGGTTGAGGTGTGGAATCAGATATAGCTGCGCGGGAAAAAAAGCTATTCAGTCTCTGGAAGATTGATTGCATAGTGTACGGTTCGTGGTTTAAATATAGACAACGAATGTTCAACTTGCAAGCTCATACAGGTTAATTTCCGATAGTAAATCTACGTTTAATCAGTAAACCAGCTAATAATCAAATTACTGCCATCGCGCCCTATTTTTTTATCACCTATTGCTGGTATGTTGTTTCTACCATAATTAGCGCGGCAGTAAGTCCTCTCGGACCCGTCAAAATCCAATTGAAAGTTAAAGAAAATCCCGCCAATATTTATCACTATTTTGGACGCACTGCCCTACATTAATTCCTATTATAACCGTCAGCAACCCCCGAAAAAGGTGGATCTTTTTGATCGGGCTAATGGCCAGGATTCTTTATTGACGAAAATTCAACGTAGTTAAAGGGGGAGTTTTAATCTGGTCAAATAAGTGACACCTGATGTGGGATCAGACGCCATGATCACTTATGAATTGGCTAAAAACAGGTCCCTCCCTATCTTTGCGCCTCAGTAAAAAAGAAGAGCTCACTATGTACAGAACGCATAACTGCGGCGAATTGAGAATTACGGATGTATCAAAAGAAGTAACCCTTGCTGGCTGGGTACAGACCGTTCGCAAATTTGGATCCATCACATTTGTGGACCTGCGTGACCGTTATGGAATTACCCAGTTGTTGTTTGGTGAGCACCTCAACAAGGAATTGGATGAAAATCCACTGGGTCGTGAATTCGTGCTGCAGGCTGCCGGAAAAGTGGATGAACGCAGCAATAAGAACGCAAATATTTCCACCGGTGATATTGAAATAAGTGTTTCATCGTTTTCGATTTTAAACAAATCTGCCGTCCCGCCCTTTACTATACAGGATGATACAGATGGTGGCGATGACCTGCGTATGAAATTCCGCTACCTTGACCTGAGGCGAAATGCTGTAAAGAAAAACCTGGAATTACGATATGCCGTTAACCGTGCAGCCAGGAATTACCTGCACAACAAAGGTTTTATGGATATCGAAACCCCATTCCTTATTAAATCAACACCGGAAGGTGCAAGAGACTTCGTAGTACCATCGAGAATGAACCCGGGCCAGTTTTATGCATTACCGCAATCACCACAAACTTTTAAGCAGTTGTTGATGATCAGTGGCTATGACCGTTATTACCAGGTGGTAAAATGTTTTCGTGATGAGGACTTGCGAGCGGACCGGCAACCTGAGTTCACGCAAATTGACTGTGAAATGG
>Ga0137431_1000589_pt1 | contig 12558 bp, 9 predicted proteins | sample EasRivERMZT800_2_FD_104646 | JGI IMG/M metagenome (GOLD analysis project Ga0137431, IMG submission 104646) | Soil microbial communities from meander-bound floodplain in the East River, Colorado, USA - East River MetaG ERMZT800_2 | ecosystem: Environmental > Terrestrial > Soil > Floodplain ... | reverse complement strand
TACGGCTGCCGAGCTTCACGAAAAAATAAGAAAGGCTTTTAAGTCACTGGAACTTGACAAAGTGAACTTTGAATTTATGCTGGCAACCATCAGCCCCCGCACTAATACGATTGGTAAAATCGAGCTTCAGTCAAAAAATTTTGTTGCCGAATACGAAGACAGTGTAAATAATTTTTCGAGGGCCTTTCCATTATTTGCTCCCAGCGGATCCGCAGCCGAAAACCTTGTCGCGGATGAAAGCCTTGTGGTGACGGCCATTGACTGGAAAGAGGCTGCTATAAAAGAGCTCAGGCTGCGTATTGTTACTTCCATACTTTTTACGTTTATCATCATTACCGCGTTTTACCTTACCGTGCGCACCATGCTCCGGCAGAAAAAATTGGGTGAAATCAAAAATGATTTCATCAATAATATGACCCATGAATTCAAAACTCCGATTGCCACTATTTCTTTGGCAGTAGATGCCATGAAGAACGAAAAGGTTTTGCAGGATAAAACCAAGATGAATTATTTCAGCGCTATTATCAAAGAGGAAAACCAGCGGATGAACCGGCAGGTAGAAACAATCCTGAAAGCGTCGCAACTGGAAAAACAGGAGGTGGAGCTGAATTTGCAGCCCTTGCATGTGCATGATGTGATCAAAGATGTGGTAGAAAACTTCGCCCTGCAGCTTGAGGAAAAAAGCGGAAGGGCCGAATTGTTATTCAATGCCGTCAACGACTATGTAATGGCAGATGACGTTCATTTTTCCAATATGATCAATAACCTGATCGACAATGCAGTAAAATATTCAAAAGACAATGCGCCGCTGTTGTTGAAAATATCTACCCAGTCAAACGAGAAAAATATTATCATCAAGGTAGAGGATAATGGCATTGGCATGAATAAGGAAACCGTGAAAAAAGTATTTGAACGATTTTACAGGGCACATACCGGGAATCTCCATAATGTTAAAGGATTTGGCCTTGGATTGAGCTATGTGAAAACGATTGTGCATGCCCAGGGCGGAGAAGTTAAAGTGGAAAGTGTGCTGGGTAAGGGCAGTGTGTTTACCATTTCCCTTCCTTTGAAAAAAAACACAGCACCACATTAGGGACCAGTGCGATGAAAAAATCAGTTTTTCATCCATAACAGGGAGCCATCTCCATAGCTCAGAAATCGGAAATCATTTTGCAAGGCATAATCATAAACCATGCGCCAGTCATTGCCGATCAATGCGGCAACAAGCAACAATAATGTGGATTGTGGCTGGTGGAAATTTGTGATCAGGGCTTTTACAATGCGGGGCCGGTAGCCGGGTGCAATGATGATACCTGTTTTGGTAACCAATCTTTCCAATCTATTTTTTCCCATCCATTCAATCAATGAAGTTAAAGCCTCCTTTGCACGCAGTTGCTGTATCGGCAGATCGTAAGCATCCCATTGATCGAGCCGGATACCGGAACTCTGTTCCGGTTCAACAATGACAGAACGGAGTTCCGTATTCCTGCTTTTCACTCCCAGCCAATATAGACTTTCAACAGTTCGCATTGATGTAGTGCCAACAGCGATAATATTGTTGTCCAGGTTATGAAGAATATTTTCAATCATTTCTTTTGATACATCAATAAACTCGCTGTGCATTTCATGCTGCCCTATAGTTTCCGTTTTCACAGGTTTAAATGTACCCGCTCCAACGTGGAGCGTAACAAAAGCAGGCTGAATATTTTTTTCTTTTAACTTTTTGAAAATTGCATCGGTGAAGTGAAGACCAGCGGTAGGAGCAGCAACAGAACCGTCAAAATGCGCATAGACAGTCTGGTACCGTTCGGTATCGGATTTTTCAGGTTTTCGTTTTATATAAGGTGGTAAAGGAACAGCACCGGCATGATGTAATAATTCGGCAAAGCTCATTTGTTCGGGCGACCATGATAGTTTAATTACAAAACTGCCCGCCTTCTGTTCTGTATATCCCGCTTCAAGAATAATTTCCTTTTCGAAAGCTGTGATTATTTTTTTTAATACCTGTCCATGTTTCCATTTGGAAGCGCCGCCAACAAGGCATTGCCAGTAGACAGTTCCCTGCTGCATCATGGCAGTGGCAATGTCAGCATACCGTTCATGCGGTTCGAGACAAAATATTTCAATGATACCGCCCGTTGCTTTTTGAAATAATAATCTCGCCTCCACTACTTTGGTATCATTGAAAATTAACTGGGATGCCGGGGGAATATGATCAGAAATATTTTTAAAAATATCCTCACTTATCTCACCCTCTTTGTAAATAAGCAGTTTGGAAGCATCTCTTTCAGGTAGCGGGTAACGGGCAATTTTTTCTTCGGGGAGTGAGTAGCTGAACTCCGAAATGGAAATATTTTTGGGATGCATTGACTGGCGACAAACTGTCGCAGTTTGATGAATGTCAAATATACTAACGTTTCGCCAGGGGCACCACCAGTTTTAACCCGCTCCAGACTTCACTGACTGCACAAACTTTTACATCAACCAGGTTATTTTTCAAAGCATAATCTCGGATAGTATCTTCCGTAATATCAGTTGAGATCTTAGCGCGTTTTTTATACCACGAAACCCAAATGGTGATGGCGGGATTCTTTTTACAATAAGACTGGAGTTTTTTTATTTCAGCCTCAAACACTTTATTTTCTACGACAAATAAATGAACAAGATCCGGTGTTTCTTTTTTGGTGCATAGCTGATCGGTAATGTTTGCTTCAAGCAGATCAAAATAATCCTTTGGTTCATTCAACAGCAAAATCCTCATACCTGGTTTTATGCCAAGCTTCTTTAATAAAGGAGTGCCCGAATACCCTGCAGCAGCCATGTAGTCTGATAGTTTGAATTGAGATTTGAAATTAAGAATTACGGTTTCGGGTTTATTGGCACCCCGTTCAGATTTGCACATTTATACCGTCTTAATTCACGGGTTATCCACTGCAATCCACAGTAAATTCAGGACGATGTTGCTGGTTTTTCCGGCCTAATTTCCAGAACCCTTTCCAGGACTGCATTTCGTTAGAAAATTGCAGTGTGGACAAAATAAAAATCGTAAATTTTGGTAGTGAAGTGGGAAAAAGTGTTATTTTGTGTCAATTAGTGATAAATTGACTCAAATCTCTGATAATGATAGATGTTCTGGGGGAATACCAGGCGACCTTGGACCCAAAAGGTCGCTTTCTTTTGCCGGCAGCATTCAAAAAGCAGCTTTCGGAGGAAGAAGGCAGCAGGTTTGTATTCAACAGGGGGCTTGATAACTGTGTCACTTTATTCACAATTAATAACTGGGAAATTTTCGCAGCAAAGATCAGGACTTTGAATGATTTCAATGAGGAAGAGCGACCGGTCCGGCGCTTTTTTCTTAACGGCGCGGCGTACGTGGAGCCTGACAGTGCCGGACGATTATTGATACCGCCACATTTAAAGGAGCATGCCAGCCTGCACAAAGACCTGGTCATGCATTGGGCGGATGATAAACTGGAAATCTGGGATAGTAATAAGTACAAACAGCTCTTTGATTCAATCTCACCGGAAGCATTAAGTAAAATGGTGCACAAAGTATTGGGAGGAGGCAATGGTTGATAAAAATTAAAAGTCTATAAGCTGACATGAAAAGGAAACAAGGAATAGAAAAAGACTTAACAGCCGATCAGCTTTCCAATTCATCCGGTTCTAAATATCACATACCGGTTTTGCTCCGGGAAACAATAGAAGGGTTATCTATTATTCCCGGAGGCATTTATGTTGATTGCACATTTGGAGGCGGAGGACATTCCAAAGCAATTCTTGAAAGACTGGGTGAGAACGGGCGGTTGATTGCTTTTGACCAGGATGAAAACGCCAGCAAGAATTTGCCTAATGATGAAAGGGTGCTTTTCATTGCGCACAACTTTCGCCATCTTCGCCGGTTCCTGCAGTTGCACAGAATCCCGATCGTTAATGGTATAGTAGCTGACCTGGGTGTTAGCAGCCACCAATTTGATGAAGCCGAAAGAGGTTTTTCTACCCGTTTTGATGCTCGTCTTGATATGCGAATGGACCAACGGCAAACGCTGACTGCATTCGAGGTCGTAAAAACCTATGATGAATTAAGGTTGCACAAACTGTTTGAAAAGTATGGTGAGGTCACCAACGCAAAGACATTGGCAAAAAAGATCGTCCAGGTTCGTGACCACATGTCGCTTAATACGACAGGCAGTTTCAAAAGTGCGCTCCATGAGATTGTAAAAGGAAACCCCAACAAATATTTTGCCCAGGTTTTCCAGGCGTTGCGCATAGAAGTGAACGACGAATTAGGCGCTTTGAAGGAGATGTTGCAACAGATCCCAAAACTGCTGAAGCCCGGTGGCCGGGTAGCTATCATCACTTTTCATTCCTTAGAAGACAGGCTGGTCAAGAACTTTTTTCGCCGGGGTTCATTTGATGAACCGGAAACTAATCCATTTATCAACGAAGAAAATGCCAACGAACTAAAAGCAATTACTAAAAAGCCGATACTACCCGGTGAGATCGAAATAAAAAATAACCCGCGATCGAGAAGTGCAAGATTGAGGGTGGCCGAAAAAGTTATGATGGTGTGACGAAAGTTGAAACGTAGTGGGAGGGAAGTGACCAATCAGGATGTTATAAGATTTATAGGAATAGATTATTTCATGTATAGCGATTGTAAAAGTTTATATCCTTTGAATTAACTGAGTGTTGATTCATGAATTGAAGAACCAACCATACCCTTAAAACAAAAACGAGAAAAACCAAAAAATGGAACAATCACCCCTTTCAAAAGAAAGTGGCCAGAGAAAAGATTGGAAAAAATTGCTGAATTACCAATCTGTCGTAAAGCAGGTGCCTTTCTTTTTATTCCTCACACTATTGGCAGTGATCTATATATACAATGGCCATTTAGCAGATAAAACAATTCGTAAGATCGGTAGAACAACGAGAGAAGTGCGGGAACTGCAGCATGAATACAAGACAGTGAAGAGCGAAGTAATGTTTCGCAGCAAACAAAGTGAGCTGTTAAAAGCGGTGGAGCCATTAGGACTAAAGGAGTTGGTCGAATCACCGGTGGTGTTAAGCACCAATCCCCAACTTCCTTCCGACAAGTCGGGACCAGCGGTCGCAACAAAAGCTGAGTAAAGATTGGACGCTGGCAAAATAAAAAAACAACTAAAGAGTCGTAATAGGCATGGAAATCAGGCGTGACATATTATGGAGAGTTTATCTATGTTTTATCGGCATGGCTGTGCTTGGCGTGCTGATTCTGGGAAAAGCCTTTTATATCCAGCGATTCCAGGGTGAGCACTGGAGAAGCATGAATGACAGTATGCATCAGCGAATTGTGGAATTGGATGCGGAAAGGGGAACCATATATAGCGAAGACGGTCAGATGCTAAGCACTTCTCTTCCAGAGTTCGACATTTACCTTGACTTTAAGGCAGATGGCCTGCGGGAAAAAAATGGAAAGGTATTTAAAGAAAATCTTGATTCATTTTCGAGGGCCATGTCCACCTATTTCGGTGATAAGTCGTCTGCACAGTATAAAAAGGAATTACTGGAAGGGTATAAAATGAAAAGGCGGTATTATCCCTTAAAAAAGAAGTTATCATTTGAACAGTATAAAAATTTAAGGCAGTTTCCACTCGTTAGATTAGGAAGGAATAAAAGCGGCGTTATTGTGGAAGAGAACAGTAAGCGTTTATCGCCGTTTGGCCTGCTCGCCAACAGGACAATTGGCCTTTCCCGTGAGCATATAGCCAGCAATGGAAAAGTGAAGAAGCAAAATGTGGGGCTCGAAAAAAGTTATGACACACTCCTGACAGGACAAAAAGGGCAACGGCTGGTAAGGTATACTGCAGGCGGGGCCATACCCGTTGAAGGGTACCAAATTGAACCGGAAAATGGAAAAGATATTTTCACTACGCTGGATGTGAACATACAGGACATCGCAGAAAATGCATTGCTACGGACAATGGAAAAGAGTGAGTCGCAGTACGGTACCTGTATCGTAATGGAAACAAAGACGGGAAAAATTAAAGCTATTGCCAATCTTGGCCGCAGGCCGGACGGCAGTTATTGGGAAGATGATAATTATGCTTTGCGTGTAACCGAGCCCGGGTCTACTATGAAATTGGTAACCCTGTTATCGGTATTGGAAAAGGGATCTTCCAGGATGGACGACCTGGTGGAAGTGGGAAGTGCCGGTCACATGATAGTTGGCCCCAGGAATGTAAATGATGCAGAACGGGCTCCCAAGCCCGTGTTAACGGTAAAGGAATGTTTTTCACATAGCTCCAACGTAGGCATGAGCAAGGTGGCATATAAAGCTTTTGTACAGAATCCAAAGGAGTTCAGGGAATTCTTGCATCGCTATCACATGGATGTTCGTTCGCCTGTTGATCTTTCAAACATACCAAAGCCTCAATTAGCGCCGCTGGATAGAAATAAAGGCGGCGTAATGAATATGATCACGATGAGTTTTGGCTATGCGGTACAGGTAAGTCCACTACATACTCTTACTTTATATAATGCGATAGCGAACAATGGTAAAATGATGAAACCCTATCTCGTGAATGGCATTCAGCAGAACGGCCTTATGCTCAAACAATATGAACCTGTCGTGCTCGAAGAAAGAATTGCAAGACCTGAAGTGATACAGTCAGCAAAGGAAAGCATGGAAGCAGTTGTAACCGAGGGAACGGGCCGGCCGGCTTTTAAAGACATGCCGTTTGCGGTCGCTGGGAAAACGGGCACCGCTCACGTGGCAGACAGAAATATACAATACAGTGCCGGAGTTTACCAGGCTTCGTTCGTCGGTTATTTTCCTGCCAACGATCCGCAATATTCATGCATTGTAGTGATCAGGACCAAACCTCATGCAGCCATTCATTATGGCGGCTCATTGGCAGGACCGGTATTTAAAGAAGTGGCCACAAAATTATATGCTATTTATGTGAACAGGAAAGCACCGGATCTGCTTGCATCGAAAAAGGACAGTACGGCATATTTCTATGCGGGCAAAACTAAAAATATTAAAAAGGTATTTGCAACATTGAATGTAACCTACCAGGATTCTGCAGTACAGGGAGACTGGGCGAATGTATTTGCGAATAATTATCAACCGGTGATCAAATCAAGCAAGGTTAGCCAACAACTTATGCCAAATGTAAGAGGAATGGGATTTAAGGATGCATTGCATTTGTTGGAAACGATGGGCATCAGGGTATCGTTGAAAGGACGGGGAAAAGTATCTAATCAATCGATAGCACCGGGCAGCATTATTGCAAAGGGTGCGTCAGTGGTTTTGGAGTTAAGTTCATAAAGAATTAAAAAGTGTAAAACTGATCGTGTTATTACGGGATGTATTATATAAAGTGTCCATCAGGTCAATTACGGGAAGCACCGATGCGGAAATAAACGATGTTCAGATCGATTCGAGGAGGGTGAGGCCCGGGACTTTGTTTATAGCAGTGAAGGGAGCAGTGGCAGACGGACACCAGTTCATTGATAAGGCAATTGAAAATGGAGCGACAGTTATTGTATGCGGGACAGCACCTGTACAAGCAGGTAAAGGGGTGGTATGGGTACAGGTAGAAAACAGTGCATCGGCGGCAGGTTACATTGCTCATAATTTTTTTGGACAGCCATCGGAAAGAATGAAAGTCGTGGGCGTAACGGGCACCAATGGCAAGACAACTATTGCGACCTTATTATACAAGCTCTTTTCGGGATTGGGATGTACATGCGGATTAGTGAGCACGGTAGAAAATCATGTCGGGGATGCCGTCATCCCCGCTACGCATACCACACCGGATGCTGTCAACTTGAATCAGTTGCTCAAACAAATGGTGGATGCTCGTTGTACGCATGTGTTTATGGAAGTCAGCTCTCATGCAGTGCACCAGCATCGGGTCACGGGAATAAATTTTGCCGGCGGCGTTTTTAGCAATATCACCCATGATCACCTGGATTATCACAAAACCTTTGATGAATATATCAGGGTTAAGAAATCGTTCTTTGATTCGCTGTCTTCATCGGCGTTTGCCATCAGCAATGCGGATGATAGAAGGGGAGCCGTGATGCTGCAAAATACGAATGCCAAAAAGTATTTCTATAGCTTAAAAACACTGGCTGACTTTAAAGGAAAGATCATTGAGAATAGTTTGTCGGGCCTGGTAATGACCATCAATGACCAGGAAGTGCATTTCCGACTTATCGGGGAATTCAATGCCTACAACCTGCTGGCAGCTTATGCGGTGGGTATATGCATGGGAGAAGATAAACACGAAGTATTACGATGCCTGAGTATGCTGACAGGGGCCGAAGGGAGGTTTGATTATATGATTTCGCCAAAGGAGAAAGTAATAACAATAGTGGACTATGCCCATACACCGGATGCATTGCTGAATGTGCTGGTAACGATCAAAAAATTGAAGAAGGGTTTTGAGAAAGTGATTACCGTGGTCGGATGTGGTGGCGACAGGGACAAAGCAAAAAGACCGATCATGGCGGAAGCAGCCTGCGAACATAGTGACAAAGCAATTTTTACCAGTGACAATCCGCGAAGTGAAGATCCGGCCCAGATCATAAAAGAAATGGAAGTGGGATTGCCTGCCTCCGCCAAGAGAAAATATATTTCAATTGTGGACAGGAAGGAAGCGATAAGAACTGCCATCAGCCTGGCAAATGCAGAAGACATTGTACTGATAGCAGGAAAAGGACATGAAAAATACCAGGAGATAAAAGGAGTAAAGTATCATTTTGATGATAAGGAAATAGTAAGCGAGGTTTTTGAGATGTTAGATAAATAACTAAGCGATGGAAGTAGAAAAGAGGTAACGGAGTAAAAGCAAAAAAGGATTATTAATAAAAAGCAGTATATAATTTGATTTTGAAAAGAGTAAAGGTAGATGACTCCTTTTCTCTTTCAGAACTCTTAGCCAAACAACCAGCATGCTGTATCATTTATTTGAATGGTTGGATAATGAGGATGTCAATTTTCCCGGTAGCGAGCTGTACCGCTTCATTACTTTCCGGGTACTGATAGCTATGTTATTATCCCTGTTGATTGCTACTGTATATGGCAAAAAGCTGATCCGGTTTTTGCAAAAGAAACAAATAGGAGAAAGTGTTCGCGACCTGGGACTGGCCGGTGAGCATACGAAGAAAGGAACGCCTACAATGGGTGGCATTATTATCATACTGGCTATCCTCATACCTACGCTGTTACTCGCAAGACTGGATACTGTTTATGTGGTGCTGATGTTGATAGCTACTGTATGGTTGGGAATTATCGGGTTTGTAGATGACTATCTGAAGCTAAGAGCAAAAAAAATAGCCCAGCAACAAGGGGTTGCTTATAAGAAGGGAGATAAGGATGGATTGGCAGGTTGGTTCAAGATATTGGGGCAGGTAGGCCTTGGTGTTACGGTTGGTGCCGTTTTGTATTTTAATAGTGATGTCAAAATTTGGCGGGAATACCAGGGTACGCCTCCTGCCGGAGATACTACCGTTAAAACACGCCAGGTAAATAACCGGGTAAAGCATTTTGTAGAAACAAAGGAACCCATTACCACCATTCCGTTTGTGAAAGACCATGAGTTTAATTATACCAAACTTCTTCCGGAATCTATAAGAAAGTATTCATGGGTGCTGTACATATTGATTGTGATCTTCATCATTACAGCAGTGTCGAACGGTTCTAATATCACAGATGGCCTGGATGGATTGGCAACAGGTACTTCGGCTTTGATTGGTGTCTTGCTCGGCATTTTTGCTTATGCCAGCGGCAACTTCTTTTTTGCCGACTATCTTAATATCATGTATATACCGGGCCTGGGTGAGCTGGCAATTTTTATCGCAGCTATGATTGGAGCCTGTGTTGGCTTTCTTTGGTATAACTCATACCCGGCCCAGGTTTTCATGGGTGATACCGGCAGCCTGACTTTAGGTGGCATCATTGCAGCGCTCGCCATTATTGTACATAAAGAATTATTGATACCCATCTTTTGCGGCGTGTTCCTGGTAGAAAACCTGAGTGTGATCATGCAGGTAACCTATTTCAAATACACAAAAAAGAAGTTAGGAACAGGTAAACGAATTTTTTTGATGAGCCCTTTGCATCATCACTACCAAAAGAAAGGTTATCACGAAGCAAAAATTGTAACAAGATTTTGGATAGTAACGGTTTTGTGCGTGGTATTAAGTATTGTGACGTTGAAACTAAGATAAAAGAGCTTTTTTGAAAAACCACCCATGCAACCGGACCTTATAAAATTGGTGCTCTGATATAAAGTTATCGTGTCGTATTCAGAAAATTGATACTTGTGAAAAACCCATTCCGTAGCCTTAGGAAAAATGCAGTTGAAATTTTCTTTGGTGAAAGCAGGACCAAAGAAATAAAAGTCATGAAACCGGCCTCTCTCGGTTAGACGGGAGAATGCGGGTGAGGCCTATGAGCAAGCGATTCATCATATTAGGAGGTGGAGAAAGCGGAGTCGGCGCCGCCATTCTTGCTAGGCAAAAAGGATATGATGTATTTGTTTCCGACGGAAGTTCTTTGAAGGATCATTATCGTAGCGAACTGCAACAGGCAGGGATTGAATTTGAAGAAGGAAAGCACGATGAAGAAAGATTGCTTAATGCCGATGAAGTGATGAAGAGCCCGGGAATTCCTGATAAAAACGAAATGGTAGTTAAGATCAGGGAAAAAGGAATTGATATTATCAGCGAAATAGAACTGGCATATCGTTTCAAAGGCAACAGCAGGATCATTGGCATTACCGGCAGCAATGGAAAAACCACCACAACGGCATTAACCTTTCATATATGCAGAAAAGGTGGTCTCGATTGTGGCCTGGTAGGCAATATCGGTTTTTCATTCGCACGCCAGGTCGCGGAAAATCCAAAACCGTTGTATGTGGCGGAGATCAGCAGCTTTCAATTGGACGATATTAAAACATTCAGACCGGATATAGCTATACTGACCAATATCACGGAAGATCACCTCGATCGCTACGACTACAATTTTGAAAATTATATAGCAAGCAAGTTTCGGATTGCTATGAACCAGCAGTTAAATGATCATTTCATTTATTGCGCCGATGATGAAATAACCATGAAGTATATCAACAAATTCAATATTCAATCAAACCAACTGCCAATCAGCATGAATACAGAACTATCAAAGGGAGCATTTATTAAAGACGGGGATATGTATGTAAGGACAGGAGAAGAATTCACCAGCATGAGTGTGTATGACTTTGCTCTGAAGGGAAAGCATAACCAGTATAATACGATGGCTGCCTGTGTAGCCAGTGCGATAATGGATATAAGTAAGGATAATATAAGAGAAGCCGTGCAGGATTTCCAGGGATTGGAGCACCGGATGGAATATGTTGTTACAATCAGGGGGGTGGAATTCATTAACGATAGCAAGGCTACCAATGTTAATTCAACCTGGTATGCGCTGGAAAGCATGGAAAAACCAACCATCCTGGTTATGGGCGGCATTGACAAAGGCAATGACTACTCATTGATTGAAAACCTGGTTAAAGAAAAAGTAAAGGCGATCATTTGCCTGGGAGTGGACAACAGGAAAATACATGACGCCTTTGGAAAAATTGTGAGTACGATTGTCAATACAGATAACGCGGTTGATGCAGTAAAAACGGCCTTTCATCTTTCCAACAAGGGTGATGTGGTGTTGCTGAGCCCGGCCTGCGCCAGTTTTGATTTGTTTATAAATTATGAGGACAGGGGAAACCAGTTTAAGCGGGCGGTGAAGGAGTTATAGGTAGTTAGAGGTTGGCAATTTGAAGTAGAAAGTAGGCAGAAGGCAGTAAGCAATGTTAGTTAGTGTCAAAATGAACAGTCGGAAGATTTTTGAACGATATTGAAAACCCCGTAAAATATATGAGTAAGTAGGAGTTTGCAGACTGCCAACTGCCTACTGCCAATTCTTATTATGGAAGTAACAAAAGACATACGATTTAGTGAATTGGGAACCTTTAACACCCGCAATTTGCTCAGTAAGACAAAAGGCGATAAAGTAATCTGGGCATTGGTGATATTGCTGGCACTGGTCTCGCTGCTTGCGGTGTATAGTGCAACGGGATCCCTGGCATATAAAAATTATAAGGGCAATACAGAAGTTTATTTGTTCAAGCAGGTGGCATTTATCGTCGTTGGAATCGCGGTGGTTTATTTCGCCCATTTATTTAATTATACATTGTATTCGAGGGTCGCGGCCATCATGTTCATACTGGTAATTCCTTTATTGATTTATACGCTTTTTTTCGGCGTAACGATGAACGAGGGAAGTCGTTGGATAAGATTGCCGCTGATCAACATGACCATGCAAACATCGGATCTTGCCCGGCTTGCATTGTTCATCTACCTGGCGCGTTTGGTGAGTAAAAAGCAGGATGTTATCAAAGACTTTAGAAAAGGATTTCTTCCATTGATCATACCTGTTGGAATCGTCTGCATGCTAATAGCGCCGGCGAATTTGTCAACGGCTTTATTGCTTGGTGCAAGTTGCCTGATGCTATTATTTATTGGACGGGC
>Ga0137431_1000588_pt1 | contig 12578 bp, 10 predicted proteins | sample EasRivERMZT800_2_FD_104646 | JGI IMG/M metagenome (GOLD analysis project Ga0137431, IMG submission 104646) | Soil microbial communities from meander-bound floodplain in the East River, Colorado, USA - East River MetaG ERMZT800_2 | ecosystem: Environmental > Terrestrial > Soil > Floodplain ... | reverse complement strand
GAGTTATAGTAGTTATGAAAATAAAAAGGGCGTAAATTTTTCTACGAAACGAAGGATAACGGTGGCGGAAAAATCGAACCTGGATATAAAACTGGATTTTAAAGCCTATGATTTTAATGAAACGTTAAGTTTCCCGTTCACGGTACCCAAAAATTATAAACGAAACTAAAATTGTAAAATTTATTTTTAGCCTGACCGTTATTACCTTCTGCTGTCAATATTTGTAATACTAATCCAATAAGTTGAATATGCGAAAATACCTGCTTACCCTCATCGCAATTTTGATGGCTACCGGATTTCTTTATTCACAGGCGTCGTCTAATAAGGACGAGCTGGAAAAAGAAAGAAGAGAAATACAAAATGAGCTGAAAGAAATCCAGGAAATGTACAATAAGGTAAAGGGTCAAACCAAGCAATCACTGGGGCAATTGAATATGCTGGCCCGGAAGATCAAACTACAGGAACGCTACATCAGCAGTATCAACAGAGAGCTGCGCATGATCGATGATGACCTGTATCGCAGCAACCTGGAGATCTACCGGCTGCAAAGACAACTTGATACTTTAAAATCAGAGTATGCCCGCACCATAGTTTACGCTTATAAGAACAGGAGCAGTTTTGACTATGTGAATTTTATTTTTTCTGCTACCAGTTTCAACGACGCAGTAAGGCGTGTTGCTTACCTGAAAAGCTATCGTGCCTACCGCGAAAAGCAGGTGACTACCATTAATGAAACACAACAGCTGATTGCAAGGCGGCAACAGCAGCAATTAGGAAGAAAACAACAAAAGAGTGTGGCGCTGCAGAGCCAGACTAAGGAAAAAAATGAGTTGGCCGACCAGAAAAAAGAAAAAGACCAGGTAGTATCAAAACTAAAATCACAAGGCAATGATTTGAAAAAGCAGATCGCCGTTAAAAAGAAAAGGGACCGGGATTTGAATAACGCAATACAAGCTATTGTACGGCGGGAAATAGAGGCTGCTAAGAAAAAAGAGGCAAGCAGGCTTGCCGCTGAAAAAAAAGAGAGGGACAGAATAGCGGCTGAGAAAAAGAAAAGCGAAACAGCTGCCGATAACCCGGTAACGACTCCTGTTGTCACGCCCACCAAACCTGAAACAGCCGAGAAAAAGCCATTAAGCTATCTTGAAGTGAACGAAAGAGATGTAGCACTGGGTGCTGATTTCTCCAACAACAAGGGCAAGCTTCCATGGCCAATGGATAAAAGTGTTGTGCTTATTCCATTTGGACGCTATAAGGTGGATGGCTTTGATAATATTGTGGATGATAATCCTGGCCTCACTATCGGTACACCGCAAGCAGGTGTATCCGTAAAAGCTGTGTTTACCGGCGAAGTAATCGGTATTCATAACTATGGTGATGCGGCTGCAGTGATTATCCGTCATGGAAAGTATATTACTTCCTACAGCAATCTTTCTGCAGTCACTGTTACCAAAGGTGCAATCGTCAGAACCGGACATGTTATTGGCCGCGCAGGTGAGGCAGATGATGGATCCGGCGGTCAGATCAATTTCATGCTGATGATTGAAAACAGAAATGTAAATCCGGCCCTTTGGTTAAGGAGATAAAAAGACTAAAGCCTGGTGTTTTCGGTTTCTAAAAAGGGGAATTGACTCAGGCAAGAAAATTTTTATAAAAATCTTTCATATAGCTTTTCGTATATCGGAATGATGTTGCTGATGTCATACTTTTTAGCATGATCAGCAGCATTTGCCTTAAATCTTTTCAGCACCTCGTCATCTCTTAAAATGTCCAAAGCATATGCTGCCATGGCGGTAATATCGCCGATATCGGCCATATAACCTGTTTCTCCGTGTATCATTATTTCTTTTAAACCGCCGGCATTCGTGGACACCACGGGCACACCTGAAGCCATTGCCTCCAGCGCCGCCAGGCCAAAGCTTTCATATTCGGAAGTAAGCAGAAACAGGTCAGCAATGGCAAGGATGTCTTCCATTTGCTCCTGCTTTCCCACAAACCGTACATCATCGACAACGCCTAATGAACGGCTAAGTTCTTCGGTCATTTGTCTTTCGGGACCATCGCCCACAAATAATAATTTGGCGGGGCGCTGTTTGTGAACTTCATAAAATATCTTCACCACGTCCTGCACACGTTTTATCTTCCGGAAGTTGGATGCATGAAGCAATATTCGTTCACCATTAGGTGCTATTACTTTTTTAAATGCATCAATTGGCTTTCGGGTAAAACGCGCTACATCCACAAAATTATAAATCACTTCTATTTCCTTTTCGATGCAAAAGGTTCTATATGTTTCATCCCGAAGATTTTCAGACACCGCCGTTATGCCATCGCTCTGGTTGATGGAAAAAGCCACCACTGGTGCATACATTTTATCTCTGCCTACCAAAGTAATATCAGTGCCGTGCAAGGTGGTAATAACAGGAATTTTCTTCCCCTCTTTTTCCAGGATCCGCTTGGCCATATAAGCCGCCGACGCATGAGGAATAGCATAGTGCACATGCAGCAGGTCAAGGTTATTGTTCTTAATCACATCTACCATGGTACTGGCTAAAGCTGTTTCATAGGGAGGATAATCAAACAATGGATAGGTGGGAACCTGCACCTCATGGTAAAATATATTCGGTATAAACCCGTTCAGTCTTACGGGCTGTTGATAAGTAATAAAATGTACATGGTGGTTTTTTTGAGCAAGGGCCTTTCCTAACTCAGTAGCTAATACACCGCTACCGCCAAAAGTGGGATAGCAAACAATTCCAATTCTCATAATTTATATATTGCTTCAATGTCGGTTCTAAGGTAACAGTTTTGGGGCAGGAAGGTTTACCATTTGTCTTAAATATTTATTTTGCAGGTAACTTTAGCAAATTTTAATCTGCATGAGAAAAATTGTAGTTACATTGATTCTAACGGCGTTTGGTTTTATTTCATCGGCTCAGAACACAGACTCATTGATGATCCGTCGTGTAGCTGACGAAATTTTAATAAATAGCAAGGCTTACGATAATCTTCGCTATTTGACAAAACAGATCGGCGCAAGATTGGCTGGCTCGCCCGGAATGGTGAAAGCTGAGCAATGGGGATTTAAGACCATGCAGGAAAGCGGAGCTGATAAAACAAGGTTGCAGGAATGCATGGTCCCACGATGGGTGAGGGGGGGAAGGGATGAAGCCGGTATTACTTCATTTCAATCAACAACAGAAGGAGTCGGTAAAACCAAATCAGAAAGAAAACTTGATGTTACTGCTCTTGGAAATTCTATTGGAACCGGGCCAAAGGGAATTGTAGATAATGTAGTGCTTATAAATTCTTTTGACGAATTGGAAGCAAAGAAGGACCAGGTAAATGGAAAGATTGTTTTTTTTAATTATAAATTCAACCCGGCATATGTCAATACATTTCAAGCATACCGGGAAGCGGGGCAGTACAGGACCCATGGACCGAGCCGTGCTGCCAAATACGGAGCTCTTGCCGTTATTATAAGAAGCCTGAGCGGTAGTACAGACAACAATCCCCATACAGGAATGACAGACTATGACTCTGCGTATGCGATGATACCCGCGGTGGCCATAGGTTTAAGGGATGCAGATTTTTTAAGTGACAGGCTGGCAAACGGAAAAGTGAGTGTCTTTATCCGGACCAACGGAAAATTTCTTCCTGATACTATCGGCCATAACGTAATCGGTGAATTGAAGGGTTCCCAGTTTCCAGAAGAGATCATTACAGTAGGAGGACACTTAGATTGTTGGGACAATTGTGAGGGCGCCCATGATGATGGTGCGGGTTGTGTACAAACGATTGAAGTTTTAAGAGCGTTCAAAGCAGTTGGTTACAAACCTAAGAGAACTATCCGGTTTGTATTGTTCGCCAATGAAGAGAATGGACTTAGGGGCGGAGCCAAGTATAGCGAAGAGGCAAAGGCGAAGGGCGAGCACCACATTTTTGCACTGGAAAGCGATGCGGGCGGATTTACACCCAGGGGTTTTGGGTTTGTGGTGTCAGATGATCAGTTTAAAAAAATAATGCAGTGGCAGAAGCTCATAGCCCCTTTTGGGGCCGCCGATTTCATAAGGGGCGGTGGCGGCGCTGATATTGGCCCGTTGAACAAAGCGTTTGGGACGCCATTGGCATCGCTAAATCTGGATTCGCAGCGATATTTTGATATTCATCATGCACGAAACGATGTATTTGAAAGTGTAAACAAAAGAGAGCTGGAACTGGGAGCGGTGAATATGGCAGCACTGATCTACCTTGTTGATCAATATGGATTATGATTGGGTCAATAACTTGTTAATGGCATTATTAACAGAATTGAACGGGAATGAATCCACTACCTTTTGCATCTGCTTTTTTATCTGCGCAGTACATAGATTGCCTATGCTTCCTTCATGAGTATGCTGAACGCGTGTATCATATTTATAGTTTCCGACTTCAATATCCAACCCAATTTTTTTGTAGGCGTCGCGAAACGGCATTCCTGAATTAACGAGTTTATTCACCTCTTCGACACTAAAAAGGTATTTGTATTTCTCGTCTTTTAAAATATCTTTCTTCACTTCAATATTTGATAACATGAGACCTGTCATGTCTATGCAATCTTTCATTGTTTTGAGCGCTGGAAATAAATGTTCCTTTAGCAGCTGAAGATCCCGGTGATAACCTGAAGGCAAATTCGTTGTCATTAACATGATCTCATTCGGGAGGGCTTTTATTTGATTACAATGGGAACGAATCAGCTCAAACACATCGGGATTTTTTTTATGGGGCATGATACTGCTTCCTGTTGTAAGTTCAGCGGGAAAAGTTATGAATCCAAAATTTTGATTTAAGAATAAAGTGGCGTCCATGGAAAGCCTGCTCAATGTATCTGCCACATTAGCCAGGGACATTGCAGTAATTCTCTCGGCCTTGCCACGTCCCATTTGTGCATACACAACGTTATAGTTCATGTCATCAAAACCCAGCAATTTGGTCGTTAATGTGCGATCGATTGGGAATGATGAACCGTATCCGGCCGCCGAGCCTAAAGGATTTTTATTAACAACATCATAAGCAGCCTTCAGTGTAATCATATCATCCACCAGGCTTTCCGCATAGGCGCCAAACCACAGACCAAAAGAAGATGGCATCGCTAATTGTAAGTGTGTATAACCGGGCAACAGATCATCTTTATACTTTTCACTTTGTGATTGCAATAATTCAAATAAGGTTTGAATGCTTTGAACCAACTCCTGTAATTCATGACGCAGAAATAATTTGATATCCACCAATACCTGGTCATTCCGGCTGCGGGCTGAGTGGATTTTTTTTCCGATGTCACCCAGCTTTTCTGTGAGCAGGAATTCAACCTGTGAATGGATGTCTTCCACATCATGGTGAATGGTGAATAGTGAATAGTGAGTCGGGAGAGTTGATTGATATATCTTTTTTAATTCTTTGGCCAATAAATCTTTTTCTTTTTTTTCTAAAAGTCCCACTGCTTCCAGCATAGTAACATGTGCAATGGAACCAATTATATCAAATGGCGCAAGAAGCAGGTCAAATTCCCTGTCTTTGCCAACAGTGAAGAGTTCCACTTCTTTTAAAGAGGCTTTATCTTTTTGCCAAAGCTTCATGTTAAAATGTTTCCGGTTTCCCGTTACTGGTTTCCGGTTTCTTTTTCCGGGAATTCATTCCAATTATCTTCAACCCATTGAATATACTTGTTTATTTCCTTGCTCAGTATATTATAATCGGAGTGAAATTTTTGATAGCAAACTTTGTTTTTCAAAGAATCTGTTTCAAATAAAAAATCCAAATGCACAATTGTTTCATCGCACTCTGATTGAGCATACACCAGGTATTTAACAAAATCGAATTTGTATCTTCTTCTTCCATACCCTTCAACAATCATTGCCGTTGCAGATTTTGATGAGCGACGTATCTGGCCTCTTGGTTCAAATAGCTCAAATTTAGGAAGCGCCAAACTCATTTTATGAGGTTCAATTGCCAGCCTTTTTGATTCTTTACAAATTTCTAAATCCCGGTAACTTTTCATTTGTTAATTTTTGGCTCCTGACAGAGGCTAACTTAATATTCAAAGAAAGATCCATATTTACCGGCAACCGGAAACAGGTAACCGGCCATCTATAACAACTGTTCCACCAGTTTTAAGTATGTTTCTATTCCCTCCTTTATCTCGTCAAGGTAAATAAATTCATCCGGAGTATGACTTCGGGCACTGTCGCCTGGTCCCATTTTTAAAGTGGCAAATGGCATCAGGGCTTTATCAGATGTGGTAGGCGAACCATAATATCCTCTTCCCAATTTCATACCTGCCTTTACCAATAAATGATCCAATGGAATTGAAGTCGATTTCATACGCGTAGTGCGGGGTTTGAATTTACTTTTCAGGTTGTTCTTTAATAAATCCAAAATTTCTTCAAATGTATAAAGTTCATTTACCCTTACATCTATCACATACTTGCATTGGGAGGGTACTACATTGTGCTGCACATTCTCGGTATTGATGACCGTAGCTGTCAACCTGGACTCACCCAGCAGGGAACTTACTTTTTCAAATTTATAGCTCCGTAACCAGGTGATATCATCTACGGCTTTGTACAATGCATTTTCACCTTCATTCCGCGCTGCATGTCCCGATTTGCCTTCCGCAGTGCAATCGATCACCATCAGGCCACGTTCTGCAACCGCCATTTCTAATTTTGTAGGCTCGCCAACAATTCCATAGTCCAGTTTACCAAGATAGGGGAGCACAAGCTCAATTCCGTTAACCCCGCTTATTTCCTCTTCAGCGCTGGCAGCGAATACCACATTGTGATTCATGCCTTCCCTGTCATAGAAGTACAGAAAAGTAGCCAGCAGCGATACCAAACAGCCACCTGCATCATTGCTTCCCAAACCAAACAGCTTCCCATCTTTCTCGAAAGGACTGAATGGATCAAATGTGTATCCTTTGTTCGGCTTTACAGTATCATGATGTGAATTGAGAAGAACACTTGGTTTGCTTACATCGTAATATTTATTTAACGCAAACACATTATTGCCCACCCGGGAGTGTTGAATTCCTTTTTCGCCAATAAAGCGGCAAAGTATTCCTGCCGTTTCATCTTCTTCTTTACTGAAGGAAGGAGCAGCGATCAGCTCCTTTAATAAGCTGACCGCTTCTTCATATAAATTATCTATTTTATTATTCATTTATGATAGTTGTTCCGGATGTGCCGGCGATCAGTTCTTCCAGGTCTTCCGCCTTGCCGATAATCACCTTTTTCACTCCTTTGTTCAATGCAGTAAAAGCATTGTCTAATTTGGGGATCATACCGGCAGATATTTTACTCTTAACCCCTAAAGGAGAATCGGAAGAGGCTTTTAATTCCTGGTAATGCTTCCTGTCTAAAACTTTTATAACAGTTGACTCGTCGTTCACATCTAATAACACCCCGGCTTTTTCAAACGAGTAGATTAAGTGTACATCGTGCAGGTGACTCATGGCTCTTGCTATTTCCTGTGCAATCGTGTCGGCATTTGTATTCAATAGTTGGCCCGCCTGGTCATGCGTAAGAGGTGCGAACACAACAGCGATGTTCTTTTGCAACAGATCGCTGATCAAATCGGTGTTGATAGCATCAATATCGCCAACAAACCCGTAGTCCAGAATGGGATGTTGGCGTTTATGCGCCAATATTACATCTCCATCCGCTCCACAGAGACCTATGGCATTGCAATGATTAGCCTGTAACCTGGCCACGATATTCTTATTAATATAACCGGCGTAAACCATCGTTACAATCTTGAGCGTTTCTGCATCCGTTATCCTTCTTCCATCCACCAGCTTTTGTTCAATTCCCAATTGCTCTGCTAACCGTGTCGCCAGCTTGCCTCCTCCGTGTACTAATATTTTCTTTCCGTCGATCGAAGCAAAATCATCCAGGAATGAAGAAAGCTTGGCTTCGTCATCAATGATATTTCCTCCGATTTTTATGATGTACAGTTTATCCACTTTTCTTTAGTATTTCTGAAAGAACAGCTTGTGCAGACCACACCCTGTTTGAAGCTTCTTGTGTCACAATGCTATTCGGTCCGTCCAATATTTCATCACTTAGTTCCACATTTCTTCTTACCGGTAAGCAATGCATCACCTTAGCGTTGTTGGTCAGTTTTAATTTTTCATTGGTGAGCATCCATGCCGGGTCGTTGCAATAGATCCGGCCATAATCATGATAGGTGCTCCAATTCTTAACATACACAAAATCGGCATCTCTCAATGCGGCATTCTGGTCCTGAGTAATAGTAGCTCCCTTCGTGAATTGCTCATCAAGTTCATAATCTTCAGGGTGGGTTATAACAAAATCTGCTTTATCCCAGGCATTAATCCACTGTGAAAAGCTATTCGCCACACATTGCGGCAAAGGCTTTACATGTGGCGCCCAGGTCAACACGATTTTAGCTCTTCCGCCCCCCGAAGGAGGCGTCAAAGACAATTGCTCACTGATAGTGACTATATCCGTTAAAGATTGTAATGGGTGAAGCGTCGCACTTTCCAAACTGACGACCGGGATGCCCGCATATTTAATAAATTGCTTAATGAAAAGTTCGCTGTAGTCATCGTCCCGGTTTTTTAAGGAAGGAAATGTGCGGATAGCAAGAATGTCGAAATATTTTCCAAAGATCGGCGCAGCATCTTTTACGTGTTCCACAGTGCTGCCGCTCATGATGGCTTCTTCTTCAAATTCTAACGCCCAGCCCTCGCTGCCTACATTAAATACAATCGCTTCCATTCCCAGGTTTTGCGCAGCTATTTGTGTGCTCAACCTGGTACGCATGCTGGGGTTTAAAAACAAACAACCAATCCGTTTATTGGCACCAAGCGTTTTGTCCCTGAACGCATCAGCTTTATACAAAAGGGCCTTTTGTACTAAGTCATTAATGGCCCCGCCCATATCCTCCCCGGAGGAGCGGCCCCTGAGGTCGTTTACTGATGTAAAGTTTCTCATGTCAGATTTACGGGAGTTGGGGACAATATTTGGTGAATTTCTTCTTTTAATGATTCTATGAATTGTTCGGCATCCTTTTTCTTTAACGCCAGCGATGGTAACAGGCGGATTACATTAGGCTTAGCTTCGCCTGTGAAGATTTTCTGATTTACCAGAAGATTTTTCTTCAGATCTTTTAACTCGTCAGGTGTATCAAAACCAATCATCAGTCCGCGGCCTCTTATGTTTTTTAGTTCAGGAATGGCTGAAAGTTCCTCTCTCAAATATTTTCCAATCATAACCGCATTACCCATCAGCTTTTCTTTTTCGATTATTTCCAGCACGGCCAGGGCTGCGGCACAGGCTAAATGGTTGCCGCCAAATGTAGTACCGAGCATAAAATGCCGGGGCTTGATATGCGGCGCTATGATAATGCCGGCAACGGGAAAACCATTGCCCATCCCTTTGGCCATGGTATAAATATCAGCGTTTACCCCTGCAAAGTCATGACTGAAAAATTTACCCGTCCTTCCATAACCGCATTGCACACTGTCTGCAATATATACAGCGCCGTATTCATCACACAGCGAGCGGATCCTCTTCAGGAATGAATCATCAGCAACATTAATGCCTCCGACTCCCTGTATGCCTTCAATAATAACAGAAGATATTTCATTCCCGTTTTTCTTAAAACATTCCAGCAATGCATCTTCATCATTAAACGGAAGAAAAAGCACATTCCCGGTCTCGTTTACAGGTGCCACCAGGTTTTTATTATCAGTAACAGCCACAGCCAATGATGTTCTGCCGTGAAAACTTTTGCTGAATGCAATAACCTTTTTTCTTCCGTTGTGAAATGAAGCCAGTTTCAATGCATTTTCATTGGCTTCAGCTCCGGAATTGCAAAGAAATAATTGATAGTCCTCTTTGCCCGAAATTTTTCCCAGCTTTTCAGCCAGTTGCTCTTGCAAAGGAATTCTTATGGAATTAGAATAGAAAGCGATCTTTTCCAGTTGAGCCTCTATTCGTTCTACCCAATGTGGGTGATTGTGGCCGATGCTAATAACAGCATGGCCTCCGTAAAGGTCAAGATATTGCTCACCTTTATCATCCCATACATAGGATCCCCTTGCTTTTGTTATGGTAACTTCATTAATGGGATATACATCAAATAATTTCATATTTATAAGTTGACAGATTATAGAGTTAAAGGGTTTTCATTTCAATAATTGAAAACTACCTAATTAAAAACCTGAGGGTTTGAGCTTCAATCCGGTAGTTTCATCCAATCCAAACATAAGGTTCATGTTATGCACGGCCTGTCCGCTGGCGCCTTTTAATAAATTATCAATCGTAGAGTGTACTACGAGTTTAGTTCCAGCCTTTTCCAATTGCACAACGGCTTTATTTGTATTCACCACCTGTTTCAAAAAAATTGCATCCTTACTTACATGGGTAAAAGGATGATCTGCATAATAATCATCATAGAGCTTGTTCAATTCATTTAATCCAATTTCACAAGTCATGGTTGAACTGATAAAAATGCCTCTTGTGAAATCACCCCGCCACGGCACAAAGCTGAGTTCAATATCACTTTCAGGCTGCAATTGATGCAATGATTGTCCAATCTCGCCCAGGTGTTGGTGCGTTAAAGTTTTATACGCTTGTATATTATTTGCCCTCCAGCTAAAATGGGAAGTGGGAACTAAAGATTGCCCTGCGCCGGTTGAACCGGTGATGCCTGTTGTATAGATTTCATCAAGTAATCCTGCTTTGGCCAACGGCAACAATCCTAACTGTATAGATGTAGCAAAGCATCCAGGGTTGGCAACATGCTGCGCTATCCGGATCTGGTCTTTATTTAATTCAGGCAGGCCATAAATCACAGGCTCGCCATTAATAGTTGGCCGCTGCCCCTTTTGAGAAAGCCGGAAGTCATTGGCGAGGTCTATTACCTTTACCTTTCCCTCTATTTTGTTTTCAGCAATAAATTTTTTTGATTCGCCATGACCCAGGCAAAGGAAAAGAACGTCAATGTCTCCATTTTCTAAGAAACTACTATCATCAGTAAATTTCAAATCGGTTTCACCTATCAGGTCATTGTGAATTTCATAAATGAATTTACCTGCATTACTGCGACTATTAATGAATGTTAATTCTGAATAGGGATGATTTAACAACAACCTTATCAGTTCACCACCTGTATATCCGGCACTTCCTATAATGCCGGCTTTAATAGTCTCCTGCCGGCCATTCCCTTTCTTCGCCTGGCTTGCAATGATGGGGGAAGTTGGCTGGGCAGTAACCTTGCTTAGTAGAGTCCCTTTTTTTGTCATGCCAGCTATATTAAAAAAGTTTTAAAGCCAATTAACACTGCCGGTTATCCGGATTTTGAGTGGTGTCAGTCTTCACCAAATGATACATCATCGTCTGGTTACCAAATATGCGGCTGAAGCCCCTTACATCCTGACCGGTAAATCCCGTATTCATTTCACCATATTTTCCAAATTTGCTATTCATCAGGTCAAACTTACTTTCTATGCCGATAACCTGGAAGCGATAGGGCTGCAGCAGCAGAAATACTTCACCGGTAACATTGCGCTGACTGCTTTCTAAATACGCTTCCATATCCCTCATCACGGGATCCAGTATCTGTCCTTCATGCAGCCAGTTGCCGTAGAATTGTGCTACCTGGTCCTTCCAATTTAGCTGCCATTTCGTGAGCACATGTTTTTCCAGGGCATGGTGAGCTTTTAGTATCACCATTGGCGCTGCTGCTTCAAAACCTACCCGGCCTTTGATTCCGATAATAGTATCGCCCACATGTATATCTCTGCCTACTCCATAAGGTCCTGCAATTGTTTGTAAATATTGTATGGCTTCCGAAGGATGATTAAAACCAGTATCGTTTACTTTTTTTAATTCGCCTTTTTCAAAATATAGCGTCACCTCTTCGCTACCTGTTTTTGTAACCTGGGTAGGCCATGCTTCTTCGGGTAACAGGCCTTTGGAGGAAAGCGTTTCTTTGCCGCCCACACTTGTTCCCCATAGTCCTTTGTTGATGGAGTACATGGCTTTGGCAAAATTCATTTCCACTCCTTTATTTATTAAATATTCTATTTCCTGTTCACGACTTAATTTCAAGTCCCTGATAGGCGTAATGATCTCAATGCCGGGAATCATAATATGAAAAATCATATCGAATCTTACCTGGTCATTTCCAGCCCCGGTACTGCCATGAGCTACGGCATCAGCTTTCAAATCATTGGCATGATCGGCAATGTGCAATGCCTGGCTGAGCCTTTCCGCTGACACACTGAGGGGATAAGTATTATTTTTTAATACATTTCCATAAATCAAAAACCTGATGATGCTGTCGTAATAACTCCTAACAGCATTGACGGTCTTATGGGACTTTACACCCAAATTATAAGCATGAGCTTCGATCTGTTTTAATTCTTCCGTGGTGAAACCTCCTGTATCTACTATAATACTATGAACCTCGTACCCTTTCTCTTCCACCAGGTATTTTGCGCAATAGGAAGTGTCCAACCCGCCGCTAAAGCCAAGTACAACTTTGCCCCCAACTCCTACAGGGGCGGCTTG
>Ga0137431_1000586_pt1 | contig 12593 bp, 9 predicted proteins | sample EasRivERMZT800_2_FD_104646 | JGI IMG/M metagenome (GOLD analysis project Ga0137431, IMG submission 104646) | Soil microbial communities from meander-bound floodplain in the East River, Colorado, USA - East River MetaG ERMZT800_2 | ecosystem: Environmental > Terrestrial > Soil > Floodplain ... | reverse complement strand
TTTGCGATGATCCGGAATCCTTTCCGCCAGCCACCTCAGTTGCTCTTCCGTGAGTTTCAATGCCATGCATAATCATAACAAATACCAAGAGTCTGGTTTTGGGATAGCTTCTAGTTTCTAGTCGCCGTGCCACTGCTCTTGAGCAGTGGTCTTTCGCGACTAGCAAAGTAAGTCTCGACCTATCCGGTCATGGCGAACTCGATGAAGAGAGCGATGGGTGAGAATAACGTCGAGGAGCGACAGCGACAAACGCCATGCGCGGGAAAGGATTCCCGAAGAAGGAGGTGCGAGAAAGGATTCTAGCACCAGCACGTGGCCCCGTTCCGGCCTGCTCGGTTTCACGCGCTTATGGTTTGCGGAATGCGAATGACGTTCTGCAACGGGCCGCGGACCAGGGTTTGCGAGCGATCTGGGCCGACCCCGACGATGTTTACCGGGACGCCAACCAAGGCCTCGATCCGCTCCACATAATCACGGGCAGCGGGGGGCAATTCGTCGAAGCGGCGAACGCCCCGCAGGTCGGCGTCCCAACCCGGCGCGAATTCGATCACCGGCTCGCAGGATTTCAAGACGTTAGCGTGAGCGGGCATCGCGGAGAGCTTGCGGCCATCGACGCGGTAGGCGGTGCACACGCCCACCTGCTCGAACCCGCCGAGGGTGTCCAAGTGCAATAGTGCCAAGTCCGTGGCACCGGAGAGGCGAGCGGCGTACGAGCATGCCACCGCGTCAAACCAGCCGCAACGGCGCGGGCGGCCGGTCGTCGTGCCGTATTCCTTGCCCGCGCGTCGAATCCGCTCGCCGACTTCGTTAGTCAACTCGGTGACAAACGGCCCGGCCCCGACCCGTGTCGAATACGCCTTGGTGACCCCGATGACGCGGCTGACGCACGACGGCGAAACTCCCGCCCCGGCGCCTACCCCGTGCGGCCCCGTACTGCTCGAGGTCACAAACGGATAGGTCCCGTGATCCACGTCCAGCAACATGCCGTTGGCGCCTTCAAACAAAACGCTCTTCCCACCGTCGATCGCGCCGCTCAACAGCGAAGTCGTATCACCAATCACATCGTGTAGTCGCCGCCGGGCTAGTTCCAAATCCGCCAAAACCGTTTCAACATTCAATCCGCCGTCGTTGCCGAACGCGGCGCGGAACATCGCCTGCCGCGTGGCCACGATCGATCGGACGCGTTCCGCCAGCCCCTCCTCGTGCAACAAGTCCGCGAAACGCACCGCCGTCGATCGGCGCATCTTGTCCGCATAACACGGGCCGATGCCGCGAGCCGTCGTGCCGATCCGCCCCGCTTCGCCCGCCGATTGCTCAGTGAGTTGGTCCTCAATCTTGTGATAGGCAAGGACAACGTGGGCTCGCTCGCTGACCCGCAGCCGCGGCAGAACATCGATCCCCCGACCGGCCAGGGCGTCGATCTCGCTAAGCAATGCGATGGGGTCGACGACCACGCCCGGCCCGATGACCGCGGTCACGTTGTCGTGCAGCACCCCCGTGGGTAGCAGATGAAGGGCGAACCGCTCGTCGCCGACGCAGACCGTGTGGCCGGCGTTCGCCCCGCCGTTGAACCGAACGACGAAATCAAAGGCGGGGCAGAGCAGATCGACGATCTTGCCCTTACCCTCGTCGCCCCATCCCAGGCCGACCACGCACATATTTTCAGCGCGAATCTGAGTCACATTGGCTCGTTTCTGAATGCAAAACGAGAGGAATCTCGCCTCGAATCGACCGTTTTTGGGCAAAAAATCGGCCACCCTCGGGTGGCCAGATGCTCGTTTCCTCCGATCGGAGTGGGAGCTTATCGCCCCCAGCCTCCCGTGTCAACGGCGTGCGATCTCAGGAAGATTTAACATGTTAAATCATTATGGTGATATTTTATAATAATTGTTGATAATTTTAATTGACTGGGCGATGTTTTTACATTAAATAACGGTGGTCGGACATTGATTCGTTTTTCTGGCCTAAGCATGGAGAAATCGGCGATGGAACAAACCGATCTTCGCAAATTCCTCGAGATTCCCTACGACGAGCTGGAAGAGATGAACCTCGAGGCCAAGCGCCAGCGGCTGGAGCGCGTCGACGCGGCCAACATCGAAGACGCCCGGCGGAAATACCTCACCGACGAAAAGCGGATCAAGGCCGTCACAGTCTGCTTCTCCGACCTCGAAGGCCGCTTCCACATGCTGGACTACGACAAGAAGTTCCTGCTGAAGTCGGCGGACAACCTCACCTTCGACGGCTCGTCGATTCGCGGCTTCTCCGAAATCAGCGAGTCGGATTTGAAGCTTTCGATCGACTGGCCGGCGTTCTACTGGCTGCCCGCCGACATCTTCGGTCCGGGCAAGGTGATCGCCTTCGGCGAGGTCCAATCGCAGGACGGCAGCCCATATCCGATGGACTTCCGTTCGCGGCTGCGCATTTTCACCGAGGAAATGTATCGCAATCAAGGCATGACCTTGCACATGGCCCCGGAGATCGAGGGGTTCCTGTTCAAGGGTCAGGACGCGGAGCGGCATTATCCGGAGACCGGCTGTTTCGAGTTCATTTCCACGGGCGGATACTACCATTCGCTGCCGCAGGACCCGCTGCGCCAGTTCATTGATCGATCGGCGGAGGCCCAGAGAGCCCTCGGTCTCGGGAACGAGAAGGACCATCCGGAGGTGGCCCCCTCACAGTTCGAGATGAACTTCGGCTACACCGAGGCCCTGATCGCCGCGGACCAGACTCAGCTTTATAAGCTCACGTGCCGCCAGGTGGCACGCACGATGGGTTTGACCGCGTGCTTTCTGCCCAAACCGGTCGCGGGCATCAACGGCAGCGGGATGCACTGCAACATGTCGCTCTCCCGAAATGGCAAGAATCTGTTCTGGGACAAGAACGGGCAGGACCACCTGTCCGAGTTCGGCTGGTCATTTATCGACCGCATCCTGAACAACGCGACGGACATCTGTTTGGTGCTGAACCCGAGTGTGAACGCGTATCGGCGGCTCGATCCGCACTTTGAGGCCCCGAACCAGATCAAGGCCTCGGCCACCAACCGGGCGGCCATGATTCGCATTCCGTTGGGCAACGAGCGAACGGCGCGGATCGAGTTCCGCTCGGTCGGTCCCGACGCGAATCCGTACCTGCTGCTCTACACACTGGTGCGTGCCGGCCTGGAGGGCGAGCTGCCCGGCGCCGCCGACGCGGAGGGTAAGCGCTATCGCACCCGCTTCCTGCCGGACAACGTCTACGACGCGATTCGCTTGTTCAAGGCCAGCCGACTGGCCGTGGACATTCTGGGTGAAGCGACTCACGGGAAATATCTCGAACTGAAACAGCGCTCCGCCGACCGCTGCCCGAAAGAGCTCGGCACGTTTGTCAAACGCGGCGAAATCCAATTCCACCATGAAGTCACGAATCAGTGGTTGTGGAACCAGTTCTAAAAAACTGGAGTCCAGAGACTTGAAGTAGCGCATTTTTCTGCGGGCAGGCAGCCGATTCCCCGTTTTGGTGTTAAACCGCGAAGCGCATCTTTGCGCGCTTCCCATTTGGTGATTCTCATTGACACCAGCCTCGGTAATTCGTTAGGTTATCGGAAACGGCGGCTGTCCCGCGGATCTCAGCCAGTCATCTAGCGAATCTCCGCTGAACAGTAGCCCCATCAAGGCGACGGGGTAGCGATCATGTTTGCCTGCAAGCCTCAGATGCGAGTGATTCTGCTGACCATCATCCTTTCGGCCAGGGGTGCGGTCCCATGTTTGGGCGTGCCCTGTTGGGAGGACCGCACGGAACCGCCAAGGCAACAGATGGCCGTCGCCATGGCCTATGACAGCAGTCGCGGCGTGACCGTCCTGTTCGGGGGCCGAGACATTTTCGATCGCTCCTTGGGTGAAACGTGGGAATGGGACGGAACAACTTGGACGCTGCGTAGTAACGCCGGGCCATCGCCTCGCGCATACCACGCCTTGAGCTACGACAGCGCCCGTGGGGTGACGGTTCTATTCGGGGGCGTCGTCAATTCCGTTGACCCGGTCGGTGATACCTGGGAGTGGGATGGCACCACGTGGACGCCGCGGAGCAGCGGCGGCCCATCTCCGCGTTTCGAGCACGCCATGGCCTACGACAGCATTCGTGGTGTGACGGTTTTGTTCGGAGGGGTCGACAATTCCTTTAACGAGGTCGGCGACACCTGGGAATGGGATGGATCGACTTGGGCGCTGCGGAGTAACAGCGGACCATTGCCGCGTTACGATCACGCCATGGCCTACGACAGCACCCGTGGGGTGACGGTTTTGTTCGGGGGCGTCATCGATCCCGCTTTTACCGTCGGCGACACCTGGGAATGGAATGGAACGACTTGGGCGTTTCGAAGTAACAGCGGTACCTCGCCGCGTTCCGGGCACGCCATGGCCTACGACAGCGCCCGTGGGGTGACGGTACTGTTCGGGAACCATGACGATACCGCGGAATGGGATGGAACAACTTGGACGCTCTGGAATAACGGCGGACCATCACCTCGCGCATATCACGCCTTGAGCTACGACAGCGCCCGCGGAGTGACGGTTCTGTTCGGGGGCTTGGGCGGTGTCTTCCGCGGCGACACCTGGGAATGGGACGGAACCGCTTGGACGCTGCGGAGTAACAGCGGCCCATCGGTGCGTTCCGGACACGCCATGGTCTACGACACTGCCCGCGAGGTGGCGGTTCTGTTCGGGGGCAGTGGCGGCCGCGGCGACACCTGGGAATGGGATGGGACCGATTGGACACTGCGAAGTAACAGCGGCCCATCGCCGCGTTTCTATCACGCTATGGCCTACGACAGCAGCCGGGGCGTGACGGTCCTGTTTGCCGGGCTTGGTAGTTCCAATGAACTCCAAGATACGTGGGAGTGGGACGGGAACGAGTGGGTGCTGCGGAGCAACACGGGCCCTCCACCCCGCTATGGGCATGCCATGGCTTACGACAGTGCCCGTGGTGTAATCGTCATGTTCGGGGGCAGCCCCGTTGGTCTTGGCGCTGACACCTGGGAGTGGGATGGGACTAACTGGACGCTACGAGGCAACAGCGGTCCGTCGGCACGCACGGGCCCTGCCATGGCCTACGACAGCGCCCGTGGGGTGACGATACTGTTCGGGGGTTTCGATTTTTTTGTTGGCCCTGTCGACGACACCTGGGAGTGGGACGGGAACAACTGGACGCCGCGGAGCAACAGCGGCCCACCGCCGCGGTCCAGGCACGCCATGGCCTACGATAGCGCCCGTGGGGTGATGGTTCTCTTCGGAGGACAGGACAACAATTCTGGTTATCTCGGCGACACTTGGGAATGGGACGGTACCGCGTGGACGCTGGCGGCCGGCGGCGGACCATCGCCGCGTTCCGAGCACGCCATGGCCTACGACGGCGCTCGTGAGGTCACGGTCCTGTCCGGTCACGACACTTGGGAATTCGGAGGGACATGCCACGCGGCGGTGGGTGACGACACTTGTCAGACTGTGGGGGCAGACACGGGATTACCATGCGGCACCGACGCTGATTGCACGCCGCCGGCGGTCTGTGGGAATAAGTGCCGATATCTATCGATAACGACGGCCGGTGGAGGGAACACATCGATTCAGGTCGAGATCGTCAGCATGCCGCAGTTTCCCGGGCGGGTTGGCGGAATCTGGTGGGCCGGCGCGGAGCAGAGCGTGCCCAACTCGCCGAACCCGAACCTGCGGGGAGCGCCCCTAACATGCAGCCCAACCCCCACCAACGCTCAGGTTTGGACAACGGGCGTGTTGCATCTGTTCGGAACAGCGGTCGTCCCGGGATCGACGTATAACGTACGAATGTGTGACGCCGCCGGGGCGATTTGTTCCGACCCACTACTCGTGGCCACGGGGAAGTGGGGCGACGTGGTTCGCGGATTCGGCGGCGGTTCGCAGCCGAACTTCGGAGACGTCAACGCGATCGTTCAGAAGTTCGGTAACTTGGCCTCGGCTCCGTCGATGCCCCGCGCCGACCTGGTCGGTCCGCAGGCTCCGGGTACGCCGAATACGCCCAATCAGGTGGCCAACTTCGCGGATATCTCGAACGACGTGAGCGCGTTCTCCGGGTTCCCGTACCCGTTCACCGTCTCGACGTGTCCGTAGAACGCTGCGTGCGGCGATCGTGAAGGCAGGTCAACGACCTGCCCTACGAGTCTGAGAAAACACTGGTGGGTAAGCCACCAGTGGCACCCGGCCGGCTCAGGCGGCGTGGAAGACACTGCTCACAGAGCAGTGGCACGCCTCATTCGATTGTTTCGACTTTTCGATTTTTTGACGTTTTCGGATTTATTCTGCTCGCGGCGTTTCGACTTCGCGCAACGGCACCTCTATGTCCATCGCTCCGGCGGAGACCAGCGCTGATTGCTTGTGCAACTGCATGCGCACGACCCTGGCCGGGCGCTGGAGGGACTTCAAAAAGACTTCGTCTCCGGGCTTGAGGGCGTTGACCCACTTCGCCCAATCGTCAAACGCCAGGCGCGACCGCTCCATCTCCAACTGTTGCCGCTCGAATTCCTCGCGGGCTCGTTGGGACTCGATGGTCGCTTCCCTGGCCGCGCGGCGGGCGGCTTCGGCCTCGCGCCGTGATTGGAGCGTTCCTTCGATGGCCTTGTTGAGTGCCCGGCCGGTGTCGTCGAGGTAGGCCTTGGCCCGTTGAACAAGCCGCGCGGGCATTCCCAGCCGCTTGGCGATGATCAAGGCGTTGCTGTTGCCGGGCTCTCCGATTTTTAGACGGTAGGTGGGGCGAAGGGACTCCGGGTCGAACTCGACACAGGCGTTGTCCACCCGATCCGTGCTGTAGGCCACGGCCTTGAGGGCTCCGAGGTGGGTCGTGACCATCGCCTTGGCCTTGATTTCCAGCAGTTCCGTGATAATCGCCCGGCCGATGGCCGCGCCTTCGTCGGGGTCGGTGCCCGCGCCGAGTTCGTCGATGAGCACGAGGCATTTGGACCCCCCGCGAGTGAGAATCGAAAGCTGGTTGGAGAGGTGCGAACTGAAGGTGCTCAGCGATTGTTGCAGGCTCTGCTCGTCGCCGATGTCGATGTAGATGCCGCGGTAGACGGGCATCCGCGAACCCTCTCCGACGGGAATCGGAATGCCACACTGTGTCATCAACGCGAGGAGTCCGACGGTTTTGAGGGCCACCGTCTTCCCGCCGGTGTTGGGACCGGTCATCACCATGATGTCAAAATCGACGCCGAGGCGAATGTCGTTGGCGACGACGTCTCGGGGCGGAGCGCCGTCCTGGGCTTCGGCCGCGAACAGCTCGACCAGAAGCGGGTGCCGGGCTTCGTGCAGGTCCATCACTTCGTTGGGATCGATGATCGGGCAGGCGCAGTCGCGTTTTTTCGCGTAGCGGTATTTGGCGGCGATGAGGTCGAGGGCTCCGATCGCTCGGAGCGTGGAAAGCATAGTTTGGGCGTTCATGTGTACCCGTTGCGACAGGCCCTTGAGGATGTGGGTGATTTCCTTGCTCTCCTCGTCGCGCAGCCGCACGATGGTGTTGTTCAGCTCGACCGATTCGGCGGGTTCGACGAACAACGTCGCTCCGGAATCGGAGCTGCGGTGGATGATGCCGGGGATGCGCCCGCGGTGCTCGGCCTTGAGCGGCAGGACCATTCGATCATCGTGAAACGTGGACCCCGAATACTGGAGCATCTTGGTGACGCTCGATTGGCGCAGGATGCGATCGAACACGATGCGGATTCGTCCGCGGCCGCTTTCAATGGTGTTGCGGATCGAGAGGAGCTTAGGTGATGCGTCGTCGCGGACCTTGCCCTTGGAATCGATCGCCTCGTTGATGGCCGCCGCGATCGGGCTGAGGTCGGCGATGCGCTCGCCCAATCGGCTCAAACCGGGCGCGGCGGTTCCCATTCGGGTGAACCACTCACAAAGCGATTTCGTGGCGCCGAGTGTCTCGGCGACTTGAGCAAGGGCGTCCGGTTCGAGCGGCGCGGGAAAAGCCGCGGCGTGAACCTGTTCTCGTACATCGTAAACGCCGCCAAACGGCGGCAGGCCGAATTCTTTCGAGGCGGCGGCGAGGTCGCGGACCTGATCGAGCCATTGGCTGACGAGTTCAGGCTTAGTGGTCGGCGTCATGGCCAGTGCCAGTTGCTTACCGAGGGCGCAGGCACAGTAGCCGGCGAGCATGTCGCGGATGCGATCGAAATCGAGCTTTTGGAAGGTGTTCTCGTTCAAACCGTGATCCCGCGAGCCGGATGCGCGTTGTAACAATAGGCCCGCACCCTCACGGTTGCGGTACTTGGGTGCATCGTATCGCACGGGGGCAGGTGGACCACGGCTGAGCGTTGCCGTTCATTGAGTCTGGGGGTGGGCCCGGGCTTGGAAGGCCTTTGGGTGGTTTTGATCAAAAACACGAGTCTTTTCTCAAAAAAAGGCTTGCTATCGGTCTGAGAATGAGGTATGCTGTTAGTTGATCGATCAACTAAGTCGATGCCAAGCGAAATGGAGGTTTGAAAAGATTGGAACAGAAGACCAGCCAGGAACGCGTGAAAAACTGATTCGGGCGGCCAGGGAACTTTTCTTGTCGCGGGGATTTGAGGCGACGGGTCTTGCCGAGATCCTGCGGGCGGCGGAGGTTAAGAGCGGCAGCCTGTATTACTTCTTCAAATCGAAGGAGGAACTGCTGCTGGCCGTGCTCGATTGGTACGTCGCGAATCTTTACCCGGAGGTGATCGATCCGGTGTTCGCCCGGGTGAGCGACCCGATCGAGCGGGTGTTCGGAATCCTCTCTGGGTATCGAGAGATGCTCACGATGACGGATTGCCGGATGGGTTGCCCGATCGGGAACCTGGCGATTGAGATGAGCGAGAAGTCGGAGGCGGTTCGGGCGAAGATCGCGCTGAACTTCGAGAACTGGCGCAAGGCGGTTCGGCAATGTTTGGAGGAGGCCGACGATCGGTTGCCCAAGGAAGTAGACCGAGAGCGGCTTTCGAGTTTTGTGCTGACGGTGATGGAAGGGGCGGTGATGCAGGCGCGGGCCCACCGCTCGATCGAGCCGTACGACACGGCGGTGAAGCTGCTGCGGGACTATTTCGGCCGGCTCATGGAGTCGGCGCCACGTCGCAAGGCGGAAAGCGGAGAAAGAAAATGAAGGTTTTTTGGAGGACGGCGGTGATGGGCATCGGCTTTTCACTGGTGTCAGTACATGGCACATTTGCGGAGACGCCTCTCAAAGAGCGCGTCTTGGTCAAGGAAACGGTGGTGCGAGCGGCCCGCGAGGACGTGTGGACGGCGTGGACGACGAAGCAGGGACTCGAGGCGTTTCTTGCGCCGCGAGCGGACATCGAGTTGCGGATCGGCGGCAAGTTTGAGATCAGTTTCAATCCAAGCGCACCCGAGGGGCAGCGCGGCTCGGAAGGTTGCACGGTCTTGAGTTTCCTGCCCTTGGAAATGCTCTCATTCACGTGGAACGCGCCGCCGACCATTCCGAAGCTGCGCGAAAGTGGGGCCCGAACGCACGTGATTGTGTACCTGGAGGACGGAGGGCCGGATGAAATCAAGGTTCGGCTGGCGCAGCTGGGATTTGGGGAGGGGGAGGACTGGGAGAAGTACTACGCGTATTTCGATCGGGCGTGGGGGAGCGTACTCGGGGCACTCAAAGATCAAATCTCGATGGTTGCGGCTCCGGACAAGACCGACCAGGTGGACGCCCGCTTGCAATTCCAGACGTTGGTGGCCGCCCCGGTCGCTGATGTCTGGGCGGCGTTTACCACTAAAGAGGGGATCGAGCAGTGGATGGTTCCCCTTGCTGAGATCGACTTGCGGGTCGGGGGTCTGTGGCGGACGAACTACAACCGGGATGGCAGCATCGGCGATCCGGGGACCATCGCGCACCGGATCATGACTTATGAGCCGAACCGCTTGTTGGCGTTTCAGACCATCGGGGCTCCGGCAGGGTTCCCGCACGCGGAGGCGATCAAGGGCACTTGGGCGGTGGTGACGATGACGGCGGAGTCGCCGGAGAAAACGAAGGTGCGCCTGGCCAGCGTGGGCTTGGGGCGCAGGCCGGCGGCTGATGCGATGGTTGAATTCTTTCAAGAGGGCAACCGAGTGACGCTCGATGGTCTGACGAAGCGGTTTGAATTTGGAGAGAAGAAGTAGTTTAGAAGGATTTGGAATTGAACGGGAGATCAACGATGGCGGAATCAATGACGGCGGTGAGGCAACGGGAAGCGGGCATGAGCCCGGTCGTTACGTGGACCATTTTTGGCACGGTGTTGCAATTGGGCATGGTGATCGCTGGGCACTATAGCGAATTCGTGAAGAACAACGTGTTCGCAATCGGCGGCATGTTCATCTCGCTGGTAGCCGGGGCGCTGTATGCGCGGGCGGCAGCGCGGTCGAAGGGGGGTGCCGCCGGCGGCGGGGCTATCGTGGGCGGGGCGTCTGCCTTGCTGGGAATCATCGTATCGGTGGTCCTGGGCGATACTGAGCCGATGATCTTGGCGATTGGGACGGTCTCCTCTATGGTAACAGGCGCGATTGGGGGGCTTGTTTTGTACGCCCTCGCGGGCGCGAACCGTACATAAAGGAAACCAAGATCGTGGAAACACCTCGCCTCCGGGTGAATGCGGAAACAATTTCGGTGCTGATTTTGTTAGCGTGGTTAATACCCGCCGTGGCCGCTCGATCACAGGAGCCGCCGCGTACTGGGAAAGAGCCGAAGGCCGGTATTACGGTAGGAGTTACGTCCACCAGCAGCGTCATCGTGACGCCCTTCCTATCGGACAAGCGTCAGGATTTCGAGGTAACCATAGCCGCGAAGCCGAGCGAGGTGTGGAAGGCGCTGACGACGGAGGAAGGGATTCGGAGTTTTTACGCCCCGGCGGCTAAGATTGAGATGATTCCTGGTGGCGCGTATGAAATCTATTACAAGCCGGACGCGCCGCCCGGCGAGCGGGGCATGGAGGGGACGCAAGTCCTGAGTTTCGTGCCGAATGAGATGCTGGCCGGGACGGGCAGCGCCCCGCCGCAGTTCCCCACGGTACAAAAGGAAAAGACCAAGTGGGTCATTTTGCTGGACGACCTCGGCAACGGACAGACGCGGTTTCGGATGTCGCTGCTGGAATTTGGGACCGGACCGGAGTGGGACCACGCGTACGAGTATTTCCTCAAGAATAACGCGGCGTTTCCGGAAATGCTGCGCAAGCGGTTCGTGGATGGGCCGGTGGATTGGGCGGCCCGCGGAGTGACGTTGCCGCCGCCGACAAGAAACGAACCCGTGAGCCCCGCTGCGGTCAAGCGGTTGTGGCGGGTTGACAAGTCGGCGCGGTTTCCTGCCCAGGTGAGCGACGTGTGGAGCTTGCTGACGACGCGACGGGGCCTCGAAAAATGGGCGGGAGCGTATGCGAACGTTCAGTTGAAATTCGGGGGTGCGTATGAGTTGTATTACAACCCATCGGTTGCGCCCGGGCAACGCGGCTTGGAGGGCACCAAAGTCCTGGCGTATGTGCCGAACGAGATGTTGTCGTACTCGTGGTTAGCGCGGCCAGAGCACCCGGAGGTACGCAAAGGACCGACGTGGGTGGTGTGGCGGATTGTCGACGAGGGGAAGGGGATGGTGCGGGTTCGATATACAGTGTTGGGGCTGGGCGAGGGTCCGGAATGGGAGGCGGCGTTCAACGACCTGGACAAGCGGATGGAGCTGGAGCTTCGGATGCTACAGGGGGCGGCAAAATGAGCAGACCCGTCTGAGGATTGCATGGCCACGCAAGCGTGGGCCCATGCCACGCCCCCCCAGGGTAGCCCGCCAGGGCGGGCAACCCTGGGCTTTGAGACGATGCCCCGTTGGGGCATTGCATGCTAAGCAATGACACAGGGTTAGAATGTACGGGCGACGAGTGCCACGATGTGGCACCGCATGATGCACGGCGTCGCCGTTGGTTTCAAGGAGGTATCGGGTTTGAAGGCGCCGGAGAAACGGCCGGCCCCGAAAACGGAAAGGAAGAAACAGTCATGGCGGCGAAGGTGAAAGCGATTCCGGAAGGGTATTCGACGGTGACGGCGTACATGTGTCTGAACGACGCGGTGAAGGCGATTGCCTTCTACAAGAAGGCGTTCGGGGCGGAAGAAATGTTCCGCATGCCGGGGCCGGACGGGAAAATCTGTCACGCGGAAGTCAAGATCGGGAACGCGATGGTCATGCTGGGCGAAGAGTCCACGCAGTACGAGGGTTCGCGCGGTCCGCAGACGCTCAAGGGCACGACGGTGGGATTGCACCTCTACGTGGAGAACGTCGACGCGTCGTTCAAGCGGGCGGTGGAGGCGGGGGCGCGGGCGATCATGCCGCCGATGGACATGTTCTGGGGTGATCGGTTCTGCAAGGTGGCCGATCCGTTCGGGCATCATTGGTCGATCGCCACGCACATCAAAGATGTGACGCCGGAAGAGTGCGAGGCGGGGATGAAGGCGTTCGCGCAGCAGAAGAGCTGCGGATGATGACGTGATTCGGAGTTGAAAAAACGAATAAGCTACTTCGTCCCGTTCACGTCGTTGCCGAGAAAAGCCGCAACCCCGTTGGGGTTGGTTGATCCGGCGCTGTTTTTCCCAGGGTAGGCC
>Ga0137431_1000585_pt1 | contig 12596 bp, 12 predicted proteins | sample EasRivERMZT800_2_FD_104646 | JGI IMG/M metagenome (GOLD analysis project Ga0137431, IMG submission 104646) | Soil microbial communities from meander-bound floodplain in the East River, Colorado, USA - East River MetaG ERMZT800_2 | ecosystem: Environmental > Terrestrial > Soil > Floodplain ... | reverse complement strand
CGATGAGCTTTTGCAGGTATTTATCAACTCCTACAGACAATGCGCCGGTTGAGTTCCCTGCGGGAATTATGGTGTCCACTACAGAAGAAAGAAGTTCCTGTTCTGCCTGCGAAAAAAAAGTCTGATGGGTGGGGCTATCGCTGATACCACAACTCACCATCCATTGCGGAAGGGTGATAATGCCGCCAACAGCAATAGCGATCTGCTTTATGGATTTACGGCGATTCATGGCAACTTGATAGTTATAATTTTCACAATTGAATATACTAAAATACGAAATTGTGATTTGTCACAGTCCGTTGCACAGAAACCCGGATAGAGTTTCGATAGGTATACTTGCTTCTGCGGGAGGCGTTGGCCTGGTCATTTTCATTATTATGAAAATCCCCGGTAAAAAATAATTCGTCAACGGCATTTGATTATCATAACCGCCGGGGCAATAAGACTCGAACTGCATTCAGTGTACAACGTACTTTCCTGTTTATCATAAAACCTTATTCGCGGCACTAACTGTCAGTCAACAGAAAAAACTACCTTCATTCTAAATTCATTTATTATGAAATACAGATTATTTTTTCCGGTTTTCTCATCATTGTTTCTTGCCCTTCACGTGTCTGCTCAAAAACCACTTAGCGATGATGATATTCTTAAATTGTATGAGGGATTAAGGGTGGCAGATGTGTCTGACGGAATGGATATTGCAGGTTTAAAAGATGTGGGACTAATGGACCAGCGCATCCAGGCTTTGTGGAAGGATATCGACAGTTTTAAGCACCAGATCCGCGGTGTTGCAGTTACGGCAAGATACGTTCCGACCAATCGTTTTGTTCCCAATAATATGACACCTGACCAGTTTGCAAAATGGGAAGGCGATTGGTATGGCAAAATTTCTCCTGAATCTTATATCGATTCCATAAGACCGGGAAAAGTAGTGGTAATAGATAACCAGGGCGATGGTGATGTTGGCTCGGTAGGATCATTCAATTCACTTGCGTGGGTGCTCAGAGGAGCTGTAGGGATCGTAAGTGCAGGAGGCATCCGGGACAACGATGAGATTATCAAACAACAAATACCTGTTTATATGGATCCGCTCCAACGGGGAAGAGGAATAAGACCCGGGCGTAATGAACTTGAATCGATAAACAAGCCCATAGTAGTTGGTGGTGTATTAATTACCCCGGGCGATGTTATTGTTGCTGATGGCGATGGTGTGATCGTAGTACCCCGTGCATTTGCAGAACCCGTCGCAAAAGCGGCACGAAAAATTTTAGATGGCGATAAAGCGGGCAGGCTTAACTTATACAAACAATCAGGCCGAAAACCCGACCAGACGGTCTTACCAGGTAAATAGAATTGATGCAGGAACGAATTTATTGTAGTGAGATTGAAATTTCGTTATTAATAGAGAACAAAAAGTTTTTAATCACCTATATCCACTCGCCTGCAGCTCGAACAATTCTGCATACCGTTTCCCGGCAGCTATTAGTTGGTCATGTGTACCCAACTCTGTCACCCGGCCATCATCAATCACGGCAATACGATCAGCGATGCGCACAGTGGAGAAGCGATGAGAGATCACAATGCCGATACGTCCCTTTAGATTTTCCTTTAGTTCGGCAAAGATGGCCGCTTCAGCTTCGGGATCAAGTGAAGCGGTTGGCTCATCTAATATCCAGATATCAGCATTGCGATACATGATGCGGGCCAATGCCAGCCGCTGCCATTCGCCACCCGAAAGATCATTGCCACCTTCAAACAATCGTCCTACTTTTGAGTCGAGTCCATTGGCCATTTTATTCACCAGCCATTCGCTCCGGCTGTCCTTAAGGGCCTTGATCACTTTTGTATCATCTGTTGTTCCATTGGGTCTGCCCATCAATACATTTTCTCTTACTGACAATTCATAGTTTGCATAATCCTGGAACAATACACCAATCCTGTTTCGTAACTCCTGGGGATCCATTTCCCTTACATCTATGCCACCAACTTTTACCGAACCTTGCTGTACATCATAAAAACGCAGCAGTAATTTGATAAGTGTAGATTTTCCGGCGCCATTCTCGCCTACCAATGCCATCAGTTCACCTTTTTGTATATGGAGGTTCAGGCCGGTAAGGGCAGGTTCAGCGCCTCCCGGGTACGTGAACCCCACATTGTCAAATTCAATTCCATCTATCGAAACATCGGGAATAGGACGCGGAGCTGATGGAACAGGCAGTAAAGTTTTAATGGAAAGAAAAGAAAAATAATCCTCAAGGAAGGTTGTATGCTGGTCAACCGCAACAAAGGTGCTTGAAATATTCCCCAAAGTTCCCGAAACGGATGTAAAGGCGCCGACTATCAACACCACAGCACCCGGGCTAATTGTTCCTTCGATTCCCCGCACTGCAACAAATACGTATGCCAGGGCAAGAATGGTTCCCGTAACGATACCTGTTGTTACCGACATGCGGCTTCCCATCCGCAACATTTTCTGTCGCCTTGAGAAGAGCTCTTCGGACAACCGGCGATGCCTGCCCAATAAATAATCGGCCAGCACAAAAGCCCTCACTTCCTTGGTATTCCTGGGCTGCACAAGCAGTTCGCCCATATACTGTCGTTCTCTTTCTTCAGGTGTTTCCTCGTAAAAGTATTTATACAGCTTTGACGTAACGCGGCTTTCAAGAAGCAGAGATAGAAAAGCGGCAGCGAGAGCAAGCACCACGAGTATATAATGAAGGCTTGCCAGTAGCCCTGCCATCAGGATAATCGTTACAATATTTCCTGATAAACCCAATATCGACCACGTCAGATCACCGGGCCGCCAGTTTACGTCACGCTTGGCACGGGCCAGGCGATCGTGCCAGTCGGAATTATCAAAATGCCCGAGATCAACTTTCGATGCCTTTTCCAACAGTCGCCGTTCTGCCTCGAGCTCCACACGACGCACATAGAGATTTCTTCCCAATCCAATATAAGCACCAACCGCCCGCTGCACTACAAAACTGATCCATAACCCAATGATGATCGGTAGCACATCTTCAAATCGCAAGGCGTGCACACGGGCATCGGCAATTTTGTTTACCAATACTGAACCCAGGTAAACCGAAACCGGCGGCATGATAGCATTGAACATTCCCAATACCGAATAGCGGAGCAGCAAACGCGGAGATGCCGCCCAGGCTAACGACATCGCATAACGCAAATTTTTTCTTACTCTTTTTAACCGGCTTGTCCTTATTGGAGTCCCATCTTGCACCTATACAAGTTACGAAAGTGATCAGGTTTTCGTGGATAAACAAATTCTTAATTTTCACCAAGCATCCGTTAAAACATGGTAATGATTTTTAATATTACAAAGAGATAAAGCCGCAGTGGCAGGTTAATAGAGATACGTTTTCCCGGTCTTGCTTTATGAATATGAAAAAAATGAAACGGAATCAATAACGATAAAAATCAAGGCAAATGCTACATCCAGTGTTACATCCTGGGATTGGCGGGTTTGATAGGAGCGCTAAAACTATTAGCGCCTTGTGTCCTTAGTTTCCTGCGAAATACTTTATCGCCTGCAGACACATACATGATATTAAAATCCGGACCACCAAAACATATATTTGATGTTTGCCCGTTCGACGCGGGTGCAGGAATAATGGCGTTTACTCTACCCAATTGATCCAACACCTGTATCCCTATCCTCGTGGTCACATAAACCCTTCCGGCGGTATCACATTTCAGGCCATCGGCCCACGCATTTTCTTCCCAATCGGGAACATGCAACCAGCCGAACCTTTGTTTATGAGTTAATGTCCCATCGGGTTTTATTTTATAAATCCACACCCAGTGAGATGCAGATTCAGTAGCAAATAGCTGGGTCTGGTCAGGCGAAATAGTAATACCATTGGGAAATTTTAATCCATCGTCTACAACCAGTTTTTCACCACCCGGTCGAATTAAATAAAGTTTGCCCGGCTGGGCGGAACCGTTGGGTGCAGTTATATAAATATTTCCATTGTTGGCCACTACGAGGTCATTGCCGGCAATACTGTCGGACACTATAGTTTCCTGTTCATTGGTATCATAACTTAAAACTTGTTTTGTGGCCCCGGCAGCCGTGTATCGTTTTCCATCGGGGCCAAAACATGTGCCGCTTGCTCTTTTCGTGTCGGTATTTAAAATGGCAAGTTTGCCATCTCCGTCCACTTTATATGCTTTTGAAACAGGAATATCGAGGTAATACACTTCGCCCTTTGCATTTACTGCTGTTCCCTCGGTGAATTTATAACCCTCACCCACCAGTTCCCAATCTTCACCGGGAATCAACAAGTCTTTCAGGAATGTGTTCTTCGTATTTCCTTTTACAACAGGTTTTGGCCAGTCGTTCCATAACCAGCGCATAGCCTTTGGAAAAAGAGCTGTGCCATGGCTTCCATTATGGGCACCTTCTCCCCACACATGAGTTACTTCATAGCCGGCAAAGGTCAAAGAACGTTCCATCATTTCATTGGCCTTCCACCAGTCGCCGGCATAGATGTCAAGATCGTTCGAACCATCCTGCAAAAACACACGGATAAGTTTAGGCTCATACTTTCGAACCAATACAGGATAACGATCGCCACCGCGTAATCCCGTATAGGTACCAATGGCACTGAACACTCTTGAAAAGGCTTCGGGATGTTCCCATGCTGCGGTAAATGCACATATAGCACCGCTGCTTGAACCCCCAATTGCACGGTCATTACCGTTTTTTGATAGTCGTATGTCGCGGCCATCACTTGTTTTTTGCTTCTCCACTTCCGGCAAAATTTCTGTCAGAATAAAACGGGCATATGCGTCATTCGTGCCGTCATATTCAAAACTGCGGTTATAACGATGCAGCGCATTGGTGCCACTATCAGCCAGCACTCTTCCCGGCGTCACAAATACACCGATGGTAACAGGCATTTCTTTTTTATGAATTAGATTGTCAAATACGGTCGGTGCTTTCCACTGAATGCCGTCCTGGTTTACGTACACACAGGCGGGCCGATCAGGTTTGTATTGAGCGGGGACATATATCCAGTATTCGCGCCAGGTACCCGGGTATATTTTTGACTGATCAAAGGTGAATTTCAATACCTCACCTTTGGGAACCCCGGGCTGTTCGACGCTGGCAGAATCAACAGGATAGTTTTCAGAAGTCTGTTGTGCAAAAAGCACAGACTGCCAAAGAAGGCAAGAGATAAAAAGTAGCTGGCGCATGTCGACTGTTCGGTTAAATGAATAAATAATTGTGGTAGATCGTTCCAGGCAGTAACAGATATCATGTAATTTAAAAACAAATATCTATCCGCATAACGCGATAGCATTTATCTTAGCGAAATAAATTGCTGATCAAATTGGCAGCGAAGAAAATAGCAGCTTAATCACATTCGATTCGTTGTCCAAACCTGATGATATGACCATCGGGATCTTCCACAACCAGCTCGCGCATATTCCATTCCTTGTTATTTGGCGGCGCAATGATATCTACGCCCTTTAATTTTATGCTTTCATAATATTCGTCAACATTCTCAATCACTATAAAAACCCAGGTACCCGGACTGCCGTGACCTTTTTCAGAAAAGAATATTTCTACGTCACCATTGCAAACTCCGCCGAATGTTGGCGGATCATCCCATTCCCATTTTTCTCCAAAACCCAGTTTGTCCGTATAAAAAGCAAGGCTTTTCGCAACATCTTCTGAGTAAAGTATGGGTATTGACTTTTCAAATTTCATGTAGGTGTTGCCGGTTTTATTTTACCTGGTAAGCCACTACTGAATTTTTCCAGAAAGTGGGAACATAAACTGTTTTTGTTACCGGATCAAAACCAATATCGGCAGTATTTTTCTTTTCTGCTTTTGTATCCAGAAGCAATTGCTTTTCGCCTTTTGCATTAATATACCATAATGCACCCTGCCAGCAGGAAACCAGGAAATCATTGCCGGTCACATTTTCAATGCCGTCTGTGCCACCTTCCATTCCATCCGCAATCTTTGTAAGCGTTTTATCATCGTTCACTTTATAAAAACCCCCGGCATCAAGGATATATAAATCTTTGCCCCGCTTCAATACGCCATTGGGGCCCTTCAAATTTTCGAGATAGACAGTGGACTTGTCGTTTTCAATTTTGTATAATTTTTTATTCCTGGAATCAGAAACCCATATGATTCCATCATTCCCAATCGAAATATCATTTAACCCTTCTGATCCTTCTACGCGAATGGTTTTGTCAATTACTCCCTTTTTCAGATCAATTACAACAATATCTGAAAGATCGGCTACATACAATTTACCATTTTGCAATCCCATACCCTTGGGTGAACTCAATCCTTTTACCCACTCTGCTGCGATAATTTTTCCATCCAGGCCCACTTTGCCAATAGAACCTTTTTCATCTTTCGCCCACGGATCGGTACCATCAATATTGGCAACATATAAAACTTTGTTGTCCGCATCAAACAAAACAGACTCCGGTACTTTCAATAAAGTATCAGTTTCCCAGAGCTTTGTCAGGGATTGTGCAAACGAGCCATTGGATGTAATAAAGGCACTTAGAAGGCAAGAATAAAAAAGTCGTCTCATAAATAGTGTTTTTATTAAACCTATCAAATATGATGCCCCGGGAATCGGGGCCTCAATCTTACGTAACTACGATCTCCATTTTATAATTCCCTCTTTACTTTCCTTAACACGGAATTTGACGAACTTTTTAATCAATGGTAAAGGCAGCTTCAAATTAAGCGGAAGCTGAACCGATCCCTGGGCTGTCTTATATTTTTTAAGATCTTTGGCAAAGGCCTTTATTGCCGACGGCATTGGATAGAACCCGATATGATGCCTGAATACAGCCCAGGTAACGAGTATTTTTTGATACGAGTAAGCCGGCATCCTCCATTTGAGGGCTTCGGCTGCTCCGGGTGCGCAAGACCGGATAGCTTCATGGAGCTGTAGCAATTTGTCCTGGGTTTCTACAGGCGCTGCTTCAATGTACTCTTCAATACTTGCGGGTTTTATTTTTTTTGAAACCATTTTCGTCTTTTTTAATTGATCCAAAAGTTACATCGATGCGTCGAAATTTGATGAACAAAGCAGATATTTATTGCCATTAAAAAAAGAACTATGAAATCCATAAACAACAGTCCTGTTTTATCCGGGTATCCGGATAGGAGAAAATTTATAGCGACTTTCACTAAAGCCACCGGGGCAACTATACTACTTGGTGGCTCGCTTGCTGGTTTTGCGAAAAGCCCGCTAGCGGTTTCTAAAAAAATTACCGTGGGGGAAATCATGGATGCGTTTACCGGCGAAGTGACCGGAGCTCCATTTGCCAATACGGTTGATACGTTGAAAGCGGGCAACCGGGATATTGAAGTAACCGGGATAGTTACCTCCATGTTTGCTACGCTGGAAGTGATCAATAAAGCAATAGAGATGAAGGCAAATTTTATTATTGCGCATGAGCCCACGTATTATAATCACCTCGATGAAACCAATTGGTTGGAAAATGATGAAGTTTATCGCTATAAATCAAACCTGCTGAAGCAACACCAGGTTGCGGTCTGGAGAAACCATGATTATATTCACCGGCATCAACCGGATGGCGTAGTGTCGGATGTTGCTGACCGCCTGGGCTGGGCAAACTATCATAATGCTGCCAACGGCATTGCAGCAATACCTGGTACAAGCTTAAAGTCATTAATCGGGCATGCGAAAAAGCAATTGGAGATTGAAACATTAAGGTATATCGGTGACCTCTCGCAAACTTGCAGGAAAGTACTGCTGATGCCTGGTGCTGCCGGCGGAAGAAGGCAAATACAGGCAATGAGTAAGGAACAACCTGATGTATTGATTTGTGGTGAAATAGCAGAATGGGAAACGGCAGAGTACGTAAGAGATGCAAGGACCAAAGGTCAGCAACTTTCATTAATCGTGTTAGGGCATATTGCAAGCGAAGAACCGGGATCAGCTTATATGGCTCGTTGGCTGCAAAAGAAAATTCCTGATATGCCGGTGACTCATGTGCCCGCCGGAAATTCGTTGTCGTTTTTATAGATTTATTCCGGTTCCATTACAATTTTCATAGATGACTCAGGCAGTTAATAATCCGGAGGATACCGGAACATTTGAATCATTGTTCCGGCAGGCAGTTGATGCCATCGACGCCGGTGATGCAGATCGCCTGGAGAAAATACTGGATGCTCATCCCCAACTTGCAGGCGAACGACTTCGTTCACCGGGTAGTTGGTTGCGTGATCAAATTGGTTGCGCCCTTGATAGTTTTTTCAAAGATCCTTACCTGCTTTGGTTTGTTTCGGAAGATGCGGTAAGAAACAATTCCCTGCCAAAGAATATTGCCCTCATTGCCGGGATTATCATACAAAAAGCAAAGTCAGAGAAAGCATCAAGCCTGCAGGAACAATTGGACTATGCACTCAAACTGGTATCATGGTCATGGGTGGCACGGGAATGTAATGTTCAGTTAGTGTTGATGAACCTGCTGATCAATGAAGGCGCTCTTATAGATGGAATTTCCGATGAAGCATTGGTAAATGGAAATTTTGCGGCCGCAGAATACCTGCTAGACCGAGGAGCGAAACCCAGTTTACCAACTTCGCTTTGTCTTCAACGATGGAAGGAGGCAGATGAACTTGCAAAATCAGCAGCTCCTGAGCAGAAACAACTTTGCCTTGTTCTGGCCGCACTAAATGGAAAAGCGAAAGCTGTTGCGAGAGTAATTGGGTATGGACAGATAGACGTCAATAAACCAAGTGAGCATTTGTATTCACACGCCACTGCGTTGCATCATGCTGTATGGTCTGGGTCAATGGAAACTGTGAAGGTGCTTGTAGAAGCCGGTGCAAGATTGGATATTAAAGACACAATTTATGACGGCACTCCTCTTGGCTGGGCGGAATATGGAAAAAAGAATGACATAGCTCACTATTTAAAGGCTATAGCGGCTGGATGAATCATGCTGACTTTTAGATAAATCACCAATCCAAGTATCATTAAAATCTTTGCTTGTCGTAAATGTTGCGCATAACAGCTATTATTTCAATTTGAAATAACACTGAGAAATTTAAAGACATCAGACTCGCAGGTTTCCGGGCTTAAGAACATTAAGTTATGCCCCTCCGACTGATTCTTGCCAAATGCCGGGTAGATTTTTAGCAGATGTGGTTTACCAAGTCGGGTCATAACACTGTCAATGGCATAACCCGGGCTAACTGAGTAATCATTTTGAGCATAAATGAGCATCACGGGGATATTTATATTATTGACTGCCTTGAATAAACGATCGCGAAGCACTGGAGAAATATTCCAACTTTTGCCGGCTGCACCAAAAACAACTGCCGCTTTTAGATTTTTTTCGTGTTCAGCAAGCAGCAAGGCAAGTGAGCCTCCAAAAGAATGGCCCGACACAATAATTTGGTTTGAATCCACATCTTCTCTTTTTTTTAAAAAGGAAAGCCCCGCAACCATGTCCTGCATTTGATCTGTTTCTAATTGTTGCAGTTGCATTTTGTTGCGGGCATCCTGTCCTTTTTCACGCAGCGCAACCTTCATCAAATCTGCGACATTTTCTCCCTGCCCTTTTGAAAGTCCTGTTCCTCTTCTGAAAACCCCTAAAAATATATAGCCCTTTTTTGCAAATAATGGACCTAAAGTCAAAACCTGTTCCACCGCATCATACCTGGTATCATCGCTTTCGTAGCTGCCATGGCAATAAACTACTGCTGGAAATTTTCCGGTGGAACCGGGGTGCCATAACAAGCCTTTTAGCGATAAACTGCCCGATTGTATGTCAACAGTGTCACGGACAAATAAATCCTGGCTATGAGAAAAAATGCCAGGACAGGTTAAAATAATAACGATAAATAGTGATTTTGTATTCATGAAGTACAAAACTAATACTCTTGCCTCAGTCTATTATTTTAAATAAAAATAAACTTACCTACTCAATGAACATAAAAAACCATTGTTATCTTTTATCACAAACGACCATCCATAGTTTTCCGAACTTATCGGTCAGGGCTCCAATCAAACCCAAAAACATTTCATGTATTGGTTGCCTGGCCTTACCCCCGGCCGAAAGCTTATCATACATATCCCTTGTGTCCTCTTCAGTTTTGAACGTAAGGCAAATATGAACGGCGTTGCCTTCAATATGCTTTTCAGGCTGCATATCGGACGCCATAATTTCCAGGTCGTTTGTCTTTAACGAAGAGTGCAGGATCTGATCTTTGTATTGAGGCGGCATCTGGTCCACTAACGGTGATTCTCCCACAACCAGTAATGAAAGTTCACCTCCGAGGCATTCTTTGTAAAAGGTCATTGCTTCCCGGCAATTGCCGGTAAAAGTCAAATAAGGAGTAAGCGTTGGCATTTGAAATAAGTTTTTAGTTTTAATACTAGCACCACAAAAATATTCACAGCGGCTGTCATTCATGCTGTGTGATAGTGACATTCTGCGGGGGTATTTGCGACTTGATCATAGCCGCGACCGATTTTATCCCCTGCTCTCATAAGTCAATATCACGAACTCATCGAATCAATTGTTTTGTTTGTCGAAATAATTTATGCTTTTCGCCGGTTGTCTTTAGCTTAGTGCATTCGCCAAAACTTTAAATATGGAATATGATAATGACCGACCGGTAAAGTCTGCTTTTAAAATTGAAATATTTTACTGGGTGCTGCTTGGAATAATCTATCCCCTTGTAAATTCACTCACACTTTTTTGGGATGATCCGCGAATCTGGGCAGTTTTGTTCCTTGTCAGCCTGCTTATCCTTCCCGCTTATATTTTATATTCGGGAATCGTCCCGGGATTTCTTTTTCAAAAAAGGTATATAGCTTTTATTCTAATAAGTATTGTTTATTTTGCCACGATACAGGTCCTGCTCTTTGCGGTTTATTCTCTTATTTTAAAATTCCAGGTTTCCCCTAATGAACAGTCATACTTTACGTATAACTATGTTACCATCGTCAGGGAGTGTTTGTGGACCATTATTAATATGTCGCTTGCGGTGGGTATTTATTTTATAAAAAAAGCTCTGGATGAAAGAGCCATGTTATTAACCCTAGAAAAAGATAACAAGGATTTTAAACTAAAATATTTGCGTGCTCAGCTAAATCCTCATTTCCTTTTTAATACGCTCAACAGCATCTACTCGCTTAGCCTCCAGAAATCTGACAAAACCCCTGAAGTTGTTGTAAAACTTGCTGACCTGATGCGGTACATGATCTATGAATGCAATGAAGAAAAGGTTCCGTTACATAAGGAAATTGAATTTATTCAAAATTATATAGAGATTGAAAAGATAAGGTACAAGGCAGACGTAAGGCTCAGTGTAGAAGGAGACACAGAGGGGATATTGATTGAGCCCTTTTTGTTTATATCCTTTATTGAAAATGGTTTTAAACATGCATTTGATAGTACCTATTCCAATGCGTTTATCTACATCACCATCAAAGCGGAGGAGGGACAGATCACATTGTCCGTTGTAAACAATACCCATATAGAATTGGAAATGCAAGCTAAAAGAATACACGGTACGGGTATCACGAACAGCAAGAGTCTGCTCGAACTACTGTATCCCGCTTCCTATGCACTCGATATTATTCAAACGGACAGGGAAGAAGAAAGAAAAAATGATTTGAGGATTAAACATGCCAGGGAAAGACTGGAAACCCTCTACCCCGATTCTCATACACTTGATGTAATTTTAAGTAACAATGCTTTCACTGTATCATTAATTATAAAACCGGCTCTGCGTGATAAAATGTATCATAGTCGAGGATGAAGCTCTTGCGCAAGATGTAATTCAAAGCCATTTGCAAAAAGTGGACAGGTTTGAACTGGTGGGCATTTGTAATAACGCCCTTGAGGCAAAGGAAGTGCTGGACAAACAGGAAGTGGATTTAATCTTCCTGGACATTCAGTTGCCCGGCATGACAGGATTAAATTTCCTGCGTTCATTACCGAATCCGCCACTGGTAGTGGTCACAACAGCCTATTCCGAATATGCAATTGAAAGTTATGAGTTCAACATAATAGATTATTTACTGAAACCAATTTCTTTTGAAAGGTTTTCAAAAACAGTTGATAAAATTGTACACGGAAGATTATTCACACCACCTGGAAACGAAAAGGCCAATTTGCCGGGGGACCACATTTTTATCAAAAGCAACAGCAAGTTTTTTAAGGTAAATTTTTCAGAGATCATCTATATAGAAAGCATGAAGGATTATCTCAAAATTCATACAGCTGAATATAAACTTGTCACCCATCAGACCATGAATGATATGGAAAAAATATTGTCGCCCAAACAGTTTATCAGGGTGCACAAGTCATATATGGTTGCGGTAGCACATATCAAAGCCATTTATGGGAATTCCGTTGAAATGGAAAATGCAACGATACCTATTGGTATTAATTACAAGGAAAAGGTCATGAATTTTGTAGGAAGGAAAATGCAATAAGAAGGTGGCGTTCCCGCAAACTTTCACCACAGTAAATATCGGGGGTAAACATGCGAACAAACTTACCGGAGCCTGGCTGACCAGCTGTTGAGCTCCTTGATATATGCGGCGCTG
>Ga0137431_1000582_pt1 | contig 12653 bp, 12 predicted proteins | sample EasRivERMZT800_2_FD_104646 | JGI IMG/M metagenome (GOLD analysis project Ga0137431, IMG submission 104646) | Soil microbial communities from meander-bound floodplain in the East River, Colorado, USA - East River MetaG ERMZT800_2 | ecosystem: Environmental > Terrestrial > Soil > Floodplain ... | reverse complement strand
TCCCGACGCCGATGCCATCGTGTCGTTGGTGGGTCTGCCGGAGGCCGACGAGGAAGAATTGAAAGAGCTCGAAGGTAAATCGATTCCCAAGGTTCTTGCCTTTGCCCGCAGCTCAAAAGCTCTGGAGGAACTGTTCAAAAACCGCTGGCTCGATGTTGCCGTTGTGCCTCGCATCCAAAGCAGCGGCCCTGCAAAACCCAGGACTTCCCGCGAATGGTTTGACAAACAGTTTGAGATCGTGCGGGCGAACCGTTAGCTGCCTTTATTCCAATATTCCCATGGACGGGCGGCAGCCAATCGGGACCTGCGAGCCAGGCGGCTTTCAGGCGAATGGGATTGAGCAACTGCGGAGGCGGCGGTAACGATTCGCGTGTCCTAAAGGGTGACTTCCCATCCGGCTGCGACTTTAGCAGCCAGCCGTTCCAACCACACAGCACCGTTGGCTTTAGCCTCTTCGAGAGTGGTAAGGTGCGGCGTCAGGGCGTGAGTCGCTGTGAAGAGTGTATCCGCGTTCCCTTGATCGGATAACACGCCAGCGAGGCCAACGCATGGCACTTTCTGTTCCTGACATAGCCGGGCAACTTCACCGACGCCCTTGCCCATTAAGGTGGACCGATCGATCGTTCCTTCGCCGGTGATCACGAGGTGCGCCTCCTTCAATCGTTCGACCAGCTTGCCGTAACGGGAAAACAGCGCAAAGCCGGGCTCCAATCGCGCGCCGGCAAAACAGCGCAAACCATAACCAAGGCCTCCGGCCGCTCCGGTGCCGATCTCGTTGGCGTAATTCAGATGCAATTCCTTGGAAATAATTTGAGCCAGTTGTTCGAGGCAGCGCTCGGCAAATTCGAAATCTTCCGGACGCAGTCCCTTTTGCGGACCGTAAATGCGCGTGCAACCGCGCGGTCCGAGCAAAGGATTTTGCACATCCACCGCGACCACCATCTCCTTGAATAACCTGGGTCCATCCGGCGGGCGCACTTGAGCCAGCGTACGCAATTCCGTCCAGCGAACAATTTTCTTGTCGTGCGTACCGAAGAACTGCCAGCCCAGGGCGCGCGCCATGCCAAAGCCGCCGTCGTTGGTGGCACTGCCGCCAATGCCCACAAGGCAATGCTCGGCCCCTTCGGTCGCTGCGGCGTGAAACAGTACCCCCAACCCTTCTGTATCCAGTTCGAACGGATGATATTTGTGCGGCGGCAACTGCGCCAGGCCGATGACGCGAGCCGATTCAATAATCGCAGTTTTGGTTTTGCGATGCCACCACCACGTCGCTTCAGCGGGTCGATGCGCGGCATCGACACTTTTAGCAGTCCGCGGTTCGCCCTGGAGCAATTCACTGATGACTTCCCCAAATCCGTCGCCGCCATCCGTCAGGGGAAGCAAATCAAGTGAATCATTGGGACGCGCGGTGCGCCAGCCACGAGCAATGGCATCAGCGGCTTCCTGGGCGGAAAGAGTTCCTTTGAACTTGTCTGGAACAATTAGAACATTCAGCGCCATGACTCAGTTCAAAGTCCAGAGTCCAAAGCCCAAAGTCAACACGCCAGATGCGGCGACGGATTTGGGGCGCGCTGGAGACCCACGACTGGGGTCACTCTCCGCTTCTCAGAACCAACCGGGTTCTTTCCTGAGAACCATTGATCTGAACGGTCACGGACTCCTGGGAAATCTCCAGACAACGGACGGTCACGTTGGTGTTGCCGACCCGGACCCTCGCGACTTCATTTCTGGTGAGCGTGCGGTCGTTAATCAGGGCGAATCGTCTATTCGGAGTGCCGGAAATTCCTTTGAGCATCAACGCGTCAGGCACGGCCGTCTTGGCCTGCGGATACCACGCCAGCGTCGGCGCCGGACGATCTTTCACCAGGAGGCGGCTGGTGTCAGCCATATCAATCTTTGTGTCCACTCCGGTCTTCATCCAATCCACGAGCCGGTAAAACTGATAATCGTCCTCGGCCTTCAACAGGGTATTGATCTGCCCGCGTGTGTAGGCGTTGGCGAGAATGACCTTCTTCTCACGCTCGTCATTTCGCTGTGCCATCAGCTTGTAGGCGACCACTTCACAAAAGCCTTCCACGGTATTGGCTTCGATTTGGCGGTGGCGGCTGAGATTTTCGTGCAGCCAGGCGTGGGCGTATTCGTGAGCAAAAACGGCCAGCAAGCGCGACGGGCTCATGCCCTTGAGCACATAGATCTTATGCTCCAACTCGCCGTCTTTGACGGAGCGTGTCTGGGTAAGCCCAAGAGTCAGAGATTTGTCATGCCAGGAGCGCTGGGAATTGTACAAGGTCTGCAGCTCCAACCCATCGACGAGGCGAACGGTGACGTTGCGATTCGGCGAAACGCCAAAGCCCGAAAATAACCTCAGCAGATCCCGTTTGGCTTCTTCGAACACTCGTTCGGCATCGTGTTGGGTTAGCACGGCGATCCTGGCGTCCCTTTGGCAGAGCAAATGACCGCCTTCCAGTTTCAGGAAGTTATCTTTGACGGGCAAGCCACATTGGAAGCAACGCGTCTCAATCCTGGAGCACGATTTGCAGGCAGGCTGCCTTTCGACAAGCGCGGGGCTCGTAAGCATGTAGAACTCTCCGGTCAAGGGTTGTTGGCACACCGAGCACTTCTCGTGTGCGCCGCCTCGTGCGATCCAACCGAAGCACACCAACAAACCGACCACCCAACGTATTGCCAATGCCTTTCCCACAACGTGGTAATCGGCAGGGTGGAATGCCCCTTGATTGCCTCATTTTGCCACAGAGGCACCGACAAAAGGACACAGGACGATATTCCTGCGAGTCCTTCCTTCCTGGGGAATTGGCGGGCGGTAATCTGCGTTTGGCGCATGTCACCGTGCCTTGGGTGGCACAAAGAAGCGGCGTTTAAGCCAGTGACCTGACCTTTTGGGCAATCGCCGCTGCATCCAGGCCGTATTTGGACAGTAACTCTTCGGGTTTGCCCGAACGAGGCACGTCGCAAACCGCCAGCTTGTGCACTTTGATGCCCTCGGCGCCCAGTTCACCGGCGACGGCATCGCCCAAGCCGCCTTCAGGATAATGGTCTTCAACCGTAATGACGTTGTTATTCGTTTTTCGCGCGGCGGTTGCGATCACTTCCCGCGCGAGCGGTTTGACGCTGTAGGCATCAATGACGGTGATATTGATGCCGTCTTTGGCCAGCGAATCGGCGGCCTTCAAGGCCTCAAATAATGTCACTCCGGCGGACACGACGGTGACCTTGTCCGTGGCGGACTGTCGCAATACTTTTGCGCCGCCGATGGGAAACCGTTCATCGTTATTGTAAATGACCGGCGTCTTCGGTCGCGACGTTCTTAGAAACATGACGCCTTTTTTCAGCGCCATTTGCTCGATCAGCCTTTCGGCGGCCACCGCGTCAGAAGGATAAAGCACGACGCTGCCGATCACGGCGCGCATCATGGCCAGATCTTCCAGACCCATCTGGGAGCCGCCATCTTCGCCGATGCTCACGCCGACATGTGAGCCGCACAGTTTCACATTGGCCATGGAATGTCCCGCCATGCGGATTTGGTCATGGGCGCGAGTGAGGAAGGCGGCAAACGTCGAGGCAAAGGGTTCCTTGCCCAAGGCGCCAAAGCCGGTCGCCATGCCGACCATGTTTTGTTCGGCGATAAAAGATTCAAAGAAGCGCTCGGGGAACTTCTTCATGAATTTCTCCGAGAAGGTCGAGTTCTTGACGTCTCCGTCCAAAGCGACAATCCGCTGGTCCACTTCGCCCATGCGAGCCAGGGCATTTCCGTAGGCCTCGCGCGTCGCCACTTTATCACCAAGCTTATAATTGATGGGCGGATAATTTGCCGGCGCTTCATTCTTCGGCAATGGCAGATCCGTTGGCCTGGGAATTGAGATGCCAGCCCCGGATTGCGCTTTGGGTTGAAGTTCAGCCATGACCTTCCCGGCGTCTTCCTTGGGCAGCGGCTTTCCGTGCCAGCCATCTTTGTCCTGCAGGAAGGAGATGCCAGCGCCTTTGTAAGTCCTGGCAATTATGGCCAGCGGTTGTTTGCCCAGCCCTGCGGCGCCCAGCACTTCGAGGATTTCCTCCATGTCATGGCCGTCGATGACTTCGGTCCGCCAGTCGAAGGCCTCGAAGCGTTTGCGATAAACGTCCACGTTGTGGCCAAACGCTGTGGCCTGGCTTTGACCGAGGCGATTCACATCGATGATCGCAATGAGATTGTTCAGTTGGTACGTGCCCGCTGCCGAAGCCGCTTCCCACACGCTGCCCTCGGCGCATTCGCCGTCGCCGAGCAGCACATAAGTTCGAAAATCCAGTTTGTCCAGCCGCGCACACAGTGCCATCCCGACGCCGACGCTCAACCCTTGCCCTAGCGAACCGGTCGCCACATCGACAAAAGGAAGCCGGGGTGTGGGATGGCCCTCCAGGTCGCTGGTCAACTCGCGAAGTTTCAGGAGTTCGTCCGTGGGAATGAGACCAACCTCTGCCCAGGCAGCGTAGAGCAGAGGAGCGGCGTGACCTTTGGAAAGGATGAACCGATCGTTGTTCGGGTAGCGCGGGTTTTTCGGATCGTAACGCATGTGGCCGAAAAAAAGCGCCGCTACCAGGTCTGCTGCCGAAGCGCACGAGGTCGGATGGCCGCTGCCCGCGGCGGTGGTCGAGGCGATACTATGAATGCGCAATTGATTGGCAATCCCGGACAACATTTCCGCAGAAGCTTCTTTCATATGAACGATACGTTTTGGTGGCAAAGTAACGCATGCGGGCAACGTAAGGAAAGAACCTTCTCCACGTGTGCATGGACATCGCCGAACATCGCCGCTGGCAGCCTGGCAAGAATCCTTTGGCAACGCGCTTCGTATTTCGGCTCCGTCTCGGCCGGTTCCGGTGAGAAATTGCCGCTATCGTCCGGAGCGCATCCCAAATGCCGCTGCTGGCAGTGATTGACATCGGCTGCGCCGAACGATTTATTTTTCAGGTAACAAGATGGAAGAGGAGCTACAAAAGGCAGTGACCTCGCTTGGACTGGACAAGTACGCGCGCCACATATTTTTATGCGCCGACCAGACCGAGCCTCTCTGCGCTGCCCGCGAGACGACGCTCCGGTCGTGGGAATTCCTCAAAGAACGCCTTAAAGAGCTTAAGCTGGTGGGACCTCAGCCGCTGGTCTATCGGAGCAAAGTCAATTGTCTGCGCGTCTGCATCCGTGGCCCCATTGCAGTGGTTTACCCGGAAGCGGTCTGGTATCACTCCTGCGTGCCGGAAGTGCTGGAGGAGATCATTCAACGACATCTGATCAAGGGCGAAGTGGTGGAGGAATTTGTTCTGGCCAGGAATCTGGTCTGCAAAGGGAAAGCCGAGTAACGGAAGTGCCCGGACATTGGAATTTGAAGCGGTGTTAAGATCCATCGCTCCGCCGGTCATGGCTCCGCGATGATCTTGCTGCGCTTCTCGTTGTATTCGGCCTCGGAAAGCTTGCCGTCGATGTGGAGCTTTAGCAATTCATCCAGCCGCTGGCGTTTGGTTTTGGGCCCGGTCGCAGCCGCGGAATTGGTTCCTGCCGCGGCCGGTGCGTTCGTCAGTGCGGCCTGTTCCCGGGCTGCTTTGAGTCGGAGCAGTTCATCCATTTTCCTCTCCACCTCTGTGAGTGCGGTTTGGTCCGGGCCGGTCGTGGTCCTGTCCGTCCCGGGTTCAGGAGGAGCAACCTCTGGCTTCAACCTGTCGGACGTCGCAGTCGTTGGAGCTTTGGCAGGTTCGGCGGCCGCCTTGGCCGTTTCCCGCCGGAGGATTTCGAGGGCAAGCGCATCTGTTTCAGCGGGGGCGACCCCTTTGGCAGGGACGCTTATGTTATGGTCTTGCAAATATTTCTGAAATTGCCTGGCGGTGATTTTGCCTTGCAGATACTGCTGTTCGATTTCTGCGAAGGTGGGCTGGGGCTTTGCGGGCGCATTGGTGGGCGCAGGAAGAACGGCGCCGCGTCGTCTCTCCCGCTCGGAGGTCATCTGCCGCAACATTTCGAGCGCTTTTTGCTGGGCGTCGTTGGTCTGCTGTTGAGCGCAGGCAGGACTCACGTTCAGGGCCAACCCCAGCAGGATCAACAGTGGCTTCCGGCTTTTCACGCTATGGGTCTAATCAAAAGTTTGCCTGCAAGCAATCCGATTCCAACCCGATCAATCTGGAATCGCCGATTGGGCATGTCAACTTATTCGTCATGCTCCCATTCGTTCAATATTTTAGCTGGGCCTTTTCTTTTGACGAAGGCACCCGGTTTCCTGTTACGCTCCCGGCTTGTAAACGTTTCGGAGCGACTCCGAAGCCGGATAATGGACGCAAGACTTGAGACGGATCGAAGAAACGAAGCACGGTACTCCGCACTGTCGCGTTGGTTTGCCAGGGTAACTGTTGGCGGCCTGGCAGTTACTGCCGCACTTGCCCAGGCGCCGCCGGCTCAGAACATTCTTCCGCCAGCGAACGCGATTCAGTCCCCAAAAACGAATCAGCCTCCTGCTGCACCGGCGCCACAGGCAACCGTTCCAAAGCCGGCCCAACTGGCAACTCCCACAAGCCAATCACCTGCTCCGCCCAAGACGACAGCGGCGACCAACGCCCCGCCGTCCGCAGCGCCGCCAGTGCTTTCAACAAACCCGCTCGTTGCTCCACCAAAACCACCACCCACAAACATCTCCCAGGCCACGGCAAAACAGCCACCGGCTGTGACGAATCTGCCGAGCCTGGCGCCTGCAGGCAGTGCGCTTTTCAAACAAACGTTGATCGATGCCGAGAAAGGCGATGCTGCCGCCCAATTCAAGCTTGGAATGTTTTACCTTGGAGGCAGGGAAGTCGATCGGGACGTAGCCAAAGGAGCGGGGTGGCTTCGCAAAGCAGCCGACCAGGGCGTTCCCGCCGCCCGATTCAATCTGGCTGTCCTTTATACGCAAGGTGTGGGTGTGCCCCAGGACTTTGCCGAGGCTGCCAAACAATTTCGACTTGCCGCCGAGCAAAAGGACCGGTCCGCCCAATACAACCTTGGAGTCCTTTACGCCCAAGGTCTGGGCGTGACCAATGATGTCACCGAGGCCGCGAAGTGGTTCCGCCAGGCGGCCGAGCAGGGCGACGTTCAAGCCCAGATAGCCCTGGCCCGAGCCTGCGCGGCAGGCCAGGGAGCGCCTCAGGATTCTGTGGAGGCCTATTTGTGGCTCAGCTTGGCGATGACTCATGGCAGCAAGGAAGCCGAGAGCCTGCGCGACGATCTGCTGGCTCAAATGAAACCGGAACAGGTTTTCGAAGGGCGGCTTCGCCACGCCAAACGAGGCGACAAGGAAGATCAGTACAACATCGGCGCTGCTTACGCCGCTGGTGAAGGCACACAGCCTGACTTGACCGAAGCGGCCAAATGGTTTCGCGAAGCTGCCACAAAGGGGCATCCCGAAGCCCAGCTCAAACTTGGCCTGGCATGCTCGGAAGGCCGGGGAGTGAACAAAGATTTAGCGGAAGCCGCCAGGTGGTTTCGCCTCTCCGCCGAACAGGGTCACATCCGAGCACAGTTATATTTGGGTCTCGCGTGCGCCGAGGGACGCGGCGTTAAACAGGATTTTGCCGAAGCCTTCAAGTGGTATCGCCAGGCGGCGGATGCCGGTGTCGTGCAGGCACAAGTTAACCTCGCCGTGCTGTATTCCAAGGGTCAGGGAACGCCACTGAACCTGACCGAGGCAGTCAACTGGTTTCGCCGCGCCGCTGAGCAGGAGGACATTCACGCGCAGCTCAACCTGGGAATTCTTTATGATGCAGGCCAAGGGGTAAAACAGGATTTCGCCGAAGCGCTGAAGTGGTATCGCGCCGCTGCCGACCGTGGCAACGCCGATGCCCAAGCGCGTCTGGGAAGCGCCTACGCGCAAGGCCGCGGGGTGACAGCCGATCACGCCGAAGCTACCAGGTGGTATCGCAAAGCTGCCGATCAAGGAGAGCCCAAAGCTCAAGTAAATCTTGGCCATGCTTACATGGAAGGCCAGGGAGTGGAGAAGAATTTTGGCGAGGCGGCCAAATGGTTTCGCCTGGCGGCAGAAAAAGGCGATGCCCGCGCGCAGTACAATCTCGGCATCCTGTATGAGAACGGGCAGGGCGTAAACCGCGACCCTGCCGAGGCGCTCAAATGGTATCGCCAGGCGGCGGAACAGGGCATCGCCGAACTGCAGTTGAAATTGGGCAACGCATTTCTTCACGGTCAGGGCGCGCCACAGGATTATGCCGAGGCTGCGCGATGGTTTCGCAAGGCCGCCGAGAAAGGCGAGCGCGCGGCCCAAATAAACCTGGCCATTCTCTGCGATCAGGGCCTGGGTGTGCCGACAAATTCCGCTGAAGCCCTCAAATGGTACGTCAAAGCCGCCGAGCAGGGACATCCTCAGGCTCAGTTCCACCTCGGTTATATCTATTCCGAAGGCAAAGGCGTGCCGCCCCGTGCCGCTGAAGCGGCCAAATGGTTTCGTAAAGCGGCGGAACAAGGCGAGGTGGCTGCGCAATTCAATCTCGGTTTGCTTTATGACAATGGCCAGGGCGTGAAGCAGGATCATGCCGAGGCAGCCAAATGGTTTCGCAAAGCCGCCGAACACGGACATCCGGTAGCCCAGTGGCATCTGGGCAACCTGCACGAGGCCGGCCAAGGCCTGCCCAAAGACCTTAACGAAGCCGCCAAATGGTACCGCAAGGCTGCCGAACAAGGTATTCCCCAGGCTGAATATGCCTTCGGCCTCTGCTATGCGGATGGTGACGGCGTGCCGCAGGATCTTGTCGAAGCTTACAAATGGGTCGCGTTGGCAGCGGCCCATGGGCTCAAAGACGCCGTTGTATTTAAGGAAACGCTGGCCAAGAAGCTGACGGCGGAACAAAAGAACAAAGGACAGCAATTGGCCGACGTTGCCCTGGGCGACGCGACGAAGAAGCAGTAACGTACTCATCGCCGCCTCAACCTATTCTTCGCCAGTCTCGTTGTATGTGTTCCTCTGCTTTCTCTGTTCAGACCCTGCCTACAAATCGGCGGCGTCTCCGCGACTCGGGGTTGGCAAATGAACTTGCCGGTCAATCTAAAGCGTGCGAATTAACTCTCGGCCGCAGCCAGCGTCATAGGGCTTCGCCAGCAACTACTTAGGGCGCCCGTAGCTCAGTCGGATAGAGCATCTGCCTTCTAAGCAGAGGGTCGCAGGTTCGATTCCTGCCGGGCGCGCCAGTTTTGCTAAGGAAATCGCTGGTTCTCCCCCGCTCAGTCTGCGACCTGACCGCAGAGTAGTATCAAAAGTAGTAACAACCGTGCTTTGGTGTGACTACCGGAGGCATCGGCAAGTTTGCAATGTCGAGTACGCTGCATGAACTGACAGAATCACGGAGACCTTTATTACAGGCTTGGCTTCTTCGGCAGATCAAAACTCCCCACAATGCAACGCCGAGCGAAAGACGGGCATTCTGGCAGGGCGAAAGACGGGGCATTCTGGCAGGGCACGCCGAAGACATAAAGCTGCAAGGTTGGCGACCCCTACCGTTCTGCCCCCTGTCGCAGCGTCTTGAGGGCGCAGCCCGGCCCTGGCCGGAAAGGAAGGCTGCGCTGCTTGAAGTGTTGGCCAGTTAGTGAAGCTGGACGCTGACGATTCGCCCGACGTTCCCTGCTCGCGGCCCGCAGAAGAAAAAAGGAATCACTCTTCCGGCCCGACAACGCTGACACAAGACGCCCCATGCCCCCTTTTGACGTGCGCCCCTTCATTCAGGAACGCTTCTCAAAAAATTGGACAGTGTGTCGTCGGCACAAGATCGCAAATGCCCTGGTGCTCTTAGCCGCAAAGCAGCCGCATCTGACCCAATAGCCTTTGGTGATTGACCCGTTGGGTTCATGCCTTAAGCTTCTCAACGATGGGAAGCACCATGGGAAACGTCATTCCTTGTTATCGGGCTATTAGCCGTTATCAAGGAGATTTTTCCTTATGAGCTTCCTCGCTTGGAGGGGTATCCCTTATGGCCTCATGGAAAGACATCGTCAACCATCAACGCACGGTGCAGATTGCTAAGGCAGCTGAGAGTTTCCGCGAAGAACAAGAGGCCGAGCGCCAACGCTCTCCGGCGGACGTCTTCATCAGCTACTCTTCTCGCGACCGTCAAAAGGCTCTCCTCCTCAGCACGAAGCTCGAGGAGGCAGGAGTCTCCTATTTCCTCGATGAAAAGGAGATCAAGCCCGGCGACGAGCTCCCTTCGACACTCGAAGAAGAGATCCGTAAGCGCGGCTACTACCTCTTACTACTGTCAAAGCACTCAGCCGCCTCCCAATGGGTGACATATGAATGGGCTTTTGCGAAGGGCGCTGAATGCAAAGTCCGAATCCTGCGTATGGAAAGTGATGCCGTCATTCCTGCCCCGTTATCCTCACTCGTAGCTGGAGACGACTTAGAGCAGGAAGTTCTCTATTACGCAAATCAGAGATATGCTCATTTGAGCTTGCAGGTCTTCCTTCGAGACATTCTGAAGCCATTAACCATGCGTATGGCTCTCAAATTCCGCCATGTCCCGGGCCGTGGCTCAGTCTGGGAGGATCCCGATATCGAAAGCTGGCCAGAGAAAGATCGAGAACTGGCGTGGAAACGACAATTCGACCTCGCTAAAGACCCGTCACCGCGTATAGCACGCATTGAGGTTCGGCTTAACGATACCCCTCCAAAACTGGTTTTGCACTGCGAACTGGAGCAGCCCTTCGAATTAGTTATTGCACCGAAAGGGAAGCACATAGCGCTTACTTCTTGGTGGCGTCTGGGTGAGGAGCGTACGGTAATTGTGCATCCTGCGTTTTGGAGTGCAGCTTTGCAGGAACTCGTCTCACTGCTTGAAGGAAAAAAAACACTTCTGACACGCTACGATACCGAGGTCGACAACCTGTTCCCAGTGACCTGGGGATAGACCAGAGAGATGACGACACGGGACAGCACTGCCGCTGTAACCACCTTGCCGAACTTTGAAACGCCAACCCGCGTGCATGCGGAGGGAACAGTTGCTCTACTCACTGCGACTGAGGGTGTCCGCTCTTCATCGGCCTCTCATGCTCCTTTGACCCCTGCTGAGTGGCGGGGGTTTTGTCTTCACAATGTCCACGCGATGAGTTTTCAAAACTTGAAAATAATCATTCTCACCTGTCTCCCGTGATGGTATGGTCGCCGGACCCGTTGAAAAGGACGCTTCACCTCATTGTATTTTTCTTTTCGGCACCCTGGGGGATTGCCGAGGTGATTCTCAGCGACTCGTTTGATTACACGAACGGCCCTCTCGTAACCGTTAGCGACGGAAAATGGGTGACTCACAGCGGTATCACCGGACAAATTGATGTCGTTTCTGCCCGCGTTTTCGGATTGGCTTTAGGGATTTTCACCGACTGGCCGGAGGCCAACGTGATTGCTTCGGTAGTAATCGGAAGCAGGGTGCCTGGATAGTTCATGGAAGGGTTGTCGAGTCACTTCACGGCAAGCGAGGCGTGACGAGCCGATAAAAACGCTTTCCGCTGGAGTTCGGGGCAATTGTATCGATTAGTTCGCTCTGGTGATTGGTAGCCGTGGCTACGAACTCAGCGAGTCGCGTCCAATTAGAGCCAGGAGGCGTGTCAACAAATTCCACGCTGTAAGTCTTGTTGGAAGCGGCCTTGAACTGGAGCTTGAATTTGCCAAATGAGATCTGACTGATGTTATCAATCTTCAAGACGCTGTTTGTCGCATGAGGATCAGTGCCAGCCAGATATTCGTCCCGATTGCTCTGATTATCCAAGTCTGCATCGTCCCCCGCATCATCACTGTTGCCGGGCTCGAACCCGTTGGCCGATTCCCATTCGTCTGGCATGCCGTCCCCGTCGCTGTCCACCAGCACAGCAATGAAGAATGGATGGTGAAGAATGGTTTTGAGTTGCAAGGGGTAGCTTTGCACCGCCAGCGCGTGACCGTGCGGGAGTTGATCGAGGAATACGATAAGGCAGGCTACCCGACAAAGAAGATGCAGGCGAAGTCAGCGGCAACGGTTCGGAACGAAAAGTATTTCCTCAGTCCGATTCGGGATTATTTCGGTGAGAAGATCGCGTCAGCCGTGACACTTGGAGATTGCGACAAGTACCGGGATTGGCGGTTAAGCGGCGGTTATGTTTCGACTTACAAGACGCGCGGGGGGCGTCCGCGAACGATGCCGACCAAGGGCGGAAAGCGCACGGTGGACGTGGAATTGAACATACTCAGCAGCGTGTTCGGCCTCGCGGTGCGTCGGAACGTGCTTAAATCAAATCCGCTCGCCGGGTGTGGCCGATTTTGTCTGGCTTCCGAAGTGAGGCATTGCCGGGAAATCGCGCCGACGCCGGAGGGATTGAAGCAGATTGAAACGTGGTTGCGTGGGCGGGAAGAACACGCGATTGCGGATTTGGTCTGTTTTCTGGCGTTCAGCGGCTTGCGGATCGGCGAGGCATTGCCGATGACGTGGGGCGCAGTAAATTGGGATGAACAAATCCTGCATGTGACCCGCGAGAAACGCGGAATAACGCCTTGGGTGCCGATTCTGCCCGAAATGGCGGCATTGCTCAAAGACATGAAGAACGCGCCACGGGTGACTTGCTGTTTCCGTCGCCGTTCGACGACAAGAAGGCCGCGCGATGTTTCGGCAATCCG
>Ga0137431_1000581_pt1 | contig 12653 bp, 10 predicted proteins | sample EasRivERMZT800_2_FD_104646 | JGI IMG/M metagenome (GOLD analysis project Ga0137431, IMG submission 104646) | Soil microbial communities from meander-bound floodplain in the East River, Colorado, USA - East River MetaG ERMZT800_2 | ecosystem: Environmental > Terrestrial > Soil > Floodplain ... | reverse complement strand
TCCAATTTTTTTGAACGGATAAAAATGGCATTTCCTTTTGAGACCGATGCAAGATTGGGATTGTGTGAAAACTGAATCGCGACACCGTTCCAGGAAACGCCACCATGGTTGGGTGGTTCGCCCCATGTCCATTTATCCGGAAAGCCGAGTGTATCATGCCAGTACTGCACTGTTTCTGATATATTGCTTGCTGCAAGTATCGGCTCAACACGTGATGGGGCTCCGTTGTTTTCTGTGTTTTCCATTATTGTAGGTTTCTATGTCAGCGAAAGTAGAACTTTCCGATACGACGCCGATGCCCACGTCAGATAATACTGCGCGGAGTAAACAATATTGAAAAGCAGTTTGTTATTGTTTTAAACGAAAGGCAGAAATAATAAAAAAAATGTTTATCGCCGAAGCAAATGCAACGCAGGTCCAAAGCAGCCATTCTACAGAAAGTGACAGCGCAATTGTAGTTCCGAAAATTGAAAGGAGATAAAGAATAAGCAAAAAATAGGAAATGTTTCGGCGAGTTTTCTCTATTACCTGGTTCCAATGGTTAATAACAATAATGGTGCTTACCAGCCAGCTTGCCATCACGAGTGAAAGGCCTGCTAAATCAAGGAAGGAAGGACCATGTGTTTGATTGAGCCTGATTACGGGCGTACCATTATCAGGAAGCAATAATATAATTAAACCCGCCAAAAAAATTATAAACAATATCCATCGGCTTTTGTACATTATAAGACTTGAAACATAACATTCAAAGGAATGGGTTGTCAGATCCAGAAATGCTTAATGGGTTAATCCGCTATAGCTTATTGACAATCCTTAAAAGTCTTTCCCAATCTCCGGCATAATAAACTTCTTTCATTCCCCTTTCCTTCATCATTTGCACAGCCTGCCGGCTGCGATCACCAGAATTGCAACAAAAGATGACGGGGTGATTCATGTCAAGAATTCGTTTGGAATTAATTGGAATGCGATCTACAGGAATGTTAATTGAGTCCGGAATCTTACCTCTGTCAAATTCAGCCGGCGATCTCACATCAATGATCACCGCACCCCTGATTAAGGCGTCTTTTATATTGCTGTTCCAAAAACCTAACCACGAAAGAATTGACATAACAATGCTTTAAGCCGTCAATACTTTTGTTTTTCTTTCACCAATCTGCTGGCGCCACATGGCATAGTACAAACCCTTTTCCTCCAGCAATGCTTCGTGTGTTCCTGTTTCTACCACATCGCCTTTTTCCAATACATAAATCCTGTCAGCGTGCATAATGGTAGATAACCGGTGTGCAATCAGAATGGTTACCTGGTTTCGTTGTGACGATACATCGCGGATGGTTTGCGTAATTTCTTCTTCGGTTAAGGAGTCCAGCGCTGAAGTGGCTTCATCGAAAATTAATAGTTTAGGTTTTCGCAACAAGGCCCGGGCAATGGAGATACGTTGTTTCTCTCCACCGGATAATTTTAAACCGCCTTCGCCAATCGTAGTGTCCAATCCTTTTTCTGCCCTCTCCAATAAGGTTTCGCAAGCTGCTTTTTGCAATACATCCTGTAAGTCCTCTTCAGGAGCCTGCGGATTTACAAAAAGCAGGTTCTCCCGGATGGTGCCTGAAAATAATTGGGTGTCCTGTGTTACAAAGCCGATCTGCTTACGGAGGTCTTCAAAATTTATTTTCGTTTCATCGAGGTTGTTGTAAAGTATCTTTCCCTTTTGCGGCCGGTAAAGCCCGACCAGCAATTTCATTAATGTCGTTTTGCCTGAACCCGAAGGTCCCACAAAGGCTATTGTTTCACCTGTATTTACTCTAAAGCTTATATCATTGATGGCGCTTTGTTGTGCTGTTTGATGTTTGAAACCAACCTGGTCAAATTGCAGTGTTCTTATATCGCCAAGGTGCATGGCATTGACCGGCTGGGGTTCCGGTTTTTTTTCCATCAAAACCTGGAAATTATTAAGAGAAGCTTCTGCCTCGCGATAAGATAGAATGATATTTCCAATTTCCTGTAGCGGTCCGAACACAAAAAAGGAAAATATCTGCATGGTAACGATTTCTCCAGGTTGCAATTCTCCCTTAAATACTAACCACATCAGCATGAATAGAATAACCTGGCGCAGGGTATTAACAAAAGTCCCCTGTATAAAGCTGATGCTCCGGATTCGTTTTACCTTGGTAAGCTCCAGTCCGAGTATTCTAAATGTATTCTTATTAAGGCGGCCTACTTCCTGCTGGGTCAATCCAAGGCTTTTTACCAGTTCAATATTTCTCAACGATTCAGTTGTGGCCCCGGCGAGTGAAGTGGTTTGTGAGACAATATTTTTTTGAATGTGCTTTACTTTCTTGCTTAATAAGTTGGAGATATACGTAAGCAGGAAAATACCGCCGAAATAAATGATGGGCAATCGCCAGTCTTTGTTAAAGGCATACACCGCTACGAATAAAATACCTACAATAACTGGAAATAATACGTTGATAAATGTAGAAATAAATTTTTCTGTGTCTGTTCTTACTTTTTGAAGAATGCCCAGGGTTTCCCCGCTTCGCTGGTCTTCAAAATCATGATAGGGCAATTTCATAGCATGTTGTAATCCATCCGTAAACACGGTGGCCCCAAATTTCTGCGTGATAAGATTTAAAAAATAATCCTGGAATGCCTTTGCAATCCGGCTTATCATAGCTACCGAGATAGAGGCAATTAAGAGCCACACAACTCCATATAATATTTGTTCGAACGGTTCGCCATCCTTATTCGTAATGGTAACCGTGGTTTTGGTATAAAGAAAGTCATGCCACGAAAAATTCTGTTTTGTCTGGTGATAACTGGCAAGGTCAACCAGCTTGCCAAAAATAATAGGATCAACAAGAGAGAAACCAATATTGATGGCAGCCAGCGTGAGCACCAGGGCTACCAGCCATTTATACGGCCTCAGGTATTTAAATAATATTTTCATAAATGGAATGCAAACTTGTAAAGCATATTAACGCTCAAACATCGTACAAGTTCGGGAAAAATGACAACTTAGCAGGGAAAGTCAGGATGTCAAATAAGTCAAATGAGACATATAAGTCAAAGGATGAGGGATTGCTAATTTCAAATTGAACCTCTCCGAAGGAGTCCTTGCGGACAAACTTCGAACCTCTCCAAAGGAGTCCTTACGGACAAACGTCAAACTATTTATCCAGCCCATCCCTCCCTGTCGAGGCTTCGGTATTGAATGGCTTCGGCCAGATGTTCGGCTTTGATGTTTTCGCTGCCGGCAAGGTCGGCTATTGTGCGGGCAACTTTTAGAATCCGGTCATAAGCTCTTGCAGAAAGATTAAGTTTTTGCATGGCTGCTTTTAATAAATTGGAACCGACCGTATCAATCACACAAATTTCTTTCAACATCTTACTGCTGATTTGGGCATTGCAATAAATGCCGGGAGTATTTTTATAACGCTCCGCCTGCACGTCTCTTGCCTTGATCACACGATCACGAATGGCGGCTGAATTTTCCTGGGTTTTTGTATTGGATAGTTCGCTGAACGCAACCGGGGTTACTTCTACATGCAGATCTATGCGGTCAAGCAAGGGACCGGAAATTTTATTCAGATATTTTTGAACGGCACCGGGCGGACAGGTGCATTCTCTTTCAGGATGATTATAAAACCCGCAGGGGCATGGATTCATCGAAGCTACCAACATAAACGATGCAGGAAAATCAACGGCTACTTTTGCCCTGGAGATACTTACCCTTCGTTCTTCCATTGGTTGCCGCATTACTTCAAGCACCGTTCTTTTGAACTCGGGTAATTCGTCCAAAAACAAAACCCCATTATGCGCCAAAGAAATTTCGCCGGGTTGAGGGATACCGCCACCGCCAACCAGTGCTACATCCGAAATGGTATGATGTGGGGATCGAAACGGACGTCTTGAAACCAGCGTCGAATTTTCAGGCAGCTTCCCGGCAACGGAATGGATCTTTGTTGTTTCCAAAGCTTCCTGCAGACTAAGCGGCGGAAGTATGGTGGGCAATCGTTTTGCAAGCATCGTCTTACCCGCACCAGGCGGGCCGATCAGTATCGCATTATGTCCACCGGCGGCGGCAATTTCCAGGGCGCGTTTGATGTTTTCCTGTCCTTTTACATCGGTAAAGTCGATCTCAAAATCAGACTGTGAATGAAAAAACTCTTCCCGTGTATTAATGATAACTTGTTCCAATCCCTTTTCCTCATTTTGAAAGAAATTGATCACTTCTTTAATATGGCCCACACCATATACATGCAGGTTGTTGACCATTCCGGCCTCCCGCGCATTTGTTTTTGGAACGATCAGCCCTTTGAACCCTTCTTTCCTGGCGTGTATAGCGATGGGCAGAGCTCCTTTTATTGGCCTTATCTCGCCATCGAGGCTTAGTTCGCCCATGATGACATAGTTGGCCAAAGCATCGACATTATCTATTTGTTCGGAGGCGCCTAATATTCCCAGCGCAATCGGAAGATCAAAAGCGGTTCCGCTTTTTTTGATATCAGCTGGCGCAAGATTGACAACTACCTTTGTTCGTGGAACCTGGTAGTCGTTTGTTTTAAACGTGCTTTCTATTCTTTGCAGGCTTTCCTTCACCGCATTATCCGGCAGTCCAACGATGGTGGGATCTTTTCCTGACGAAGGGATCCAGTTTACTTCAATGGTGATGGGAATAGCCTCAACGCCATACACTGCACTGCCAAAAGTTTTTACAAGCATGATCCGCGGTTCTCAGATTGAAGATAGAGAAATTGGCTGAACCGGGATTGAGGATAACACCTGGTTTACTGCTTTTTTTCAACCGCCGTTCCTCCATATAACAATGACGTGTTTGGATCTAAAATGACGGAGGCTATTTTTTCCTTAACCGAAACGGTAAATGATTCTTCCTGTTTTGAAATTTTGATAACAGCCAGTTGGTTGTGTCCGGATACACCCGTTAAATGTAATTCCAACGGAAAAACAAAAGCATTTTTCTGTAATTGTTTTACGGTTACTGAAACCTTTTTCTCATTGGGCAAATAGCTCCAGTTCACTTCCAGTTTCGGAATTCCCGGTGTATAAAGCCATTGTTTAAAAAAAGCAGAAAGATTCTTTCCGGAGAGGTTTTCAAAGACCAGCTGCAGATCGTGTGAATCGGCATTCTTCCCGGCATAGGTGGAATAATACTTCCGGACGCATTTCCAGAATATAGAATCACCCAATTGCCTGCGCAGCATGTGAAGTATCCATCCGCCCTTTTGATAACTGTTAGCGTTCAATAATTCTATATAGTTAGTTGTTTCATCAACAACTGGCTGGTCGCTAATTCTTGCGAAATCAATTACCGAGTCACGATCTGCAATTAGCATACTCCGTGCTTTATCTGGTCCATATTTATGCTCGAAATACAATATGGCCATATAAGTAGCGAATCCTTCGCTCAGCCACAAATGCGCAAAACTTTTTTCTGTCGCCATATTTCCAAACCACTGGTGCGCAACTTCGTGAGCAAAAGTTTCCTCGTAGTAACGGGTTCCTGTGATGTAATTTTCATTATAGAAAATCGTATTGGCGTTTTCCAGCCCGCCAAATATTGTTTTGGATTGAACGTTGGCTAACTTTTTGTAACCATAGGGTCCCACATTTTTTATAAAATATGAAAGCATATCGGCGGTCAAGGCAAGGTCGTAAAATCCTTTGTCCCTGTCCTCCGGATAAACCCAGCTGTAAACAGGAATGCAATTGTCCACAACGGCAGCGAGGTTTACGGCAAAATCGGCCACTCCGATGACCATTACTTTTGTAGCGATGGGAACATCTTCTTTCCAGTGAGTAAGTTTTTTGTTATCGGGGAGATTGGTTTCTTCGACAAGAACACCATTGGAAACAACCTGGTAATGTTGCGGCGCTGTAAGGATAAACTCAACCGAAGCTTTATCGGCTGGATCATCTACACAGGGCAACCAGTTATGACCGCGATTGGGCCAGTTGTCGGCAAAGAATGTGCGCCGGCGATATTTGTTTTTGGAAATGATAAGCCCATCGGAAGGAATGCCCTTGTAACTTATACTGATTTTTATAGAATCTCCGGTATTTACCGGCTCTTTGAATGCAAAAGTTAATTTATCCTTAAGGTGGGAAGATGATAATATGGAGGTATTACCTCGAATAAGTTGGGAATTTGTAATGATCATTCCCCTGCTCCTTCGATCAATGTTTTTAAGATCGAAGATTACCGAATCGGTTTGCCTGTTTACTACCAGCAGTATAGTGGCGTTTCCCAGAATACTGTCATTTGTATCATTCAAGTCAAGTTCAAACTTATAATGAAGCACATCAATATTTCTCTGCGAATAGGAAACAATTGAAAAGCAAATCAAATAGAAAACAAGAAAAAGGTTTACCATAGAGTACAAATTAAATAAAATTATTTTCTACCAATCCCATTAATCCCATAAATCTCAGTTCCGACTACAATTTCTCCAGCATATCTACCACTTTTTCGCGTTTCAGAATTACATAACCTATACGATCATTACTGATGCCATCTTTCAACTGGTAGCTGAACTCCAATTGTTCATCTTTGACAATCGTCTCAAAATACTTAAACGAAATATTCGGAAAACGTTTAAGCTCCTCTCCAATTTCATAGAGATGGGTGGAAAGAATAAAAAGTGAGTTTTTAATTTTTATCAGTCCTTTGATCACGGTAAGGGAACATTTCATGGCATCCTGCACGTTGGTTCCCTTGAAAAGTTCATCGATCAGCACCAACCATTTTTTTCCATTGTTAATTTTTTCGATTGTATTTTTAATTCTCTGCACCTCGTTAAAGAAAAAGCTTTCGCCTTTGGCAATATTATCCACGACATTGATATTGCTTAAAAGCCCGTCAAACAAAGTGAGCCGCATACCGGCAGCGGGCACACCCATACCGATATGTGCCAGGAAAACAGCTGACCCTACGGCCTTGATCAGGGTGCTTTTACCGGCCATATTTGCCCCGGTAAGAAAAACAAAATTATGTTCCGGGTTCAACTCAATGTTATAAGCCACCGGTTTCGGTATTAAAATATGGTACAGCTCCCTTGCTTCTACAAGGGGTGATTCCTGGTCAATAAATTCAGGAAATGCAAGATTGTAGGTTTTTACTGCAACGGCCATCGAAAACCATGCATCAAGCCTACTGAAAATGTCTATCAGCTCAAGCGTATTTGTTTTATACCGGTTTCTTAAGTAATGTCCAAAGTAAAGCGTTTGCCTAATTGTGAATTTTTGATTCCTTTTTGTTTCGGCAAGCAGTCGCAATGGTTCCTGTTTAATGACCTGGTTGATCCGGTCAACGTAAATTTCTATATTGGATGGCAGGTCGATATTTTCGAACAGCTCTCCAATGTGTTTGAGTCCCCTGAAAAAATCAGCAAAATGCGGAACGGAATATTTCACCATGGAAAAGTCTTCGCTGTGCAGCCATTTATATAAAAGGTCGTTGAAACCCCGGGAATGTTCACCGATCGTGTCCAATGAATAATCGAGAAATTTGTCCATCACCAGTATGGTACCGTTGGTGATATCATTTGGCCAGTCCGCCACGTGATCCATTAAAGTGCGGATCACTTTTTGCGTACCAACGATTCTTTTGAGGTCGCTATGCGGCTCGGTAAAAAATTTACGCAGCCATTCCTTTCCGCCGATGGTGCGGGTGAAATTCAGCTTGTGAAAAATGGAAAATTCTTCTTCCTGGTGGAAGATCGAAATATCGTTGAAGGAGATATTGTCTATTTGCATGCCCCTGACCCCTAAAGGGGGATTTTAAAATGTACTACAGAATGCAGATTACTTTAGGTTCAAAACTAAGATTAAGCTTGTACAAAAAAGATCCCGCCTTTCTCCCCTTCAGGGGTTGGGGGCTTACCTTTCAAATTTTAATCGTTCACCCCTTTTAGATTCATCCCATTCTCCATTTCCATATGCCAGGTGTCCATTTACAAAAGTATGCGTGATGGCGGCAGGGAAATCAAAACCCTCCAACGGACTCCAGCCACATTTATATAAAATATTTCCTTTTGAAACTTTTGTTGTTGCATTGAGGTCAGCAATTACCAGGTCTGCATAATATCCTTCACGGATATATCCTCTCGCTTCTATTTGAAAGCAGTCGGCCAGAGCGTGGCTCATTTTCTGAGCTATTTTTTCCAATGATATTTTCCCTTGTTTGTAATAATAGAGCATCAATAACAATGAATGCTGCACCAATGGGAGGCCCGCATGTGCTTTCTCATAAGGTTCATTTTTTTCAGCCAGCGTATGCGGGGCATGGTCGGTGGCAATTACGTCGAGCCGGTCGTCCAGTAACGCCTCCCAAAGCGCTTCCTTGTTGTAAGCGGCTTTAATGGCGGGATTGCATTTTATTTTATTTCCCAGTCTGTCGTAATCGTCGCTGGTAAAATGAAGATGATGCACGCAAACTTCCGCAGTAATTCTTTTTTCTTTCAATGGAAGCAAATTACCGAAAAGCCGGAGTTCCTTCTCCGTACTTATATGCAGAATATGTAAACGGGAATTATGTTTTTTGGCCAGTTGAATGGCATAAAACGAGGATTCAAAACATGCTTCCTCGCTACGGATAACGGGATGATCTTTTGCCGTCAGTTCCTTGTTTTTGTTTTTTATTAATTCAAGGTTTCGCCGGATTATCTTTTCGTCCTCGCAATGTGTGGCAATGAGGATTTCGCTTTCGCCAAAAACCCTTTCCAGCACAAGCGGATTATCCACTAACAGGTTGCCGGTGGATGAACCCATGAATATTTTGATGCCACAAACGTCTTTTTTTCGTTCATTGACTCTTAAGGTTTCGTCCGCATTTTGATTTGATGTGCCGATATAAAATGAATAATTCGCAAGGGAATTCTGGGAAGCAATGGCATATTTTTGTTCAAGCAGTTCTAAAGTGAAAGCGGGGGGAACTGTATTGGGCATTTCCATGAAACTGGTAACACCACCGGCCACAGCGGCTTTTGATTCTGTATAGATGGTCGCTTTATGAGTAAGTCCCGGCTCCCGGAAGTGAACCTGGTCATCAATGGCACCGGGCAATAAGAACTTATTCTCTCCATTTATTTCGATAACCTTCGCTTCAACTCCGGTACCCGGCGAAGCCGAAAGGATCAGTGGTCCAATTTTTTCTATCCGGCCATTTTTTATCAATACATCTGATGTCTTAATAGTTTCTTCATTGACGACCTGTATATTTTTTATCAGATATATTTGCATAATTTGCTAATCGGATTAATCCTAAACTATGCAATTTAAAAAAACCATTTTAAGAGTACCTCTAATTCTTTGTTACCCCCGGCCCCTGAAATTAAGTTTGATATTAGCCCTGATATTTGTTTTTGATTCCGCCAAAATTTTTTCTCAATCTACGTATTTAGCACAGGGCGATAAGCAGAACATATTATTGGAAAGACTGGAAATTAAATCGCAAAATGATTCTGTGCTTATTTTTTCCAAAACAAAGTATTTTAACCGCAGCAAGTATGTGGTCAATGGAGCGAGAAACTATTTGCACCACTTCGGTGACACCTTAAGCAGCGTCGAATTGCCGGAAGACAAGAAACTGCTTAAAAAATACAAATTAACCAGGTTAAGTAAGGTAGATGACTACAACCTCAGAAGCATTTTTATAAACAACCAGGAATGGCTATCTCCCGAAGAAAAGGAACTTTATAAAAGCAAAAAACCGATCTGGAAGAGTTTATATAAAACTCCGGCTAATTTTTTTGAAGTGCATGTAAAGGATTTTGACCTGATCATTAACCCGGTCATTCAATTCGTTCTGTCCAAGGAGAGTGATAATGACCAGTCCTTATTTTTGAATACAAGAGGCCTTACTGCAAGAGGTAGGATCGCCAACAAAATAGGTTTTGCAGCCTATATGACGGATAACCAGGAAAGGGATCCTGGCTACGTACAACAATGGATTACGGATCGGAAAGCCGTTCCCGGAGCAGGATTTTATAAAAGTTTCAAAGACCCGGGGGGAGTCGATTATTTTGACGCCAGGGGATATTTTACCTTCAATGTCACAAAATATATTGACGTAGTGTTTGGATATGACAAGAATTTTATCGGTAACGGATACCGGAGCTTGTTTTTAAGTGATTTTGGCAACAGCAACCTTTTCCTGAAACTGAATACAAGAATCTGGAAATTGAATTACCAGAACCTGTTCATGGAGGTTCAGAATGCCGATAGCAGAACAGGAGATAAATTGATTGGTAAGAAGTATATGGCGATGCATCACCTGGATATCAACATCACCCGCTGGCTCAACATTGGTTTATTTGAAGGCGTGGTATTTGGCCGCGTAGACCACTTTGACTTTTCTTACCTGAACCCGATCATATTTTACCGCTCCATCGAACAGCAGAATGGAAGCGAGGATAATTCTGTTGTCGGGCTTGACTTCAAGGCCAACGTTGCAAGACACTTTCAGCTATACGGCCAGTTGTTGTTGGACGAGTTTAAACTTTCAGAGGTCAAGAACAATGACGGTTGGTGGGGCAATAAGTATGGGGTCCAATTAGGAGCTAAATACATCGACGCGCTTAGTATAAAAAATCTTGACCTGCAGCTGGAATATAATTCAGTTCGACCTTTCACATATTCCCATCGTGACTCTATAGCTAACTTAACGCACTATAATCAGCCAATGGCTCACCCATTGATGGCGAATTTCAACGAAGTAATTAGCATTGCGCGTTATCAGCCGGCGCCCAGGTGGTTGGTGCAGGCCAAGGTAATTTTTTATCAGCAAGGCAGGGATTCCAGCAGTGAGAGTTATGGCAGCAATATCTTTTTGCCAAATGTTCCTCCCTATCGTGTAAAGGACTATGGTTTCTATACTGGATCGGGGTGGAAAACAAATGTTGTGTCTGGTTCATTGCTTGTTTCTTATGAATGGAAAGAAAATCTTTTCCTGGAACTGTTTGGAGCAGTTAGAAATCTGGACACAAAAACACCACCCATTACTTCGGAGAAAAGTACTACCATTTCATTTGGTGTACGATGGAATATGCACAGAAGGGAATTTGATTTTTAAATCCCTAAATCCTTTACAAGGCAAGGTAAGGGAGAAGGAGGACGAGGCCGGGCAGGATTCTTAACCCTCTATATGAATACTGAATATTACCATCCTCGACTGTATCTTGTCAAACACATTGGAGTATTTTAGTCGTTCATCGCGGCTGTGGATATTGTTAAAGCCGTTGCTGACCTTTATTTCAGGGGAGAAAATAAAGCTTTGGAAAAAGAAATTAAAACCCATACCGAGCTCTACGCCGTAATCATACTTTTCAATTTTCACCAGGTCTTCCGCTTTTTTTGCACGGGCATTGCTGGCAAGGTCAATATCTCCTTTTATTCCACCCAGCATATAAACCCGAAAATTGCCGATGCGATCCGACTGCAATTTTACATGTATTGGAAAAGTAACAATGACGGATTCTACCGTTTTGGTAATATCTGTCTGTCCGCCTTCCGGATGCTTTAGCTTATAAAAAATGCTGCGCTCGGTAAACAACAGCTGCGGGTTGAAACGAAGTTGAAAACGGTCAGATAATCTTGCGGTAGCCAGCAAACCTAATGCAAAGCCATTTGAATTGACGGGCTCGGCAATGTAGACGCTGTCATTATCTAAAAACTTGGAATGTAATTCAGTTTGAAAACGGGACATATTCGCTCCCAATGTGATCCCGAAGTAATAGGGTTTACTGTCATGATCATAGAGGTTCAGTTCCCGTGGCTGAGCGAGCAAGGTTTGGCCAAGCAGCATCAATCCAAAAATCAGGCAAGATCCAGGTTTTAGTGTACGGACTTTCTTCCGGAGTAAATGCAACATATTCCTAAGCTTAGCGATTTATAACTGGTCTCGCGATAACCAATTTTGTTTAAAATGTCAACCAGGTCTTGCCGATCAGGAAAAGCATTGGCTGATTTACATAAATATTGATAAGCATCCTTATTTTGCCTGAACCATCGGGCCATCTGCGGCGCTAATACCCCCATATAGAGGTTGTACAAACTGCGTATGGGCTGTTTGGGTCTTGAAAATTCAAGGATCACCAACTGACCTCCGGGTTTTAAAACCCTGAGAATTTCTGCAAGCCCTTTTTCAAGATCTTCAAAATTTCGAATGCCAAAGGCAACCATTCCAGCATCAAACGTATTTTCCGCAAAATTTATTGTCTCGGAATCTCCTTCCTGTAGCTGGATCTTCCCTGCAAGGCCTTCTTTCTCAACCTTTTTCTTCCCGGCTTCCAGCATTTGCGGGGAGATATCTATTCCTTCGACGCGGTAGGGATTAAGCAATTTGCAAGCCATAATTGCCATATCGGCCGTTCCTGTGGCGATGTCGATAATATACCGCGGATGATCATTTTTCAGACACCGGATCGTTTTTTTCCGCCAGCCAATATCAGTACCCGCAGAAAGAAAGTGGTTCATAAAATCATACCTGCCCGCAATTCTGTCAAACATTTCAGCTACCTGATCCTTCTTTGTTTTTGCAGAATCCCGGTAGGGGATAATATGATCGTGCGGCAACGTTTTGGGCATGACACGCAAAGGTAAGGGCAGGTAATTAGATTTTGGTTTTGCAAATTAACAAC
>Ga0137431_1000580_pt1 | contig 12662 bp, 17 predicted proteins | sample EasRivERMZT800_2_FD_104646 | JGI IMG/M metagenome (GOLD analysis project Ga0137431, IMG submission 104646) | Soil microbial communities from meander-bound floodplain in the East River, Colorado, USA - East River MetaG ERMZT800_2 | ecosystem: Environmental > Terrestrial > Soil > Floodplain ... | reverse complement strand
GCAAATTCCGCACCGCCTCACAAGCCAGTCCACAAAAGGCCCCATTTGGGACATCTGATTTCGTCGGATCTCGAACCGGTTCCGATGGAAATCAAACCGATTTCGTCGGATCTCGAACCGGTTTCAATTGTTGTCAGAATTGTTGTCACGGGAAAGGAGGAGCACGGTGAACAAAGGGGCACGCAAGATAGCCTGCTGGAGTCTGTCCAATGAGCATGGGCTTTGTCCAAGCGAAATGAGAATTCTGCATCTTCTGGTGCAGGGGCTATCACGCAAAGAGATTGCGGAAGAGCTTGGCCTCAAAAGCACGCATACGCAAATCATGAACATCAAAAATACACTCGGCATGGACACGGCGCCAGATGAGGATCTCGTCACCTATGCTAGGGGACACATTACTTTTCACTCAGAACAACCCAAAGGCATCATTGAATTACTGCTGCAGGGCCGGTCGCACGAAGAGATTGCAGTGATACGCGACATCAAGATTGAATCGGTTAGATCCGCAATCAACAGGACTAAATTGAAGTATGACCTGTATCGCGCGTCAGACGAGGAACTGATCACTTTTCTGCAGGAAAACAATATATTGCGAGGACAGCCTGTATGAAGGGGAAGATCATTGGCGCTATCGTCAAGCGCTATCCGAATGTGGTCGTCTTTGGTCTCGAAGAGACGCATATTTCGATAGTCCCGGAAGGGACGAACGCTTTTATTCTTGCGTTTGGCGACAAATGGTGCACGTGCACTCCTCGGTGCAGGAAAGAAGCCATTGTGCTGTTTAACGGCACCAAAGTGGCGGTCGTGCTGGATTACAGCCAATTGGATCAGGCCGTAGCTGCAATGGTGGCATCTTCGCACGCAAGAGGAGAATCACTATGATTGATGGTTTCTCATTCACGCTGAGAGAGGAGGTGATGTGGGGTTTCCCCCTGTTGTTGCACGTCAGGGAGAAACACAGAACAACGTTTTGAGGTGACTATCACTTTGATGATAGCCCAATCATTTGATTCTTTCAAGTCACAATGACTTTTAGATAGATTCCAGGGAGGGCACCATGAGCAATCCCCTTACCATTGACTATCCCACGCTCACCACGTATAAAAACGGTCAAATTCAGACCTTGTGGCAGGAGCGAACACAGGCCATGATAGCACAGGCTCCAAAGTTTTCCCCCTTGCGTTGTGGCGAGATCATAGCAGCAAAGATCGCCAGACAAGCAGGAACGGAATATGCGTCACTAGAGACAAAGGTCAGTCCATTCTGTATGTCAGCCGAAGAAGTGGCGTTATACGACTGGCTAGCGAACGATAACTATAACATCAAGGCAGAACTGCAAGATCTCTCAGGATCAAGAACGCTTCTTGCCGATATGGGCAATCTCGACATTCCCTGTCCCGTCTGCCGGGCCGTCTCTCCATCTGACGAGCATCTTATCCAAGAATACAAGAGCATGATGCACGCACAGTTCGGGGCATTCAAACAGAATGCGGCTGATGCTCAACGCAAAATAGCCGCACTCCTATTGGCGCGTGGCATTACACGCACGCCCAATATCTTTGGCGATTTGGAGGTGCAAGGATGACGCAGAACCCCCAAATTCAATACATGACTAATGGCACTAAACTTGCTTCGCAAGCCGCTTTATGCGATAATTTAGATCTAAATATGTCGGTGTCAGAGCGTAGCAGCGAACTACCTCTGACGTGGATAAACCTAGAACCGAGGTCTATCATGGCTATCTTATGTCCTCTTGCCCAAAAAGGCAAGCCCTCACACACAATTACACTACTCAAGATACTTCGCATCAGTTCTCAATCCTCTCCTTATTGCGGAAGTGGGGTGGTGGCATGAGCAAACGCAATCGAGAGAAGCGGATCAACCCTCTGCCTCTTATTGTTCATTCTCTGCGTACTGATTTTCAATGCACTGATGAGCAGATCGAATTAATTACCTATGCTCTCAGAAATATGGTTCCAGAATCCGTACAGGCCCATGCGGACAAGGCTCTTGCAGGGAACTATAAAATGCCTGAAATTAAGTTTGCCCTCGATATGGAAGATGGGGCGGAACCTGAGGAATTTGCCTTTACCAAACATCCGGTAATTTGCCTGCATCACTTCCTGGTAGAAACTTACGGGCGCGACTTTGGGCATATCTACTGGTCCGCCATCACTTCGTCATCTCCACGTGAGTTTTTTCAGTATCTCCCTCTCCTAAAGAGGCTTATCAACCACAGGAAGGAGGTAGGGGCGTGACACAACAGCAACCACCGCAAAAAAAGTATCTCGTCACAAGGCCGGAAGGCGCACCACCGCTCAAGGAGTGCCTGACTGCTGCATGCGAAGGGAATAGGAAACATGGGGATCTCCTCTATTTCTTTCTGGATTACGGGGCTTTTATTGCGGAGCACACCGGTCAAAATCCTGATGAGGTTGACTTCATTCGGCTTACGTCATTGTCACTCGACAAGATTGCAAAGGGAGCTGGCGCTTCCAAGGTAAGTCTTAGCAAGTGGATACCTGAACTCAAAAAATTGGGCTATATCATTCCTGATGGATATCATCAGCAGTACGATGTCTATTTTCGCAAGATTCAGAAGGCCCTAGTCAATCCTCCTGAAAAGGTCACTCACCCACCACGTGGGGTTCATGCGAAGAATAAAGAATTAACTTTTGAGCAAGCCCCCTCCTCTGAAGAATTAACTTTGGGCTATAAGAATAAACTTTCGGAAATTAAAGAATTAACCTTGGGAATGGTAAAAGTTAATTCTTTAATTTCAGATTTACATTCTGAAATTTTGTATCTTAATTCTTTACTTTCGCATGAACGCGCTTGCAGAGAGGCTTTGGAGGCAAAAGTTGAGGCCCTATATACTAATAGAGATACTTTTATAAATACTAATGAAGAGAGAGAAGAGGGCAACATCCACGAATCGTCACCGGCTACAGATCCTCCTCCTCTCTCTTCTTCTTTTGATATTTCTCAATTTGAAACTCAAGGGGGTGTCACACTTCCACCGTCAAACGTGGGGGTGCTACTCCCGCTACAGCAGGGCGAAATTTCCACCACAGCCAGTGGGGGTACACAGCTCATTACTCCTGCTACGGAAGCAGAACAGAGTTTCTCAACCGTTTCTCATGATGTGCAGGTGAAAGAGTTCAGTCCGTTGCAAACGGCACAACAGAGTGTTGCACAAAATGCAACGGACAGGGATCAAACGATCCCTCGTCTCAATAAAGACGGGGATGTTACACAAGGAAATGACGACGTATGTCAGGAGGTACCAGGCTGTAAAGAAGCTCCAAAGGCCGCTTCTGGTACCTTTGACACAGATTCATTATCGCAGTTTGCGGACTTTGAAGAAAGGAAAGCTATGCTCTCGAAATGGGAACGAAGCCATCTGGACCGTGCTCCAAGTTTAGATGTGCAGGTAGTGGCGCTCGATTGGCGGGCGCTATCCGGAGGAAAGATCTCTGCGACGGTCATGCTGCATGCGGCTACGCTAGTCCAGAAGAATATCCAGGCCGGTCAGCTCGCAGATTGTCGCCAATGGTTGCTGGATAACGATAAAAGCAGCTATTTTGAGCGTATACCAATGGCACTGGGACATATTGTTAACGGCATTGATGAGTGGCGTTCTCGTGCCTCTCTCGTGCCAAAGAATGAGAATTACGGCATGCCCCTGGCTGAGCGCGATGCCCTGATCAGGAGCATTGAAAGTTACGATCCCGATCTGATTGTGCTGGGTGAAGAGGAGAACGGCCTGTGGTATCTCGCAATCCCGATGTCCGATTCTGCCAACATTCCGCTGAATAATCGAGAGGATTGGGGCCGTGTACCGGACGAGCTGCTCGTCATCGCATCGACTTATGGGCGTGCGCATTGGGCGAAGCAAGAGGTAGAGACGAGGGAGCCTGCATATGTCTAGAACGAAATTTGTTGACAGCATGACGCTCGCTCAGGCCGCTCGTATCCTTGGCGCGCATGAGAAGATGCTTCTCCCTCATGTCGAGTGCGGACTGCTCAGCCCTGCTGGCATAACTGGCATGGAACTGTACGAGTTCGGGAAGCAGTGGCGTACGAACAAAATCGACAATGAGGTCAGTGACGATGAGCTAGGTGCATATAAGTATGCACGAGAGCAGGAACGATTACGCCCCGCACGCGAACTCAAGGCAAACGTGCTAAAGATGTATGACGCGCTCATGGCACGCCACGCACAAAAGAGCCGTATGACGCTGATCAAGTCGGAGGTGTCATGATGCGCGTTCTCATCGCATGCGAATTTAGCGGAATCGTGCGTGATGCTTTCCTGGCATGTGGGCATGATGCCATTTCGTGTGATCTGTTGCCGACAGAAAAGCCAGGCCCGCACCTGCAATGCGACGTAAGGGATGTTGACCTGTCTCGATATGACCTGATGGTGGCTCACCCGCCCTGCACGCATTTAGCGGTATCCGGAGCACGCTGGATGTCAGGCAAGGACGAACAAATTCGAGTGCCACTCGAATTTGTTCGTTGGCTCATGGATGCTCCTGTCCCTCGTATCTGCGTCGAGAATCCCGTGTCGCTCATAGGCAGCCGCATAAGGCCGTGTGATCAGCTCATTCATCCCTGGCAGTTCGGGCACAACGAGGAGAAACAGACCTGTCTCTGGCTTAAGAATTTGCCATTGTTGCGACCAACGAATGTTGTTGATGGAAGGGAACAAAGGATATGGCGGCTATCGCCATCTCAGGACAGGTGGAAAGAGCGGTCACGGACCTTCAGCGGAATTGCGGCTGCTATGGCTACGCAGTGGAGCGTTTCCATTCAATCCTATTGGCAGGAGGTGTCATGACAGAAGAAATTGCCGTCAAAATCTGCATAGGGCACACACCCTATGTGAGCATTGTGACGAGGCCCCATCCGATGGGGCATGCAGATTATCAGATGTTTAGCGTTGAGGGAGCTTTGTCTCTGCTAGGACAGTTAGAGGCAATGCGCGAAGAGTTGTTGGACTTGGCAAGAAGTGAGCCGCGCTCTCCTGAGCAGATTGCGCAAATTCAGCCAGACACACGAATCATAGGCGAACCAATCACGCCACTGTACGAGCATCTGGCTACATTCGTGCCCTTGGAAATTATGGAGTTGCAGAAGTCAGGCGGCCCTACGGATTGGCACTTTGAGGAGATCAAACGACGTAGGCAGGCAATGAGAGACGATCCAGGATTAGATGAATCGTTGCTCTATATCGTTGGTAAGGGTTGCACTGCCAGTTCCGTCGGATTTCTGGTTGAATGTCTGGCAGTAATGGCATTTTTGCCTGGAGGCGTGAAGTTCGGGGCGTTGCGCTTTTGGGCTAATAAAGAAAGCGATCTCAGCCAGATCGCAACCAGGCAGGAGTAATGAGCACATCACTGAGCACTCTACTAGAGCAAGTAGCCCTCCACAGGACAAAGTTTCCTCTGGCGTCGGATGTATGTCAGGCCGTGATCTGCTTGAATGCCGTCGGCAAAATTGCAGCAGCAGACGAGCCGGTGGTGAGGATTGCGGATTGTCTGGGGGAAGCATTTATCGAAGTTGACGGTGTCCAGTACTGTCGAGCGTGCTGGACTCCAACGAAAGCAGAGGTGTAATCGTGGTTTTTTGCTATAGCTGCCATAAATTTTCGGGTGCATGCGAAAAATGCGGAGCGTCTACTTGCTTACATCTGTACAGGCACAGAAGGACGATAGGAGCTGCCCTGAGATATTGTGCAGAGTGTGCGGCACAAATAGCCCAAGGAGAGCAGAAGGCCGCACAAAAGAAGTCTAGCTCCAGCAAGGGATGAGAGCTAGACAAATCCTGAGAGTTGTTCAGGCGTCCGTATCGTAGCACGATGACGCCGGAAAGGAAATTATATGCAAGGCAGACCTACAACCAGACATCCGTCGCGGTACCTTGATTTCCAGCACGTGATGGATAAAAGAAGCGTGCAGCCAGGGACCTCGACACGTATGGTACGGTCCTACAGTGATCATCGGCAAACGGAGCCGGTGCAAATCAAACCGCGTTGGAGGATACGTCCGCTTGCGCTGATTGGAGCCGTCATTCTTATCCCAATCGGGTCTCTGCTGCTTCTTGCCGTTGGCAATTGGTGGCGTGTGACTCAGGACGATTGGTCGTATGGCCGCCCGCGCACATATCAGACGGCTATTGACGTTGGTCGTGGCGAAATGAGCTATTTTACGGTGGAGAACCTGGATGGGCATATCGTAATTACGGAAAAGTTGTTGGGCAATCTGAAAAATTCGCGGATTTATGATGGTCCAACGCTTGGCGGCGAACAGGCAGACCTCACACCCGCCACGATCAAATTCGCGGACACCAATGGGGACAGCAGGCTTGATCTGTTGCTTGAAGTTCAGGGCATACAGCAAACATGGCTGAATGATCCGAAAGAGGGATTTAAATTGCAAGGAGGTGGGTCGTGATCGAAATGGAAGAGAAAGCGAATCCACAGCAGAACACTACTTTTATCTTCATTCAGCACTTTCCGGAAATACACGATGAAGAACGCACTATCGTTGTGGATAGTGTTGCAAGTGTGGATGAGGCCCCAAGAGCATCGCACTGGGTACGGTGGAGGTTCTTCTATGTGGCAATTGCTCTCTTGCTAGTAGCCAGTCTGGTCACGGCCTATCTCGTGTATCTCTGGGTCTTCCCTATTGCGATAGTGACGATCGTGCCCAAGAGCGAGCAAGTTGCGACGAAGCTGGACATCGTAGTGGCGACCGGACAGGCACAAGATGGTCAGGTTCCTGGCAGGCTCTTGTCACCATTGACCATGAGCCTGTCGCAGACGGTTCCTGTGACCGGAAAAACGCACCTGGAGGCACAGTCCGCGCGAGGGACGATCACCTTCTATAACGCGGCACTTTATCCGCAATCGATTGTCGCAGGCACTCTCCTAGCCAATGCTGACGGTGTCCAGATCGTGACAGATCTGGACACCATTGTGCCACCTGGTCAACTCGCAACGAATGGACAGGCTACGGCATCAGCTCATGCCGTGCTGCCTGGACCGGGGGGCAATATTGCCGCAAATTCGATCTACGGCCCATGTTGCCTGCTCAATATCCAGGCATCCAATGGAGCATTCCAGGGCGGACAAGAGGCAACGACGTATCAGAGCGTGACACAGGTCGATATTGAGCGTGCGGTGATCACTCTCAATGCGCAACTTGATCAGAGTGCAACAGCAGCTCTCTCGACGCAAATTCACGACGGAGAGCAGCTCGCTATGGCTCCGTGCGAGCAGTCCGTTTCCTCGGATCATAAAGCGGGTGATAAGGCCACCCAGGTACAGGTGACCGTCAACGCCGTGTGCACCGGTTTGGTCTATAACGCGAAAGCGTTTGCCATACCCCTAGAGCGGGCATCGAGCAAGCCAGATGGGGATTACAGACTGCATGGTGAGTTGCAAACGGTAATCCAAAGTGCCCAAAGAGGGGACAATGAGGGGACATATCGGCTTACTGTGGAGAGCAGGGGAACGTGGGTCTATAGCTTTTCGGCAGCCAGTCTGGACAGGCTCAAGGCATCTGTTGCTGGCAAGAGTGCGGGTGAGGCTATGCGAGTGCTCAGGCGTGCCAATGGAGTACAGAATGTAAATGTTCGTGGGGATGTTCCGCAAGATGTGAGCAAGGTGCGGGTGGTGATTGTGATTGGAGGATAAGAGTACGGTATTGTTCTGGATAGGTCTTGACTGGTCAGTACTCGCTCGTCTATACTTGCAAAATGTCCCGTACCGTTCGTATCGGTACGGGACTGGTCGGTACTTTTGTTTATGTTTTAGGGTTAGTGCAGCACTGATACGAATGGTACGGTATAAGTCCGTACAAGAAGGGGTAACATGGTTTTCACATTGAATCTTGGGTTTGATCGTGGCAATGCTCGTACAAATGTTGCGGTTATTCCAGATGGAAGCAAGGCGTTTGTCGAGATTGATGTAAGTAGCATGATTGCGGAGGGAAATATCAGGCGCTATCAGATGGTAAAGTCTGGTAGTGGCAGTTCTGACAATGCCTCTGAACTTATGGTAGAGCATGAGGGAAGCGTCTATTTTCTTGCAGATTTTGCCTCACAAGGACGCAATCCCACTACTGGCTTTGGTGACAAGAATCGCTATCACGGGAGCCATACAAAGATTGCGCTTATGGGCTACTCTGCGATGCTCGCATCACGTCTAGGGAGCAATTCGCGTGATCTTGTGGTCAATCTGGTAATGGGGGTTCCATTCCAGGCTTTCCAAGCCGAGCAAGAGAAAATTATGGACGAGCTGACGGGAAGTTACGAGTTTTCCTATAATGGGCGTGACTTCACGCTCTACGTCGATTCTATTCGCGTCTTTATGGAGGGAGCTGGCGCGGCTATCTATCATGGGTTTGAGAAAGATGCTACCATAGGCATTGTTGATAGTGGCTCGCTTACCACCAATATTCTACGCTTCAATGGTGCAGAGGCCCATACGGAGGAGTGCACCTCGTTTGAAATTGGCATAGGGACGGCCCTGGATCGTCTGAACTCTCGCTTTGAAGAAAAGTATGGGCGTGAATTAGAGGCAAGCGAAAAGCAGCAGATCCTTTATGCAAGCCTTGGGAGAATCCCCTATCCTGATCTGTATGCGAGCGGCGAGCAGGTTGACGGAGCCAACTTGCACACATGGATTCTTGCGGCAATAGCGGAGACCGGACGGGATAAGAATACACAGATTGCCAAATTATGGAGTTCGCAATCTGGCAAAACGGCATCGAGCTTCAAGCGCGTAATTCACGTTGGTGGTGGCGCGTACTACTTCCATCCATCATTGCAGCAGATCATCAAGTTCGCTGAGATGTTGCCAGAATCCGAACGCGCAAACTCAAGAGGGTTTGCTGTTCTGGCAAGTCGAATTGCACAACGCAAGGCGCTAAAAAGAGCATGAGGGATCGTGATAAGTACTACTATATTCAGGTTGCTTTGCCAAAGAACAACGCGGCTATTCAGAGGATGGTGGGGGAATCTGAGCGATTAGATACCCCTTTGCCCATTCTTGCCAGGCAGGCATGTATCAATATGTATAGCGAAGATGTGGGCTTGCAACCCCGCGTTAAGCCTGAGGCAAAACAGGAACCGGCTCCCGGTGTCTCCGTTTCAGAGCAGTCCTTTTCATCGGCAGATGATTTTCTGGATAATCTCTAGAGGCTTACGAAAGGAAAACGATGATTGAATTACTTACGATATTAGAGGTTGCAACGATTCTTCGCGTGAATGAGGCAACAGTCAGACGTTGGATCAGGTCTGGAATTTTGGTGGCGGTCGCTTTGCCGCGTCGCGGATACCGTCAGAGCCATCGTATCCCTCGCTCCGCGCTTGAGAAGGTATTGGCTAATGATAAATAAGTTCCAGGCATGGTTTCGTGCCAATTACGTATTAGTCGAACGTTTCTTCATCGCCTATCAGTTCAGTTTGCTGCTGTGGTCGGCATGGCTGCATGACATCATTTCCATGTCGGTTGCGGCGTTTTTCTTGATGCATCATCTCTACTGGATTCATTGGAAACGGAGACCCCCACGCGATGATGATCCTGACGGTTCTCCGGATGAGCCGTCACCATTTGGAGACGCCGTTGATCGATGGCTCAAGGAAAGACAACATCAAATATGATTAATCCGAAGGAACAGTCCGACCAACAAGGGCAAATCCTTGCCTACGCGCATGCACACGGCTATAGCGACACATCCGCTCGCTATAGCCCGTGCCGTGTCGGCGTCTGGCTGACACAGCCAATCGGCGGCTACGATCATACGCATATTGACGGTCTGCTCTCGTCGGCTGTGGTACGAGATGCATTGCGGGGCGTCCCACTTTTGCCACGGCCCGAACCCTACGCCATCCCGTTGCCGATGGAAGTACTGTGGCGGTCGCAAACGGGACTGCCGCTTTATCATTGCAGCAGCCTGCTTCCGTCAGGAGAGTTCAGGCAGTCCGTGTTTACTTGGACCAAGAAGAACGATCCAAGCGTGTCCTATTTCACAGAGCGCAAGAGAGACGGGTCTGAGCGGCAACCGGACAATGGTTCAGGGCCGGACAAAGAATATTGTGTTGGGCTACAGATCAAGAGTATTCCCCATCTGATGGGCGTAGCCGTTGGGGATATCGAAGAGATCAAGCGGTTGCTTGCGATGGTTTGGGGAGTAGGCAAGAAAATTGCCCTGGGACTGGGTACTATTGCGCACATAGAGGCCGTGCCATGCGAGATACAGGGTTACTGCTTTGTGGAGTATAGCGCACTCAAAAGGCCCGTACCGGCAGAGGCATGCAAAGATCTTGGGTTGTCTCTGGTAGGGGATGTGCAGCTCGCTGGATACACGCCGCCGTACTGGCTTCCAGCGAATCAAGCGGATTGCTATATGGAGAAGTCCAGCGTCAGCAATGTCTCCGTTCCGTATGTCCCACTTGAGCGAGTCAGTGTCCCTGATTTCCTGTATCGGTGTTACGTTCAGGATGGATTCCGTCACATCTCGCGTGGTGGCGCAATATTGCAACATCCCAAATGCCAGCGTGTACATGGCATGGGGCAGCCATGCGTGATTACGGGCTTACCAATTACGGACAGTGCCGTGCCTGCAAGATACGCACTGAGTAGCGACATGGGCAACGTCGTTGATTTCTGTCAGGCCCCTGAAAGTCTCTGGGTCTCGAATGCAGCAGCAGTCATCCTGAGTTTGCCGAAAATCATGCATCGGAACCTCGTGGCACTCATCCGTCACGATCCCGTCAGGCCATTGCACAGTGGGCATCTCCTATGGCCTTCAGTAGCCATAGATAAGGATCATCCAACGCAGCCGCGTCCATTGTGGCGTGAAGTGCTTATAGCGCTTGTCGAGCAGTACATGGGCTATCGTTGTGTGCTGATCTTTAAAGACGAGCCAAAATCAAGGACGTGGCCGCGTGCCCGCATCGGGACCATTGGAGAGCAAACGCCACTCCTCTTCAAGGACAGCTCATTTGGGATAGAGGCTGTGCTACAAATCAGTATTCCAGAAGCTCTACGACAAATGCTCTATATCGAGAGCTTGCTTGACACTGGATATGGCAAAATGGAGATTCGCGACGGTCTGAAGAGTCCGTCTATTGAGCGGCTTATTGAAACGCTCGCAATTGAAAAGAAACTTGCTGCAATGCGAACAACACCGGAATTTCCGTTTGCCTGGTATATCGCACGCAATAAAGAAGATCGTGTTATTAGAGAGGGCATTCACATTGAACTTGACTGAAACTATTGTTGGAACTCCGTATCACCCAGAGCCTGTCGTGATCAAACTTACCAGCACGACCTACGTCTCGCACGGTGACCCAGGCGCGGCGGGCGGCTCGAACGTAACCCCATTTCGCATGCTAGAATCCTTCTACCCACGCTCGGAAGACCTCCACGCATCAGATAAAGCCGACCCCATTGGAGAGGAACCGGAAGATATCCGCATCAGGAATTTGCGAGAAGCGGAGGAGGCCATAAAGGAGCTTGCCTACTCCTACCCCCTTCCCGTTGGTTCCCATCTGGCAATTGCCTTGCAGCAGCTCACGGCAGAGCAATTCCTGGCAAGTGCCTTTATCTATTCGCTCATTTTGCAACTCAATAAGTTCGAGAGTGGCAATGGTATTGGTTTGTTCTCAGGCAAAGAGCGCTATGATCAGTTGCTCAAACGTCTGGCGATTGTTGGGAGCCAGTACCAGACAAGCTTCTTCAATGTTTATAGCGCCTTATTGCGAGAACTCAAGATCGAGCCACAGCTCTGGGATATGACTGATCTCTTGTGGCGCTATTGTGTGCTCCCACGTTCTGTTCAGCAATCGGCTATCTCCTGTATGACGAGGGACAGACAGGCCGTTGTGACGATTGCGCGTGCTTGGTCGGACGCCGCGAAAAATGAAAAGGCGATAGGTGATGGGGGGTTGCAGCTTTTTGAGTCGAATACGTTCTATGATCCTGCTCGCATGTATGCAGGGTCGTCGACGACAAAAGCAGAGGTCGCTATCCCCTGGATTTCGCCAAACGCAATGAGGCACGATATTTTTCGAGAGACATTGCGCAATCATCTATTTTTGGTATGTGAGCTTGGCAGTATGGAGGAGATTAATAATCGCTCCCTGGTCCCTCAGTTCGTGGCGCTATTTTTCTCGAACGGTGGCAATATGAACGGAAAAGCGAAAGCTCCTGACAACTCCAACGCCATCAACGCCGCTATCTATCGAATGTTCCCCTCTATTGAACTTCTTGGCGGCGTGCTCCCAACGCATATCATGGCTGGCAAGCTCTCTGATCCTGTATGGACACTCTGTTTGCAGAACAATTGGGCTACCCGTGATAAGGGCTTTACGTCTGATGTCGATGCCGCGTCTCTGCTCACAACGACGACCCACACGCGCCAAACGCCGGAAGGCATGCCTAACGACAAAGAGCACGGACAGATGCTCTATAGTATCCCTGTGCTGAAACCCTGTGTAGATATCCTACTCGAATTTCGTGTCGCGCCGTACACATCACGACTTGCCTGTGGTGCAATGTACTTTGCATTCAAGACGTGGCTAGAAAATGGGGGACAGATGACAGGGCACGACAACATGGGGTTCGGGCGTTTTAAGCTTTCCGATAG